>Ga0172379_10003038_pt1 | contig 27764 bp, 27 predicted proteins | sample GrowelOW334metaG_FD_119756 | JGI IMG/M metagenome (GOLD analysis project Ga0172379, IMG submission 119756) | Groundwater microbial communities from an aquifer near a municipal landfill in Southern Ontario, Canada - Groundwater well OW334 metaG | ecosystem: Environmental > Aquatic > Deep...
AGCCGAAACCCTGCTACTTACTGACACCTACACACATTTTTTTGAACTATTAAGAAAAGGCAAAATAAAATTTGACCTTTCTTTATTATTTTCTATTCATGAATATTTCTTAAATCATCTCTATGACTGGGCAGGCAAAGTAAGAACAGTCAATATTTCAAAAGATGAGATGCTTTTTGTTCCAGTTAAATATATTGATAAAGTTTTAGTAGAATTCAATAAACTTCTTACAACAACATCGCCAAAACAATCTAACCCTAATAGTGAAATTTCTCAAAAACTAGCAATCATTCATAATGAATTTAATGTCATTCATCCTTTTAGAGAGGGCAATGGCAGAACAATACGTTTATTTCTTGATTTAATTGCTGTAAGTGTAGGCAATGATCCGATTGACTGGAGTAAAACGCCAAATAAAGATTATCTCAAAGCCTGCGTTCAAGGCGTAAATGGTAATCACGAACCAATGGCAAAAATAATAAAGAAAGGCCTTAATAAATCTGCTTAATAAAATCAAATTTTTCAATTATTGAAAGATCATGGTAAGATTTTAAATAGATGGAACACCGCCTAAAAAAATTGCTTGCACAAAAATAAAAAATTAATTTGCTAACTTGCAAACAATATGGAACTTACTATTTTTTTAGCCAGATTTTGGGGAAGTTTATTTATGTTACTTGGCGCGATGAGTGTTGGCGCAAAGTTGCTAGGCAGAATCATAGAATATACCGAAGATAAAACCATTACCATAGCCACCGGCTACATTACTTTTTTGCTAGGCCTGGCTACCGTTGTGGCGCATAATATCTGGGTTGCTGACTGGCAAGTGGCCATTACTATTTTGGGCTGGATTACTTTATTTAAAGGAATTGAAAAAATCGGTTTTCCGGATCGCGTTAATAAAAAAGCGCAGATGTTTAAGGGCAAACAAATACTTTGGGGCGGTGTTATCTTTTTAATCGGCGCTTTTTACTTTTGGATAAGTTTATAAAGATTTGATATTAAAATAAACATACCAAACAACATTTTATATTAAAGCAAAATAACCAAAATAATATGGGCAGTTTAATAGAAATAAACGATACTTTGCAGATTAGCGCCAAGCAGGGATTTCCGGTGAAATTGAATTATCACAAACATCTAAAAACACCCTTGCAAACCAAGGATTTTTAAAATAAAATATTTCACTTTAAAAATAAAGCCGGAATTAGAATATTCCAGACGTTGCCAGTTAGAAATTTTTTAGTTCAAAATATTAATGGCAAGTGGCTTTACTGGGGTTTAATAAATATCATTGAGGTGATTTATGATTATGAGAAAAAAATTACTGCCGGTAAATTTAAAATTACTTATATTTATACGCCCGAAGAAATGAAACAGGCGCATAAATTAATTGACCAAAGAAAAAAAACCGATTATTTTAATTAACAAAAAAAATATGTTTGTTCATCACAAAGAAAAAAATCCTTTTATTTACTATTTTATCACCGGAACCGGTTTGGTAATATTTTGGCGAGGTTTATGGGGATTATTGGATATTTATCTTTTCCCGGGAAATCCCCTTTTAAGTTACGTTGTTTCGGCGGGTATTGGCTTGGTAATTTTGTATATCAATGACTTTTCCTTATCGGAATTGAGCAAATAATTTTATTGCCCAGCCGCTATCCTAAACCAATCTTAAGTTAGCTTCTGCATCCAAAATCTTCCAATTATTCTTGGAAGATTTTTGTTTATTAAAATATCCGGCTAAAGCAATCATCGCCGCGTTATCTCCTGTTAACCATTTTTCGGGCACAAAACAGTTGAGTTTAGAATTATTAGCTTTGAGTTTTAAGTTTTGAGTTAATTCTTCATTCGCGCTAACTCCCCCGCCCAAGATAACTGACTTCACTTTATATTTTTCCGCCGCCCTGATTGTTTTAGCAACCAGCACTTCAATCACCGCTTGTTGAAATGAAGCACAAACATCATTGACGTGCGCTTGGCTTAAAGAACCGGTAGGTGCCATATCTCTAATATGGTATTTAACCGCTGTTTTTAAACCGGAAAAAGAAAAATCAAAATTAGCAGAGGTTAGCATTGGCCGAGGAAATTTAATAGCCGAGCTATTTCCCTTGGCGGCAAAATGAGCCACAATCGGTCCGCCAGGATAACCCAATTCCAACATTTTAGCCACTTTATCAAAGGCCTCACCCACGGCATCATCCAGTGTTTGCCCTATAAGCTTATATTTACCAATGCCTTTAACTAAGATGAGTTCGGTATGACCGCCAGAAACAATCAAACCGACCGCCGGTAGATTTGTGATTTGTTTGTTTTTTGCTTCTTGTTGATTGCGATTTAATAAGTAGCTCCACAAATGCCCTTCCAAATGATTAACGCCGATCAAAGGAACATCCCAAGCATAGGATAAAGTTTTAGCGGTTTGCACGCCAACTGATAATGAAGTAATTAAACCAGGGCCCATGGTAACAGCAAGCAAATCCGGTTTGGAATTTTTTCCCATGGCCTCTTGAATAACCGGCATTATTGCTTCAACATGTTGTCTAGCTGCCACCTCCGGTACAACTCCACCGTATTTTTGATGAATTTGGGTTTGCGACCAAACAACGTTTTTAACAACCTTAAACTTATCGCCTTTTACTTCCAGTAAAGCGGCTGCTGTTTCATCACAAGATGATTCGATTCCTAGGATAATCATATGAGAAAATACTAACACATTTTAGTAAAAACAAAAACCGCTTAAACAGCGGAATTTTCTGGTACCACCACGGGGAATCGAACCCCGATTACCAGGATGAAAACCTGGCGTCCTAACCGTTAGACGATGGTGGCTTACTTAAACTATGCCTTATTATACTTAAAACTCGGTAAATGTCAAGATTTGCCTAAATTTAGCCATAAAAAGGCGTAGTGAAACGTAGCGCATACCACACCTTGACAAATCCTGAAAAATAGGTATAATAAACTATTCATGCTCGTTACAATTCACCCCCAACCCCTCTGAAAGGAGGTTCTTCTTGGCTGAAGCCAAACCCAAAAGAAACCTTGCCTTTGATTCGTATTTGACCACAATTAACCACACCCTAACAGATGAGATTGATACTGTGTTTAGGGGAAAAGGTTACTTTTTGGTAAAGTATGATTTCCAAGGCGAAGTTATCTTTATCACCTGCTCATTATCTTCTCTGTCTTCACCGACAAAAGAAGATGATAAGCCGCAAATCAGCTTACCAGAGCTACAACAACAATGCGTACCTGGTTGCAAGGTCCTACTCATCGAAGTGGGATTTGTAGAAAGACGCAAGGGCGGCGGATATCGAGCCACCTCGGCTCAACCGCTGTAGAAAGCAAGAAAGAAAAGAAAGCAAGGAGAACTCCATGAGTTCAACGACTCCTCGGGCATTCCTGGACTTCTTGGAAAGCCATCGGCAACTGCTATCACAACGTGATGAGCAGTGGCAACGCACTTTGCGGGCAATTGTCCGCCGTTCAACCTCGGAAGAAGGCCTTCGACTCCAACTCGTCGAGTTGGTTGACGCAGGTAAACAACCTAAGATTCATCTATCAATCCGGGCAAAGGCCTTGTGTCTGCTTATGACACCTTCGCTGGCCTGGTTTGATGGCAGTTTGGTTCGTTCTGAGCTAATCAATGCTCATCGGCCTCTCACGCCCTGGCTGGCCGACATCGCCAACATCAACTGGACATTCATTCCGTACGAACTCATGTCACTCGCCAAGGAACTGATTCTAATTTCTTGGAAGCTGATTCCCGACCGTGATGACACAGTTTCACGGGAAAAATATTCCAGACACTTATTGGAATACGCATCGGTTACCTTAGATGAGGAACTGGTACAAATGTACCCGCTCGATTGCCTACCGGTTTCATATGCTGCGGTCATCAAGAACCGTCAAATCCCAACCATCAAGAGATTGACGATTGACGCTTCGATTCGCATACGGATTGAAAAAGGCACTCCAGATGAGATCAAGAGCTACTTCTGGGTCATCATGGAAACCTGCAAGCTTCTGCTAAGCTCATACCCAAGTGATCTGCTTGTACAACAACTGCTCTTCATCGCCCCGCGCCACAAGGATCTACTGGCGCCGCTCTTGAACATAAAGATGATGGGCATGCTGATGCACATCGCGACAGCAACTCCGGAGATGGATGATGCTTTGGTTCACCTGATCACCAATTTCGTCAGCAGCCATACGGAAGGCAGCGGGAACTGCCTAACCTACACCGGACCTGCGGATATGGAAACGTTGATCCTAATGAAAAGAAGAATGGCCAGAGCCGAGTATGCACGCGTTGCCCGGACCATCGGCGACACCATCAACAAACTGGAGACAAAAATCGCAAGCTGCACCTGCTCAACAGGCGCATGTCCTTGCCAGGGGGTGGAGCATCCGGCAGTTCTAGCAATGCCGAAAATGCAATAACCTTTACCCGCCTCGGGCGACTCAATCACATTTGCGAATCAAAAGCATTTGTGAAAGAGTCGCTCGAGCGGTCTTTTTTTTACAAATTTGCCATGTGTATAAAAACATTGTATAATAAACGACGTAAAGCGAGTGAAGTGAAAAAGTTAACTTTTTCACTTCCGAGCTGAGGAATTTATATGTAATCATATAAAGAGGTAAAAATACTTTTTAAAATTATCTGAACTACCTATATGTTACTTTTCGGCAAAAAAAATAAAACCAACACCGAAGCGGTGGCTGATGACTTTTTTTTAAACAACGAATCCGCTGAAACAAAAACCATTGCCACCAAAAAACCCTCACCCACCGAAGAAAAATGGTTGGATGAAGATTACGAAGAAGGCCAGCTTTCGGTTGATGTTTACCAAACAACAAACGCCATTGTGATTAAATCCACCATTGCCGGCGTTAAACCCGAAGACATTGATATTTCCATCAATAACGATATGGTAACCATTAGGGGCAAACGGGAAATTGAAGAAACCATAGCCGAAGACGATTATTTTTACGCCGAATGCTACTGGGGCGGTTTTAGCCGTTCTATTATCTTGCCGGTAGAAATTATGGCCGATAAAGTGGAGGCCTCTTTAAAAAACGGCGTGCTGACTGTTACTTTGCCTAAAGCCAAAAAATCCCAGGCCTTTAGCATTAAAGTTAAGGAAGAAAATGATTAATGAATTATTAAATGCCAGACCACAAGATTCAGCTTGATCCAATTGACCTGCCATTACCCCGCCTAATGAAATGGTTACTTATGATTGTAACCATTTTTTTGATTGTGTCCACGCTGGTGATTTTAGCTGCCTTAACTTACGCTAAAACCCATGCTACTGGTTTTTTTCCGGGCGTTGCCATTAACAATCAATCATTAAAAAATATCTCTTTAGAAACGGCCACCTTAAATTTGCAAAACAAAGTGGACGAGTTTATTAAAAATGGATTGAATTACCGCTTTAACGGGCAAACCATTAATATTTACCCGGCGATTGCCGGCAGTAATCCGGACACATCTTACCAATTGATTAATTTTGACGTGCCCGCAACCGTGGAGCAGGCCTATTTAGTCGGGCGAAAAAAAGGCTATACCACCAACTTTAAAGAACAGTTGCTGGCTTTGGTATTTGGCAAAAACATCGGGCTTAACTACCAAATGCTGGATACAGATTTAGAAGCCGTGTTAAGGGAAAATTTAAGCCAATTTATCAATTTAGGAACCGATGCCCGGCCGCAAATTGCCGATAATTTGGAGATAACGATTTTACCGGAAGCCACCGGCACTAATTTTGATTTTTCAAAAATTCTTAATGAATCAAAACAAAGGATTAATAATTTATCCAGCGAACCCCTTGAGATTGAATTGATAATTGATGAGCCACAAGTTAAACAGATTGATATCAACGAAGATCTTATTTTGGAACTTAAAAACAAATTGGCCAATGGTTCTCTTAATTTAATTTACCAAAAAAACAGTTGGGTTGTGCCTATTGAAGAATTAAAAAAATGGCTGGTTTTTAGTAAAACTGAAGGAAAAATCAATTTGGGATTGGATGCTTCTACCAGTTTAAATTATTTAAAAAATATTATTGCGCCTAAAATTTTTAAACCCACTTTGGAAGCCAAATTTTCCATTACCAACGGCCGGGTAGCCGAATTTCAAGGCAGCCAAGATGGGCAGGAATTGGATATAGCCAAAAGTTTGGAAAAAATCCAAAGCGACTACTTGATTGAAAACTTAAATACCATTCCGTTAACGGTAAACGAAACCAAAGCCAAAGTTTCAACCGATAGCCAAAACGATTTGGGCATTGCTCAAATAATCGGCACAGGGCAATCTAACTTTAAAGGCAGCCCTAAAAATCGCAGGCACAATATTGCCACCGGCGCGGCCGCTTTAAACGGTGTTTTAATTAAGCCGGGCGAAACCTTTTCTTTAATCAGCGCACTTGGCGAGATAGACGGCGAAAATGGCTACTTACAGGAACTGGTAATTAAAGGCGATAGGACAATTCCGGAATACGGCGGGGGCTTATGCCAAATAGGCACCACGGTTTTTAGAGCCGCTCTGGCTTCGGGTTTGCCTATTACCGAACGGCACAACCATTCTTACCGAGTGGCTTATTACGAACCGGCCGGCAAAGACGCTACCATTTACAGCCCTAGGCCTGATTTAAAATTTACCAATGATACCGCTAAGCATATTTTAATCCAAAGCAGGATATCAGGCGACGATATTTATTTTGATTTTTGGGGCACAACTGATGGCCGAATAGCCGAACAAACCGATTCGGTGGTTTATAATATCCGCTCGGCCGGACCCGTTATTAATATTGAAACCGACACCTTAAAACCGGGCGAAAAAAAATGCACCGAAACCGCCCATGCGGGCGCTGATGCCTACTTTGACTACAAAGTAACTTACCCCGGTGGCGAAGTTAAAGAAGAGCGTTTTTCCAGCCACTATATTCCTTGGCCGGCCAAATGTTTGATTGGCAAACTGCCAACACCGGAAATAACCAGCCCAACTTCTACGTTGCCGGTGGTACAATAATTTCCAACAAAAAAAATGCTGTCCTAATTACTGCGTCCAAGAAAATTATTGCTGGCTCGCATCGAGCGGTCTACCCTAAAGTAAAGGCCAGATATAAAGCCGGCAATAATCCCCATGCTTGTCGTGGACGCAGAACTCAAAACAGCATTCTTAAATAACAATCAAGTATAGCACAAATAAATATCTTGTCAAGCCCTTGGGGCAGATATTAACAAATTTTGGCTAACTTTAGCCAAATAAGTTTAATCCAGAATTAAGCCATAAAATTGACAAATAAATAATTTTCCCGTATAATCCCAAATATTCAATAATCTAATAATAAACTAACCATATGGGTCTTCAAACACAAAAAAGAACCAAATCCTCCAAAAAAAGGCGTGCCTCGCACTTTGCCTTAAAAACCACCAAGGCAAACTATTGCCCCAAATGCACTGCCCCGATTTTAACTCATCGCATGTGCGCCACTTGCGGTTTTTACAAGGGCAAGGAAGTTATTAAGATTAAATCAAAAGTTGCTAAAAAGAAATAATTAAGGAATAACATGTCCAACCGACATTTAGCCCGTACCTTAGTTTTGCAATCACTCTTCCAGTGGGATTTTAACGGTCAAAAAGAAAATATCGTAGAACTGCTGGAAAACAATAAACAAGAGTTTGCTCCTGATTTTGATGATCAGGATTTTTCGGATAATTTGCTGGGCAACATTGTAACCAAGATTGATGAACTAAACGCCTTGATTGGCAAGTATGCACCCGAATGGCCTTTGGAACAAATAACCGTCATTGATAGAAATGTTTTGCGGATCGGCATTTTTGAACTTAAATTCTCGCGCGATATTCCCCCTAAAGTGGCTATTAACGAAGCCATTGAACTGGCCAAAAAATACGGCGGAGAATCATCCGGCAAATTTGTGAACGGTGTATTAGGCAGCGTTTTTAAAGATATGCAAGAAAGCGGAGAAAAAAAGGATTTTGAAACAGAGCCCACTAAAGAATTTTCCGGCGGTGGAGTGGTTTTTAGAAAAGACAATCAAACTTATCAATTCGCTTTGATTTTGGATGCTTACGGCAAATGGACTTTTCCCAAGGGTCATATTGAAGCGGGTGAAAACCAAGCCGAAGCGGCTTTAAGAGAAGTAGGCGAAGAAATCGGCATCAAAAATACCACCAACCATGGCTATTTGGGCAGTATTGATATTAAGGTAAATGAACCCAATAAACGGCCGGTGCCAAAAACCGTTTACTATTATTTAATAGAAACAACTGACCAAGATTTTACCATTACCTCCGAACCAGAAGTTAAAGACGCCAAATGGGTGAGCCAGCAAGAGGCCCTAAATTTGATCAGTTATGAAAACGCCAGGGAGATTTTTAAAGCGGCTCTGAATAAACTGGGTATTGAATAAACCCTTTTTCAAAAATAATCAAATGAATAAAATTAACTAATTCGTGTAACGTGTACCATGTAGCCCGAAACACAAATTTTCAGGATACACGACACACGATACAGGATCCACACCAATGAAAGACGCAAAAAAGCTGGAAAAAAACCTCAAGGTCTCTTTTAAAAATCAGGATCTTTTAAAAATGGCTACCATCCACCGCTCTTACCTTAACGAGCACAAAAACTTCGGCCTAGAACATAATGAACGGCTGGAATTTTTAGGTGATGCGGTTTTAGAATTGGTAACCACCGATTACCTTTACAAAAATTATCCCAACCCGGAAGGCGACTTAACCAATTGGCGCGCTTCTTTGGTCAACGCCAAAATGCTCGCCGAAATCGCCCACTCTTTGGAAATTGAAGATTTTTTGTACATGAGCAAGGGCGAGGCGCAGGACCAAAACCCCAAAGCCAGAAACTATATTTTAGCTAATGCCATTGAAGCCATTATCGGGGCAATTTATTTGGATCAGGGTTTAGCTGCGGCCAGCGAATTTATCCATCAAAATATTTTAAGCCGCCTTAAAAACATTTTGGAAAACCAGCTTTATTTGGATCCTAAAAGCAAGTTTCAAGAAAAATCCCAAGAAATCTACAACATCACGCCCAGCTACAAAGTATTGGAAGAATCAGGGCCCGACCATAATAAATTTTTTAAAGTGGGAATTTTTTTAAATCACGAAATGGTAGCTGAAGGCGAAGGCACCAGCAAGCAGGAAGCCCAAGTATCAGCCGCCCAAAACGCCCTCGATGTTAAGGGTTGGTAAAAATATAAATTTAAAAACGGTTCCGTCGTTCGCTTGCGAAGTCGGAACCGTTTTTTGATTCTTTTTAATTCAAAGAATCTTCATATCATCGGAGTACAGCCAATCTTTTAACTTGGTCCACAAAGGTTTTGGAGAGCTGGTTAAATTATAGGCGGTTTTTTGAGCTAAATTATAAATTTCAATAAAACCAGCGGCGGAATTTTGGTTAAAGGCATAATTTTTATTAAAGGTGGCTAAATTATGGTTAAACAAAGAATAAGGAGAGGTTAAAGCTACCACTGTTATATTGCCTTTATATAATTTAACTTTAACCGTACCTGTAACTTTTTTATTTTGATCATTAATATAGGCCTTAAGATGCTGCATGGTTGGTTCAAACCATTTGGCTCCGTATGTTAAGTAGGCAAATTTCTGATCAATTAATTCTTTTAACTCATTTTCTTCCCTAGTGGAAACCAACTGTTCTAATTTTTTGTGGGCGGCGATTATTATGCTGGCCGCCGGATTTTCGTACACCCCCCTAACTTTTAAACCCACAATCCTATCCTCAATCAAATGGACAAAACCAACCCCATGCTGGCCGCCGATTTTATTTAAACCGGCGATTATTTGGCTAAGCTTTGTGGCCTGCCCATTTAAACTTATAGGCACACCTTCGGCAAAAGTTATTTCCACTAATTCTTCTTGATCGGGCGCAGCTTGAGGTAGCTGGCACCATTTTAATATTTTTTCCAAGGGCGGAATCAACTCGGGTTTTTCAATTTCACCCCCCTCGGCCGTATTAGACCACATATTTTCATCATAAGAATAGGGTAATTGATTGGTTTGAATAACAGGAATGCCGTGCTTATAAGCATAAGCAATTTCTTCATCCCTACCCATGGACCATTCCCTAACAGGAGCAATGGTTTTTAGAGACGGATTTAAAGTTGTGATATAACCTTCAAACCTAACTTGATCATTGCCTTTTCCCGTAGAGCCGTGGGCCACTACCGAACAATTATATTGCTTGGCAATCTTAACGGCGGCTTGGGCAATCATTACCCTGCCCAAAGGACAACCCAAATGATAACCGCCTTGATAATCGGCGTTAGCTTTAATGGCTTGAGCTAAAATAGTTTGGGCAAATTCATTTTTAGCGTCATAAACAATTACTTCTTTGGCACCAAGCATAAGGGCTTTTTGTTTTAGCTTTTCAAAGTCATCAACAGTTTGGCCGATATCAATAATTAAAGCTATAACTTCGGATTGGTACTGCTCTTGAATCCATTTAAGCAAAACCGAGGTATCCAATCCGCCCGAATACAACAATAAACACCTGTTAAAACTTCCTTTAACAGCTTCGTGAGATGCGACTTTTTGATAAACATTAATAGTTTCCATGTATTTTATTGATTAATTAAAATTAAAAAGGCCTCTGTTTAAATCAGAAGCCCGGATAAATTTTTTGTATCTTAAATCACCGGAACTTCTGATATTTCCTCCGCCGACGTCTTAATTGTAAAATACTCTTAAACATAAAATATTAACAAAAAACTCTCGTTCTTTCACTAATAAAATAAATTACTAATGAAGGAACGAGAGTATTCTCGTGGTACCATCCTTATTCATGATTATCTTTTCGATAACCACCTTGATCAGTTTTTACCACAGCTTGCGGCAAAATAACTGTAGCGCTTGATAACGGACGCTAGCCGGCGACACCTACTTTCTTTTTTTAAAAAGATTTCTTCGGTTGCAACCTTATTTTAGGGCTCGTTCGATTGCCTTTTTTTGCCGGGCTTGCACCATCCCCGACTCGCTCTGATTTTTGGCTATCTACTATTCCCAAGGTTTTTTATTATATTTTCAAGAACTATTGTTAGTTTAATATAAAATCGGCCAAATGTCAATTTTTTCAAACTTGACCCTAGATAATAAATCAGATATACTGACGGAAATGCCTATATTATTTTGGAAAAATTTACCTATTTTACATGCTGGCAACTGGCAAACCTACCGGCTATTTATTTAATCAACCCCTTAACGTGGGGTTATTTTTTATCTAAATTTTTCATTAAAATATGATTCAACCTTGGAATTTAAAAGAACAATTGCAAGCGGCCGTTAATAAAAATGGCGGCTGGGTTAACACTCATGCCCATTTTGATAAGGCCTTTTATATTACCAAAGATGGTTTGGATAAAAGCATGATTGATATGGAACAAAAATGGCTGATGAGCGACGATATCAAAAGAAAATCAACTCAAGCGGAAATTGAATCCAGAATCCGGACAGCTTTGGATTTACTAATTGCTCAAAACTGCAAGCTAACTTGCAGTTTTATTGATGCTTATGAAGCCGTGGGCCACAAAGCCATTGATGCGGCTAATAAGGTTAAAGAAGAATACAAGGATAAAATCACTTTATTAACCATTACCCAACCCTTGGGCGGCTTGGTTGATACGAACGCCAGAAAACTATATGAAGAGATCACAGCTAAAGCCGATATTGCCGGCGGCTTGCCTTCTAAAGACAGGCCAAATGACAAAGAAAATTTAGACAACCTTTTTGCCATTGCCAAAAATTTAGGCAAAAAAATCCATGTTCATATTGATCAGGAAAACAATCCCAATGAACGCGATACCGAAACGCTGATTGAATATACCAAAAAATACGGCTACGAAGGCAAGATAACGGCTATTCATGCCATTTCGGTTTCGGCCCAACCCAAAGAATATCGCCAACGGATCTACCAAGAAATGTCTGCGATCGGTATGAACGTTGTGGTTTGCCCATCAGCGGCTTTGGGCATGAAACAGCTTGATCAATTTAATTCCCCCGTTCATAATTCCATTGCCAATGTGCCGGAAATGCTGTTGGCTGGAGTTAATGTGGGCCTGGGCGTTGATAATGTTTATGATTTTTACCAACCCTTTGTGGACGCAGATATTTACACTGAATTAAGAATGTTAATGGAGGGTTGCAGGTTTTACGATTTTGACCGTTTAGTGGAAATAGCAACTACAAACGGTAAAAAAATTTTAGAAAATTAATTAATAAGCGAGGACAAGAAAATTTGAGGAATCCGAGCGAGCGGGTCCCCCCGAGCGAGCCCAACCGAACGTAGTGAGAGTTGGGCGAGTTGAGGGAGGGTTCGAGCCGGGTCCGAAAATTTTGCTTGGCCAAGCGTAGTAAAACTATGCCTAAAATCTGGCAATCCAAATCAACCAAAATCCATCCGCTGGTAGAAAAATACACCGTAGGCAACGATTATATATTGGATATGCGCTTGTTGCCTTTTGACGTAGAAGCATCACTAGCCCACGCAACTGCCTTGGCCAAATTAAAAATTTTAACTCCGGATGAATTAAAAAAGCTGACTATTGGTCTAAAAGAGATTTTAAAACTCCACGCAGCCGGCAAATTTACCATTAAAATGGAAGATGAGGATTGCCATACGGCCATTGAAAATTATTTAATTGCCAAACTCGGGCCTTTAGGCAAAAAAATCCATACCGGCAGGAGCAGGAACGATCAAGTATTAGTGGCCACCCGCCTTTACACCAGAAAAAAACTTAATCAGGTTAGCGCCGAAATGATCAAGCTGGAAAAGGTGTTTTTAAACTTTGCTAAAAAATATCAGTTCGTGCCAATGCCCGGCTACACCCATACCAGAAGGGCTATGCCCTCCTCTGTTGGGCACTGGGCGGCCGCTTACTTTGAGGAGCTAACCAACGATTACCAATTATTGCAATCCGCTTACAATTTAAACGACCAAAATCCTTTAGGCGCGGCCGCCGGCTTTGGCGTTAGTTTTAATTTGGATCGTAGATTAACCAGCAAACTTTTAAAATTCAAAAGAACTCAAGTTAATTCCATTTACGCCATTAACTCTCGCGGTAAAACCGAATCATTTATTTTAACCGTCTGCACCCAAATTATGATGACTCTGGGCCGTTTGGCTAATGAAATGATTTGGTTCACCACGCCGGAATTCAATTACTTTAACCTGCCTTGGGAATTTACCACCGGAAGTTCCATTATGCCGCAAAAACGCAATCCCGATGTGTTTGAAATTATCCGCTCTAATGTTAACGTGATCGTGGCTTTGCAAACACAGGTTAAGGATATTTCTAAAAATTTAATTTCGGGCTATAACCGCGATACCCAGCTAACCAAAGAACCATTAATTAAGGGCTTGGGAATTACCAGAAGAAGTTTGGAAATCGCCGCACTGGTAATGTCGGCCATTACACCGAATAAAAAGGACTTAATGAAATCTTTAACACCGGAATTGTTTGCCAATAACGAAGCCAACCGCTTGGTTATGCAAGGCGTACCGTTTAGGGATGCTTACCAGCAAGTTAAAGAAAATCTGGATAAGCTAACGGTGCCCGATCCGGTTAAAGCTATTAAGGAAGTTGTTTCTTTGGGTGGCCCTGGAAATTTAAATCTTAAGGGTTACAAAATTGATAAACCATTAAAATGAGATTTTTTGAAAAACAACCAAATAGCGACCCTAAGCCTTTCAAACTCGGCAAAAAAATTAAGCCAGAAAGAGGTGGTTATTTTTCAGAAACTCCAATACGGTCTAAAAAAAATCCTGATACTTTGGTAAAAAGATTAAAAATAGAGGGTGAATATGTAGACGAAACTTTAGATAATTATGACGTTAACACCTTTAAAGAAAGGTATCAAAAAAGTTTGCGTTTACTCGAAACTTATTTGGCAGAGTTTTTACCTAAAATGCAATTAGTATTTGGCCAAGATAAGGACCAAAAAAAGACCGGCTATCTATTGGTCCAAGAGATTATTTCGACAAAAATTCCCAAAGAAAATCATCAAGCGACTCAACAATTAAATACTCTTCTAATAAAAATTATCGAGATGTGGCTGGCGACACAAAAAGAAAGTGACGATAAAATAGGTATAATTCCTGAACTTTCCAATATTGGCGGGAATATTATGTATGGTCATACTAAAAATGATCAGACAGACAAATTTTATGTAGTGGATATATACCCTTTGGAATATCCTAATAAACGTGAATTAATAGAAATGATGAATGAATTTTTTTCAATGAACCCAGAAATAGACTTCACCGAAACTAAAAATAAACTTAGAGAATTAGAAATGTAACAAATATGGAAAAATTCCAACAAGAATTTATTGAATTCCTAATTACCAATAAAGCTTTGCAGTTTGGCGATTTTACTTTAAAAAGCGGAAGAAAATCCCCATACTTCATTAACACCGCGGTATTTGAATCCGGTCAGTCAATTAAACAACTGGGCTACTTTTACGCTTCGTTAATTAAACAGGAATTTGGTTCTGACTTTGAAGTAATTTTTGGTCCGGCCTATAAAGGTATTCCTTTATGCGTTACTACCGCCATTGCCTTGGCTGATGACTTTAAAATGGACAAGTTCTACGCTTTTAACCGTAAAGAAGTTAAGGATCATGGCGATAAAAAAATGATTGTTGGGCATCAGCTTAAAGATAACGAAAGAATTATTTTGATTGATGATGTGGTAACCGATGGCGCCACCAAGTTTGAAACCGTAGAGATGTTAAACAATGTTGCTAAAATTAAATATACCGGCTTGATTGTGGCGGTTAACAGAATGGAAAAAACCGCCGAGGGCCTAGATGCTTTTAAAAATATTGAAGATAAACTTAACTTCCCCGTTAAAGCCATTGTCAGTGTAAGAGAAATAATTGACTATCTGACTGACAAAGAAATTAATGGCCAAATTTATTTAACCGCATCCAAATCGCAAGAAATGGAAAATTATTTAAATGAATTTGGAAGATAAAAAAGAGGTGTGAATTTTTACATTCACACCTTGCTGTTTTATTACGGTAGATTAAACTACCAAAGAAGAGTTAACCCACATTCGGAGCCAAGATCGGTTAAGTTGCCATCCCCCCCATAGAAATCGAATTTGAAGATGTCGTCAAAATACCAGAACTTAACTGAAAAATAACGGGGATCTTTACTACGAATGGCCGAACAATGAAAATTCGCAGAGAAAGATTTTTCCAAAACATCTGGAAACATTATCGAACTAATGGCCATCTCTAGAGGACCGGAAAGAATACAGTTTTCCGGTAAGGATTCCATCTGCTCTTGCCGAGCATTCTCGGAATAACCCTGCAAACTTCCCGGAAAATAGATTCCCACAACCGGACCATTAGAGACCTTTTCGATCAGCTGTCCGTATCGACTGTTGAGTGTAATTTCAACCTGCCCCGCCAAGTTACTCGGCTCAATTTCTGACTGCCTATAACTAGGGTCTCGTCGACAATAAGAAGCGGCTGCTACTTTTATAAACTTCTTGGTGGCCTCACCAAGGTCAGCAATATCCATCTGCGGTATAACGAACCACAAATAAACACCTTTGAGCAAGTTTTTAATCTTCTTGTCCAGTTTAATGGTCGAAAGAAGACTATTAACACGATCTTCAACTACGTCTGGCAAGATGTCAACTGAAAATCCGACCTCCAACAGATGGGCGAGTCGTTCTTGATAGTACGGTTTGTATTGGCTCCACCCTGACTTAACGCTTGATCTAAATAAGAAATGATTTCTGTATTCAGGATGCTCAATTACAGAATTACTTACCGCCGATTTCAAATCTTGCGGCGGGATCCGACGGCCATACTTGTCAAAGAGCTGCATTATTTACTCCTTTTCAAATTGATTCACCTACACCCTAGGCGCGGGATTATTATTTGATTGGTAAATGCCAATGTGTACAATAATAATATATTAATATTACAAATTCAACTTTTTGTCAAGATTGACTTTTGATCGCCTAAAACCTAAAATAAACATACAAATATGGTAAAAATTGAATTAAAGAAAAATCATTTAAATTGAAAACTATTTTAAAAGTCCTTACTACAAAGGGCTTTCTTTAAAAAAAGAATATGGATTATAAAAAAAGAGCTGAAGCTTCATCAAATCCTATAGCTAAAACTTTATTTGAATTAATGGAGAACAAACAAACCAACTTATGCTTGGCGGCTGATTTAACCGATTGGGATGAATTGATTAAATTAATTGCCACGGTTGGCTCGGAAATATGTGTTTTAAAAACACATATTGATATTATTGAAGATTTACCACCGAACTTTGCGGATAAATTAAACGATCTAAAAGAAAAATTCAATTTTTTGATTTTTGAAGACCGCAAATTCGCCGATATCGGCAATACGGTTAAAATGCAATACGAAGCCGGTATTTATAAAATCGCCGAGTGGGCCGATATTGTTAATTGCCACATTGTGCCAGGCCCGGGGATTATTGAGGGCTTGCGTGAAGTTGGCCTGCCAAAAGGCCGCGGTTTGTTACTGCTCGCTGAAATGAGTTCACAAGGCAATTTAGCTACCGGCGATTACACTAAAACAGCCATTGAATGGGCTAAAAAATATGATGATTTTGTGATTGGCTTTATTGGCATGAAAAAATTAATTGATGATTCTAAATTTATCACCATGACTCCGGGCGTACAATTTGCTGCCACCAGCGACAACTTAAAACAACAATATAATTCGCCGGAACAAGTAATCCAAAATGGTTCGGATATTATAATTGTCGGCCGTGGCATTTATTCTTCAGCTAACCCCCAAGCCGAAGCCCAAAAATACCGTCAAGCCGGCTGGTCAGCTTTGTTATAACGATATAAATAAGTTTAACTAAAAACAACTCTAATTTGAGTTGTTTTTTAATGAAAAAAATAGGTCTTGCGCATCCGATTGGACACGCAAGACCTTAGAAGCTATTTCGAAGTCAATTGTTTGATTCTCTTTGCCGCCTGCAGAGCGAGCGGTCGAGCATCAAAATAATTGTTGAAACCGATGCTGGTCTCCCAATTGCCATCGTAACATTTTACGGTAGCAAATCTCCATGACCAGACACCGTCCACGAGCATGAAGGCGTATTCCTCTTTGGTACCGTTATTCCGGGTAAACCTTATCACCTGGCCACCAGGAATATCGTAAGTCATCCACTGACTTTCGAATCCTTCGAAATCCTGACCTTCTTGCGTATTACTGACAGTTACGGATTGCAACTGTCTAACGGAAAGGAGAAACTGTAACCGATCTCGATCGGCGCCTGGGAGAAACATGTTAATAGCGGCTGAATCGCCGTTCACCAACGCAGACATAGCTGTCTGCTGACGAATGAGCTGGTCATCCACATCCGGATGAACCCAATACCCAATGAGGCCACAAATGACGCAGACTGCGATGCAAAGAACTATGCGCATGATGCGCTCCTAAATTTTGCCGGCTTAAAAGCTGGCAGTGAATGAAATTGGCCTTTTTACGGGCCTATTATTTGATAACTTTGTTCAAATTAACCTTTATTTTTAGCATACTTTATCAACTTTGTCAAGGACGCTTTAAAATGTTATAATTGGCAGCGAGAGAGAAAAGAAGGTTTACTTTCTTTTTAAACAAACGAACCAATTATACAAAGTATAATGTCGTCATTATATGTATTTACAGAAATTAGAAATTCAGGGCTTTAAATCTTTTGCCGAAAAAACCGTTTTGGAATTTAACCGTGATCTAACAGCCGTGGTGGGCCCAAATGGCAGCGGCAAATCCAACATTGCCGATAGTGTACGGTGGGTTTTGGGCGAACAAAGCTTAAAACTTTTGCGCGGCAAAAAATCCCAAGATGTAATTTTTGCCGGTTCTACCAATAAAGCTCGGCTGGGTTTTGCCGAAGTGTCTTTGTTTTTGAATAATGAAGATGGCAAAGCCCCGATTGATTACCGCGAAATTGTGATAACCAGGAGAATTTACCGCGATGGCGAAACCGAATATTTGATTAATAAAAATAAAGTTCGGCTCTTAGACGTGCAAATGCTACTTGCTAAAGCCAATTTTGGAGTACGCACTTACGCCATTATTGGCCAAGGCATGATTGATTCCATTTTAACTTCATCCCCAACCGAACGCAAAGAATTTTTTGATGAAGCCACCGGCGTTAGGGAATACCAGCTTAAAAAAGATCAGGCCATGCTTAAGCTGGAAAGAAGCAAAGAAAATTTAACCCAAGCCGAACAGCTATTGCAAGAAATAGAGCCACGGTTGCGTTCCTTAACTCGCCAGGTTAAAAGATTGGAACGCAAAGAGGAATTAACCGCCAAATTGCGGGAACTACAAACCGTTTATTACAGCAGGCAACTGACTGTTTTGGATGAACAGCTGGCTAACATTCAAATTCAACTTAAAAATGGCGAAAAAGACCAAGCAAATTTGGAAACTCAATTGCTTAAAGGCCAGCAGGAGCTTGATCAAGAGCAATTAAACCAAACGCAGGCCCAGGCCTTTAGCTTGCTACAAAACCAATACCAAAATTTAAGCACCGAACGCAACCGTTTAAGCCAAGAACTTTCGTTACTTAAAGCCAAGCAGGATTTAGATTTAACCAAAGCTGGAAAAGTTGATTTGGTTTGGCTGCAAAATCGCTTGTTGGAAATTAATAATGAACAGCAAAAATTCCTTCAAGAAGAAAACAATTGCCAACAAGAACTTTTTAAATTAGAAAAATTATTAGCCACCAAAGTTGAAACCCAAAATGGGGTTTTGGCGGAATTTGAAGAGCTGCAAAATAAATTGCTGCAAAACAGGCAAAATGGTCCGGAAAATTCCCAAGTTACCTTAAAAAAATTCCAAGAACAATTGCGCCAATTATATCAAAAACAAGCGGCTTTTATCGGGCAAATTGAAAAAATAAGCAATCTTGAAGAGTTAAAAAACATCAAAGAACTGGCGCAGGAGTTGTTGCAAAACCTTAAGCAAATGTCTGTGGATGTTGATACTGTTGGGCAAGTTTCTTCATCAATTGATTTTAACGAACTGCAAAAACAACTGGCTGATTTTATAAAAACCAAAGATTCTTTGGTTAATGAAATTCATGGTTTAAAAATCAAAACCGAAGTAGCCAAACAAAAATTAATTCAAACACAAACCGAACAAATCAAACTGAAAACGGAAGAAAAAAAGATTGTTGCCGAACTTTCGACTTATCAAAACCAAGGCAAACAAATTGATAACGCTGATTTAAAAAATCGGCAAACGGAACTGGAACAGGCCATGGCCAAAATTGACGGACAAGTTGGCGAACTAAAAATAAAATTGGAAACTTTTTCGGCCAGCCAAGAACAGGAACGGCATAAATTCATGGAACTGCAACGCGGTTTACGAGAAACGCAAAGCAAGTTAAATTTGGTTAGCGCACAACTTAACGGTTTAAAGGTTGAGCTGGCTCGGCTGGAAACCAAAAAAGAAGATTTAGGCAACGAGATCAAAACCGAATTTATCGGAGAATTTGTATTGCAAACAAATCCGGAACCGCTCAATTTAAATGAACTTTTGGCCGAAATTAACCGTTACAAAAATCAACTCTCCATTATCGGGGGGATTGATGAAGATGTGGCTAAAGAATATGCCGAAGTGAATGAACGCTACGTTTTCTTAAATGAGCAGGTTACTGATTTACAAGGAGCCATTGAATCGTGCTTACAGATTATTGAAGAATTGGACCAAAAAATTACCAGCCAGTTTGAAGTAGCTTTTGAAAAAATCAACGAAAAATTTGAACATTATTTTAAAATCCTCTTTAATGGCGGACAAGCTAAGCTGACTTTGGAAAAGAAAGTTATTACCGAGGAAGTAGTGGAGCAAGAAACTCTTGAATCCAATCCGGTTGCTAAAGCCAAACCCAAAATTGAAGACAAAAGATTAAAAACCAAAATTGAATTTGGCATTGAAATCCAAGCCACGCCTCCGGGCAAACGGCTAAAATCAATCAATACCCTTTCGGGCGGTGAAAAGGCCTTAACTTCCATTGCCCTAATTTCCGCCATTATTGCCAACAACCCTTCGCCTTTTGTAATCTTAGATGAGGTAGATGCCGCTTTAGATGAATCCAATTCCATTAGGTTTGCCAGCATTGTTAAAGAACTTTCCACTCAAGCGCAATTTATCTGTGTGACCCACAACCGCGCCACCATGCATCAGGCCGCTATTTTGTACGGCGTAACCATGGGCGCAGATGGCATTTCCAAACTTCTCTCCATTAACTTAACGGAAGCCGAAAAAGTAGCCGAAACCAGCTAAGTAGGCAAGAGCAAGCGGGATCTTGACAAATACCGGCTTTCCATTATAATACCCACTAATGCTGCAGTAGTGCTCTCGCCTTTGCCCCATGAGGGAAAAAACCAACGGCGAAAATTTATAATCATCATTTATTAATTTACTATGTTATCAATTAGATTCTCTCGCACAGGCAAGAAAAAACAGCCCTATTTTAGGGTTATTCTTACGGAAAAGCAAAAAGATCCTTGGGGCAAATATATCGAACTTTTGGGCAACTATAACCCCAGGAGCAAAGAAACCAATTTAAAAACTGACCGTATCAAATACTGGCTTTCGGTTGGCGCTCAAGCCACTACCAGCATCCATAACTTATTAGTTAAGGTAGGTGCCATAGAAGGCAAAAAGAAAAATCCGGTTAGAGTTTCTAAAGTTAGAAAAGTTAAGTTAGATGCCAAAAAGAAAGAAACTTCGGATGCTTTGGCTAAAACTGAAAAAGATGCTTTAGACGCTAAAGCCAAGGCGGAACAAGATGCCCAAGATGCTAAAGCTGCCGCAGAAGCCCCTCAAGAATCAACAGAACAAGTTTCTCCGGTTGTTGAAGAAAAAGCCGATGAACCGGTTGTTACTGCCTAAAAAAATTCAGAATTGACAGGGTAATAACAATAAGCTAATATAATAAAAGTTCTTTAAAAAGACAATTTTCCTTTCAATTTAAGTCCCTGAAGGGAAAACTGAGCTTGTAAGAATTTATCATTAACAGTTGAAAAACATGTCCGACAAAGATCAAGAGTTCCTGGAGTATGTTGTCAAAAATTTAGTTGACACTCCGGATAAAGTCAACGTTGATAGAACGGTTGACGAGATGGGAGTCCTATTGACTCTTAAAGTGGATCCATCCGATATGGGTCAAATTATTGGCAGGCAGGGTCAAACCGCCAGAGCCATCCGCACTTTGTTGCGCGTGGTTGGTGCCAAAAATAACGCCCGCGTTAACTTAAAGATTTTTGAACCAGAAGGTTCTACCAGAGGACCCAGAATGATGAGGAGCAATGACTCCAATCAAGGTTCCAGAACAGAAGATATTGACACTAGCGTTGTTGATGACTTGAAATTGTAATTTCAAATTATCTCTATAAAATTTAAGAACCTCACTTTTATCGGTGAGGTTCTTATGTTAAGATAATACTGTCATTCCGACCGAACGAAGCGAGTGGAGGAATCCCTTATTCGTTAATTCATTGATAAGGGATTCCTCGGCTCGCCCCTTTGGGGCTCGCTCGGAATGACAAAAAATATGCAATTCAATATAATCACTATTTTCCCGCGTATCTTGGATTCTTACATTAATGAATCCATTCTTAAACGCGCCCAAAAGGCCAAACTGATTAAGATTAATTCCCACAATCCTAGAGATTTTACGACCGATAAGCACCACCATGTTGATGATTCTCCTTATGGCGGCGGGCCGGGCATGGTAATGATGGTTGAACCGATTGTTAAGGCCTTAAAAAAAATCAAGAAAAAAAAGAAATCATTGGTAATAATGATGGATCCGGCCGGCGAGCAATTTAATCAAAAAATGGCTCAAAAATTTTCTAAACTGGATCAAATTATTTTTATCTGCGGCCGGTACGAAGGCATAGATGCGCGGGTAGATAAATTTATTGATGCCAAAATTTCGGTTGGTCCGTATGTTTTAAGCGGAGGCGAACTGCCGGCTGCTGTTATTGTAGAAGCTGTTTCTCGCCTACTTCCCGGCGTGCTTGGTAAATTTGAATCTACCCAATACGAAACCTTTGGTGGTGAAAAACAAGATATCGTAGAACATCCTCAATACACTAGGCCTGAAAAATTTTTAAATATGAAAGTGCCCGATGTATTATTATCCGGCAATCATGCCGAAATTGATAAATGGCGCAGAGCCAAAAAAAAATAAACTATTTAGTTTAATATTTTTTAACATTCGGGGTTAATACGAAATTATTGAATTACTGCATAATAATTCATTCCATAAGAGCTATCGCAAGTTGGGCAACAAGTGCCATCGGTGGCCGTGGCACTCTGATTGATAGTTTCCATCTTTGCGTAAATATAAGTTTTAACAGGCGAACCGCAGCTATACTTCATAAACGCATATCCGGTAGCTGCGTTGCAGGTTCGGCCGCCCGTGGGATCGATAATTTCAGCCTTAGTATAACCGTTATCAATTAAACATTGAGACATTGATTTGGGATAAGCGCCACCAACATAATTAAACCAGCCATTGCCGTTACCGCTTGAACCGCACCCGCTACCCGTAGTCATCCAATTATTATTATCGTTATAATAAAAAAATAGGGCTTTCCTAATACTGGCGATATCATGTTGGCGTTTTGTATCTCTGGCTTTGGCCCTTGCTCCAACAATACTAACCACGGCTGCCGTAGATAATAACCCAATAACAGCTATTACCACAAGCAATTCTATCATAGTAAACCCTAAAGGACTTTGCTTTTGACTTTTAAAAACTTTACTCATATTAAAGTTAGCCCGAATTAATAACAGGCAATAAATGTCTTACGCAAAAAAAATAAAGCGATTTGCAACATATATTAATTATAGCACAAATCATCAAAAAATATTTTTATAGCCAAAAATAGCGAGTTTTGCTTATTAATTCTCAGGTAAATTTAATAATAAATGAATATTAAACTTTTTATCGCTACCAAGGCCTTTATTAAATATCGGGGTAAAATCTTGATTATTAAAGAGTCAAATAAATATACCGAAGGTACTAACGTTGGTAAGTTTGACGTGCCTGGCGGTAGGATAAAGCCCGGTCAAAAATTTGATGAAAGTTTACTGCGAGAAATTAAAGAAGAAACCGGACTGGAAGTAATTATTGGTCAGCCCTTTTTTGCCAATGAGTGGCGACCAATGGTTAAAGAAGAACAGTGGCAAGTGGTGGGTATGTTTTTTGAATGCGAAAGCGCGACTGATAAAATCACTTTAAGCAAAGATCATGATGAATATTTATGGATAGACCCGACCAACTATAAAAAATACAATTTAATTGCCAATCTTCAACCGGCTTTTGAAGCGTATTTAAAAAAATAATCTTTTTAAAACCTTTAATAAATGCCCTAATTAAGGCATTTTTTATTTGACAAACATAACCATAATTGATAGTTTTACATTAATTGATCTTTCGAAAATCTTCACAATAGGAACAAAAATGCCAAAATTAGGTTCTAAAGACAAAGTCTTCGATAGAGTATCGAACTACTCTATTACCGAGAGAGACATGGCTCTCGCCAGAAAAGCCGCCGGAGGTATTGTATCTGGACGTGAAATCAAACGGCTAAATAATTGTCCTTTCTACATAGTGGGATCAATTATTTGTATCTTACTCGCAATATCTTCATTTTTTGGTGGCATCGACATGCCTCTGTTGGCCTCTATACCAACGCTGGTAATAGGCTTATTGGTGGGGGTGCCTGCAGTGATCGACTACAGGATACTTAAGAATAAACATTCCAAAGTCTAAAGAAACAACCATTCACAACCGTTATCATCTGATGACGGTCTTTTTTTATAAGCGACGTAGAGTGAGGAGGTGTAAAAGCTTGCTTTTACACCTCCGAGCCGAGGAGCTTATATCTAATAGATATTAACTTGAAATAAACCCCTAGAAAACATATAATTACTTCATTATAACCAAATAATTTCTATGGAACGAAACCTAGCTTTGGAATTTGTGCGCGTAACCGAGGCAGCAGCCATTGCGGCCGTTAAATGGATGGGCCGTGGAGAAAGAAAAGCAGCCGATGGGGCGGCAGTTGATGCCATGCGTAAAAGCTTTAGCAAAATTGTTTTTCATGGCACCATTGTTATCGGGGAAGGTGAAAAAGATAAAGCCCCGGAACTATATATTGGCGAGGAATTAGGCACCAAAAACGGCGAAAAAATAGATATTGCCGTTGACCCCTTGGAATGCACCGATAGCGTAGCTAACGGTGTGCCTAATGCCATTTCGGTTATCGCCACCGGCAATGAGGGCTGTTTGTTCCACGCTCCGGATATGTACATGAATAAAATCGCTTGCGGGCCAAAAGCCAAAGGCGCCATTAATTTGGATGCTTCCGTTAAAGAAAATTTAACCAAGGTGGCTAAAAAACTGGATAAAGAAATCGCCGAACTGGTAGTAATGGTTTTAAACAGGCCCCGCCACGATGATTTGATTAAAGAACTCCGCGCTTGCGGCGCCAGGGTCTGTTTAATTTCCGACGGCGATGTAGCCGGGGCCATTGCTCCCTCTTTAAGGGATTCCGGCATTGATTTATTAATGGGCATCGGTGCCAGCGCCGAAGCGGTTTTAGCCAGTACAGCCATTAAATGTTTGGGTGGAGAATTTCAGGCCAAATTTTGGCCTAAAGATGAGGCGCAAAAAGAACGTTTGCTTAAATTGGGCTACGCTGATTTAAACAAAATTTTTACTGCCGATGATCTAGCCAAGGGCGATGATTTAACCTTTACCGCTACCGGAGTAATTGACGGCCCCATGCTTAAAGGCGTACGGATTACAGCCAATCACATAATTACCCATTCCGTAGTTATGAGAGTAAAAACAGGCACAATAAGATTTTTAGAAACACACCATAGAATATAATTTTAAATTTTAAGATTAATTAAATAATTTTATGAAAAATTTCAATCCGGAAAACAAGTTACTTACGGAACATGAAACAGTAAGTGATTTTAATGTTAGTTTATTAAAAGAAATTATACATGATTTCTCCCATCATTCTTTTAACTTTTCAGATGCCGCTGACATATATCATCGCCAAGACACCACACGACATACTGACAAAAAAATTGGCGAGGAATCAATTAAAAGATCGCTTGATGCTTTTGTAGAACAAGGAGTTCTTGATTATGATCTTAACACCAAAGAATATAGCGTTAATCATACTTCTTCCGACGTAGCAAGAATATCTGAAGAGGAAGATGATTAATTAATAAAATATCAACTATTAAATAAACTTATGATAAAAAAAATAACAGCTTCAAACGTCATTGTTCCCTTGGATGTTCCTAAAGCTAAAAAGACGGAATATGTAAAAAATTACCTAAAACTAACCCATAATACCGGCCGAATGATGTTATTTGCCGGCGACCAAAAAGTAGAACATTTAAATGATGATTTTTTTGATGGTGGCAAGGAAATTTCTTTGGAAGATGCCGATCCGGAACACCTTTGGAAAATCGCTTCTACTTCCCCTATTAGCTGTTTGGCTGTACAAGCCGGTTATGCAGCAAAGTTTGCTCCCAGCTATCCTAAAGTGCCATTACTTATTAAACTTAATTCCAAATCGCACTTGGTTAAAACCGAGCAAAAGGAGCCGTTAAGCAAAGCTATGACCAGCGTGGCGCAGGTTATGGAATTAAAAAAGAACGGTGCTAATATCTTAGCAGTGGGCTATACTATTTACCTTTGCAGCGAATTTGAAGACCAGATGATCAGCGAAGCCTCTAACATAATTGCCAACGCTCACCAAAATGGACTACTTTCGGTAATTTGGATTTACCCACGTGGCAAAGCTGTTAAAGATGAAAAAGACGGCCACCTAATAGCCGGTGCCACTGGCGTAGCCTGCACCCTGGGTTCTGATTTTGTTAAGGTTAACTATCCTCAAAAAGAAGGCGTTAAAAGTGAAGAAATTTTTAAAGAAGCAATTGTGGCCGGCGGCCGAACCGGTGTAATTACTTCCGGAGGCAGTTCCACTGATCCTAAAAAATTCTTAGAAAGATTGCACCAGCAAATTAACATCAGCGGAGCTGTAGGCAGTGCTACCGGCCGGAACATTCATCAAAAACCACTGGCTGAAGCCATTAACTTTTGTAAGGCCATTTCGGCCATTACCTTTAATGATTCCACGGTTGATGAGGCCTACCAAATCTATCAAGGTAAATAAGCATTTAACTTGCCTAGACGCTGTATCAAACCGACTTGACAAACAAAGCCCAATGACCTAAAATAGGGTCACGTTCTTCGATAGTGGCTACAAATTATCAACCTAACTGTAAAAAGGCTTCAAAATAACTTAAAATTCAAGCTTTTTTGGAAAACAGAGGACTTTAATGGGCTTCAGGCCAGGTCTGGAAATCTTGTTAATAACTATATCGAGATGAGCTCGACGAGATAATCCCCCGGCAAACAGCAATTGAAATCCGCTGTTTTTTGTTTCCACCTCCGCTCCCCGCACCCTGCCTAACGGCAGTGTACTAAGAGCTACGGCGGACAAGCTCTACGCAATAACATGCTACGGGCAGTAAAAAACAAAAAACAAACAGAACTTTGACAGCTGAATAAGTGATAGGAAACAATTAATTCCCAACAATTCTTTTAAGGTGGACTAATTACAGCCGTCCATCTTCCCCTTCCTACTCAAGAAAGCGCAAGTTTTCTTATCTGGAAGATCAAAAAAATAACTGCTGTATCTTAAATGAGAGTTTGATCCTGGCTCAGGATGAACGTTGGCGGCGTGTCTAAGGCATGCAAGTCGAGTGGGTTTAGACCCACGGCAAACGGGTGCGTAACACATTGGTAATTTACCCTTAACTCGGGCATAACTCGCCGAAAGGCGGGATAATTCCCGATAGCCATGGGGGGTCGCAAGACATTCCCATGTAAAGATTTATCGGTTAAGGAAAAGCCTATGGCCCATCAGCTAGTTGGTAGGGTAATGGCCTACCAAGGCAACGACGGGTAGCGGGTGTGAGAGCATGACCCGCCTCACTGGGACTGAGACACTGCCCAGACTCCTACGGGAGGCTGCAGTCAAGAATATTCCGCAATGGCCGCAAGGCTGACGGAGCGACGCCGCGTGCAGGATGACGCCCTTCGGGGTGTAAACTGCTTTTCTCTGGGACGAAATTTTGACGGTACCAGAGGAATAAGCCACTGCTAACCTCGTGCCAGCAGCAGCGGTAATACGAGGGTGGCAAACGTTATCCGGATTTATTGGGTGTAAAGCGTCCCCAGGCGGTCTGATTAGTTTTTGGTTAAATCTTTGGGCCTAACCCAAAAACCGCCAAAAATACTGTCAGACTAGAGACCGGGAGAGGTTAGTGGAATAGCCGGTGTAGTAGTAAAATGCGTTAATATCGGCTAGAACACCAATAGCGAAGGCAACTAACTAGAACGGTTCTGACGCTCATAGGACGAAAGCGTGGGTAGCGAATGGGATTAGATACCCCAGTAGTCCACGCTGTAAACGATGGGTACTGAGTATTGGAAGTATCGACCCTTCCAGTATTGTCAATCTAAGCTAACGCCTTAAGTACCCCACCTGGGGAGTACGGCCGCAAGGCTAAAACTCAAAGGAATTGACGGGAGTCCGCACAAGCGGTGGAGCATGTGGTTTAATTCG
>Ga0172379_10003039_pt1 | contig 27761 bp, 24 predicted proteins | sample GrowelOW334metaG_FD_119756 | JGI IMG/M metagenome (GOLD analysis project Ga0172379, IMG submission 119756) | Groundwater microbial communities from an aquifer near a municipal landfill in Southern Ontario, Canada - Groundwater well OW334 metaG | ecosystem: Environmental > Aquatic > Deep...
GACAAAAAACTTTCCCACTCGACGAAGGCAAAGATAGAGGCGTTTCTGGAATTCAATGTCTATCGCAGGAAAATGAAATGACGAAAAAGAAAACGTCGCCACCGCGTGTTCTGATCGACTGCGGCACAAGCTACGCGAAAATATTCTATGTTGACGCCGCCCGTCGCCGCATCGCGCCCGCCCGCGACGTTCTCCGGAATCCGGACAAATACGATATCATCGCTTCAACCGGCCATGTGAAATTCAGGAACGGCGGCAAGCGCGTCAACGAACTGGTCGCGCTCGCTGAAGGCGCGCTCGCGCTCGTCGATGACCGCGACTTCACCGTGCTCGACTGCGGCGCGCGCGACGTTAAATATGTTAAAGTGAAGAACCGACGAGTAGCCGGGATGGACTGGAACACCGAATGCGGCGCGTTCACCGGGCAGGTGATTGAGTTGCTGCAACGCTATTTCGAACTCGACCCCGGCGGCCTGCCGGCGACAGCGGAACGGCTGCCGGTCGTCTGCGGCGTGCTCGGCATGACCGCAATGTTCGACCTTATCTCGCAGGGCGTTTCGCACGAGGAGGCTTTCGCCCAGTTCCTGCGCGGCATCGCCTTCAACTGCGAACGGCTCGTGGGACGGCCCGAGCGCCTATATCTTTCCGGCGGCCTGTGCGACAATCCCGCCTTCGTGCGCAGTTTCTCTTGCGCAACAACGCCTCTCGGCCGTTTCGTGCTGATCGACGGCTTGCGAAGCGTCGTAAAGATGAAATAATATTGATATTATGTTTTGCCGTTTACGTTATTTATTCGTAATAAAATGGGGAAATGTCTTCAAATAAAAAAGGAGCCCTTTTCAATTGAGTTGAAGTAAAGGGCTCAAGCAACACCAAAGAGAAAATAAACCAGTCAATTACAAGTTTACGGATTTGCATAATAGAAGTCAATCGGGCGCCGAAATTATTTCTACTGTGGGTAAAAACCCTTTATTGACGAGCTTTTTTATTTGCGTTTTTTAACTTCTTTCGCCCTTTTTCGAGTTCACCATATGTTTTTTTGAATAACTGAGCGTCTTCCTCAACATTCGGACTCTCGCATATTACGCGACCGCCGGCGCCGAATTCTTTCAAAGAGCGCAAAACATCCTTGTATTGAAAATCGGATTTTGAGGCAACGAGATGCTTGCGCTCGCCTTTCGGAGTGTACTCAATTCCTGAAAGATGGATGTGTAATGTCTTTAATGTGTCGTCTCCGAGCCCGGCGCCGATTGTCTCCAATACGTGACAGTAATCATCATACTCTTTGTAGCGCCCGGCGTATCGGGCGTAGTAATGCGAGAAGTCGACGCACGGCAGAACGCCCTCGACCTCGCGGCTCAGGCGGATCAATTCCTCGAGGGTTCCGAACTGCGAAGGCTTACCGGTAAGTTCAGGGCGCAGGATGACGTGCCCGAGTTTTTCTTTCAAGAGCGTGTCGCGAATATCAGTGAGATGCTTTTTAACAATTTGAAAAACCGCTTCCGGATCGTCCTTGAGATAGAACGCAGCATGGAAGATGACCTGATCGGCGCCGGCGGCCGCGCCCTTGCGCGCTGACTGGAGTATTCGCGTAATGCTCGCGACCACTTTCTCTTCTTCTTTTGAATTCAGATTAATGAAGTATGGCGCGTGAACGCTTAGCTTGACCCCTGTCTCAAGCGCTGCCGCGCGAGTTTTCGCCGCCTGCTCCGCCGTGATGTTGGCTCCATATACGAACTCAAGCTCCATGCATCCAAGCCCGAGTTCGGCGCATCTGAGAACGCCGCCGGGGTTTGTCTTGTCTGTCGCGCTGAGCGGGATGCCGCCCGGTCCGAATAGCAATTCCGACAATTTATCTTCTCCGGTTTCTATTTTGATGTTTGATTAAGATTCCTCGCTACGCTCGGAATGGCAAGAGAAAAGAAATGACAATGCAAGAAAGAATTTCGAAAGAAAAGTAATTACAACGGCAAGAGATTTTGCCGTTATGTTTTAACTTCGAATTTCACTTTCTTTTTGACAGACTCGACCTTGCCGTCGAGTCTGCGCTTCGCGCCTTTGCGGTCGTCTATCGCGATTGTCGTGTACACGCGGGGCGTCAGCCTTCCAACCAGTTTATGGCATTTTTTTATGACCGCCATCACCTCGTCCCAGTCGCCCTCGATCATCGTGCCCATTGATGTCAGCTTGTAGTCGAGGCCGCTCGCGTCAACTGCTTTAACCACCTTTGCGATTATCGGGCTGATGCTCTCGCCCTTCCCCATCGGCAAAACTGTAAACGTCGCCAGCATGTAAATCACCTCTCATCTTTCCAATTCATAACATTATAAGCAATGAAGAATAAATTACAAAAATCACAGGCGGACTAATTAGTTATAAGAATAACCGCTTCAGGTCAACATTGCTTATTAGTATAGGATTGCTTCGTCGCTCCGCTTCTCGCAATGACGCGGTTTTGCTCCTTGTAAGAAATGAACAGCGCGTCATTGCGAGTCTGCTTAGCAGGCGCGGCAATCCCGAACTCGAAGCGAAAAGCTCTTCATTATTAGATATTCTTTTCTCTCAATAAAAATAGGGGCATGGCGCTGGGCCACACCCCTGATATAGTAATAAAACCATTCGATACAAATCAGTATTTATAGAAACCTCTGCCGCTCTTGCGGCCGTGATAGCCGGCGTCCACCATCTTCTTGAGCAGCGGGCACGGGCGATATTTCGGGTCATTGTATCCGGTGTAGAGGCGTTCGAGAACGTTCAGCGCGACATCGAGACCGATCAGATCGACCAGCGCGAGCGGGCCCATCGGATGGTTCATGCCGAGCTTCATGCCGGTGTCGATATCCTCTGCGGTGGCGACGCCTTCGTAAAGCGCGAAGATCGCCTCGTTGATCATGACCATGAGCAGGCGCGAGGTGGCGAAACCCGGATAGTCGTTGGCGACAATCGGTTCCTTGTCGAGCTTGATCGTGAGTTCGCGGATCGTGTCCGTGCACTCGTCGCTCGTCTGGATCGCGCGAATGATCTCGACTAATTTCATGACCGGCACCGGGTTGAAGAAGTGCATGCCGATGACTTTGTCCGGGCGGTTCGTCGCTGTGGCGATCTGAGTGATCGACTGCGAGGATGTGTTCGTCGCGAAAATCGCGTGCGCCGGCATGATATCGCCGAGTTCCTTGAAAACCTTCTTTTTCAGTTCGATGTTTTCGTTGATCGCTTCGACAACGAGGTCGCAGGTTTCCGCGCCGGCGTTGCTCGTCACGCCCTTGATTCTTCCGAGCGTCGCGTCTTTATCTGCCTCAGTGAGCGAGCCCTTCTTAACCATGCGTTCGAGATTCTTCTGGATCGTGCTGATTCCGCGATTCACGAACTCGTCGCTGATGTCCTTCAGCAGCACATCGTAACCCTTCATCGCGAACACGTGCGCGATTCCGTTTCCCATCGTTCCGGCTCCAAGCACCAACACTTTCTTTATTTCCATGCTATGCCTCCTGTTATTTATATTTCTTCGCAAGCTTTTCAGCCGTGATATTATACCACGGCTTGTGAATTTTTATACAATCATTTTTTGAGAATGTTTTTGCCCGGATAATTGCGGGAAACAAGAGGCTGGATCGCATCTGCCTGCAAAGATTGGCAGGCGCGGCTTTCCAACTTGCTTAAGATATCTGATAACTTTAATAAATTAAAACATCAACCGCGCGCGCAAAACGACAATAAAGACATTGCAAGCATTTTTTATTATAATGCTTGCTTTTTGCGGTTTTAATGGGTATAATGCAAGCATAACAGTAAATACGGAGGTGCAAGCATGGAAAATGAATCAACTGGAAAAGCAAAGGGCGGTCACGCAAGAGCAGCGAAATTGACGCCTGAACAACGTAAAGAAATTGCTCAAAAAGCCGCTAGAGAGCGATGGGGGCACCAAGGACAAAATTTACCTAAAGCGACTCATTTAGGAAGTATTTCTTTAGGCGATATTAAAATACCGTGTGCAGTATTAGAAGACGGGACAAGATTATTAGCAGAAAGAAGCGTAGCGTTGGCACTTGGTAGAAGAGGTGGCGGATCGCATTGGCAGAAGAAAAAGATTGCTATAGAAAAAGATATTTTGCCTGAATACATTTCTAATAAAAATTTAGAGCCTTACATTTCTGATGAAATTAAAGAAATATTATTACATCCAATAATGTACGAAAGCAAAAACAAAGTCATTTCTAGCGGTATTCGTGCCGATATACTCCCTGAAATTTGCAAAATATGGCTAAGCGCACGCGAAAAAGGAGCTCTTACAGAGCAACAAGTTATTACAGCAAACTTGGCAGAAATACTTATGCGCGGTTTTTCCACCGTTGGTATTATCGCCCTAGTTGATGAAGCTACAGGATACCAAGAAATACGCCCAAGAGAAGCTTTGCAGAAGTATTTAGAAATGATTGTTCGTAAAGAACTTGCTGCTTGGGCAAAAAAATTCGATGATGAATTTTATGAAAATATATATAAACTCAAAGGTTGGACATGGCCGGGTATGGGAAAGAACAGATTTAGTGTTGTTGCACACTATACTCGAGATTTAGTATATGAAAGAATTGCGCCGGGCTTATTAGAAGAACTTGACAAGAAGAGTCCAAAAGATGAAACTGGAAATAGAAAGAATAAGCTTCATCAATGGCTGACAGATGACGTCGGCAATCCAATGCTATCACAGCACTTACATACTTTAATAATGTTCCAAAGACTTGCATTGGCGAATGGCTACGGATGGAATAGATTTGTAAAAATGGTAGACAAGGTATTACCCAAAAGAGGCGCAACACTTGAATTGCCACTTGAACTCGGCCCTGATTCCATCGAACCATAGCAACTTGGGCAAGATTCTGGGATAGTTGTTGAAGGTCATGTAAAACGCAAAGATTCATCACAATATATACGATATATTTATCCGTGCAATTTCAGCAAACTTCGGTTGCTTTTTTAGCAACACATAACCTTTTGGCGCTTCGAAGAATGGTATGTTTTTACCTTTGTTCAATAATATGTTATTAATATCCCTTTTTAAATCATCGCCTTGAAGCCAATCGTTTTTTTGAGATACCCCGATAATCGCACATAAAGCAGCATCAAACTCGTTATGGTTTATTGAGAGTTTTGATGAAGTATGCCATTCAAGTTTGTTCAGAATGTCTGCAAGGTTTCTGTCTTTCTCATTCTGATCTTTTTCATTCTTTGATCGTCCATTTTGCGTTTTCCCATACCATTTAGAATCTTGATAATAAGCATCTCCTTTGTACTTTTCGTTACTGAGACCCATCAATTTGAGAGAAGCCGCTGGATAAGTTTCATAAAGCAATTCTCCTAAGCATTCCGAATACATGCAAGCAAGCTTCTTCCTAATATTTCTAAACCGACTTACGGGAGCCCCTATGCGATCTGAAAGTGGTGAAAGTGCTCTAAAAGCTTTGTCTACTGGCCGTTTAGTTAGCTGCCAAACAAAGTATGGGTTATCCGGATCAGGAAGCCCTTGCAGATCAATCGGTGTGTCAACGAAAACCAATCCCTCTTTAAAACATTTTTCTATGATTGCAGTTTCTTTATTGACTATTTCTGTTATGCAATCCTTTCCTTTGTGTTCTTCCTGAAAACAGTGGCCTTCTATAATGTCGATCTTAATTCCGTCAGTTTGTGAATTTCGTTCAGCCCTTACTAATGAACTCCCACCTTTTGTCGAAAACCCTGAAATATCTAATCCGTAAGAAACTTTATTGATATTCATTTAACACCACCTCGTACCGTCATTCAATAACCATCGATTTCGTAAATATACATTAGTATTTTTTGTCATAGATAATATCGTCAGAGTAAAATTGCGCCGGTCCCAAATAATAAAATAACAAATAAGAAAACTGAGGCGGACAAGCAACCGCAGCCGCCGCTTTGGGGCGTGCGAGCCTCGAATGTTTGTTTATCGTCAGCGTTTAAGTATGCGCCGCCAAGATCGTCGTAATATTCATGGTCATCCATAAAATATCCTTCTCTATCTCAAAACCTTGTTCGAGAAAAGGGCACAGCATGCTGTGCCCCTACTTTCTGAACTGATTAAAATCCGGTTTTCGTTTTTCCAAGAACGCCTTCATGCCCTCGACAAGCTCGGCGCTGCCGTATGTCGCGGACAGCATTTCTATCCCATGCATATAGGATGAATATAGCTGGTCGCTCTCGTAGTTCATCGAAATCTTTGATATTCGGATTGACTGCGGGCTCATTTCGAGGATGCGGGCGCACATCGAATCCGTTTCCTTTTCCAGTTCGCCGTCCGGGACGACTTTGTTGATCCAGCCCATGTCGAGCGCCTCGCGCGCGGTGTAGCGCTTGCAGAGGAAAATGATTTCCTTCGCTTTTTTGTCTCCAACGAGACGCGGGAGCAGTTGAGTCCCTGCCAGCACGGGCGTGCTGCCGACGGTCGGGCCGACTTGCCCGAATTTCGACCGCTCGGTCGCCACCGAAATGTCGCAAACCAGATTTATCTCGTTGCCGCCGCCGAGGCAATAGCCGTCCACCGCCGCGATCACAGGTTTCGGCGCCGACCTGATGACGGTGAACATGCGGAAAAGCTTGGTAACGAAAACGCGCCCGGTGTGAGGCGTCAGCGCAAGCATCTCGGCCACGTCGCCGCCGGAGCAAAACGCTTTGCCGCCGGCGCCGGCTACTACTATCACGCCGACCGTCGCGTCGTCCGCCGCATCCTGAAGCGCGTCAGCCATTTCGTCGAGCGTCTGCAGTCGAAAAGCGTTGAAAACATCCGGCCTGTTGATCGTGACTTTCGCTGTCCCGCCCTGCTTTTCATAAATGATATCTTCGTATGCCATTGCGTTCTCCTGTCTTGCCGCGCTTATTCTCATAGTCGCAAATATTATCGTGTGATGTCGATTTTATCATTCGCACGGCGCGAGTGTCAACGAAACCGTCATGCGGATTGCCGAATCGCCCTGTTTCTGATATTTTATCAGGACACGAATCGAAATCGGAGGATCTGGAAATGGCGCAAGACGAACTCGAAATCACTGTGGCTGAACTCAAGAATCGTATTCGCGGCTCTCTCACGGACGCTGAAACGCTGAGGATGCTCGGCGACTACTATCTCTATCACGGCATGTTCGACGAGGCGCGCTTTTCATACGAGAAGGCGTTCTCCCTCGCGCCGGAGAATCCACAGATCAAGTTCGCGCTTTCCTCCTACCACTATAACCGCGGCGACAAGAACGCGGCAATCGCGATGCTTAAAGAAGTCACCGCGTCGCACAGTGATTTCGCGCCGGCGTTCGCGCTGCTCGGAACGCTTCTCGCCGAAGACGGGCACACTGACGAAGCGATCGCCGCCATCCGCAGCGCCGCGGAACTCGACGACGAGAACCCAGATATTTTCTATCAACTCGGCAATCTCTACGACGACAATCAGATGCCCGACGATGCGCTCGATGCCTATCAGCGCGTTATCGAACTCGAACCGGAACATGCGCAGGCGCTCAACTCGATCGGTCTGATTCATGCGGATAACGAGGAATGGAACGCCGCAATCTCGTCTTACAAAAAAGCGCTAAACATCGAACCGGCATACGCCAACGCGCACGTCAATCTCGCGATCGCCTACCTCGGCCACCCGGACATTCCGATTCAGGACGCCGAAGACGAATTCAATCTCGCGATTAAATTCGACGACACAAACGCCGACGCGCTGATGGGACTCGGCGATCTGTTCTACGACGATGAGAAATGGCGCCGCGCGCTCGACTGCTACGAAAAAGCCGCTGTCTCCGACCCGGAAAACGGCGAGCCCTATTTCAAGCTCGGGAACACTTACTTCATGATCGGCGACTTTGAGGAATCTCTCAACGCTTTCCGGCACGCTATCGAACTCGATAACGAATTCACAGACCCGCATTACTGGATCGCTCAAGTCTACTCCAAGCAACAGGGCCGCGGCTACGAAGCGGCGATTCATCTGAAGTTGTATCTGGAACTCGATCCGGAAGGCAATCTGGCGGACGAAGCGGCTAAAATGCTCAACACGCTCCGCCGTGACTGGCCGGTTTAAGGCGAAAGAACTCAAAGAACCAAAGAACCCCTTTTATAAAAGGGGTTCTCTGTACTCTCCCGAAAATCTCCTTGGGGTTTAAGGGAACGAACACCGCACTAATTCACCGTTTCGCAACAATGACGTAATTCTTGGCGGCATTCAAAGCGACAAATTTTCATTAATTATATAAGTGATAAACTTTTCATGCCAAAAAAAATGCGGCCACGAGGGCCGCAAAATGACCATTCACAAACAGGTCATAAAAGGTAGGCGATAGAAAACGATCAAGCCGCGGGCTGCAAGACGCAACCCGCGGCGGACCGGTAAAAACTATGTCTGCTTATTTTTCAACATTCGCTTCCTGCGAGACAACTTCCGTGGCATGCGTCGGAGCGATTGTTTCGTTCTTCAGTCCCATCGCTTCGACAACAAGAGTCGAGATGTCTTTAACTTTAATCTTTTCCTCAAGTTCGTTGAGCTTCACGCCGTCGTCGAGCATCTGCATGCAGTAGACGCAGGAGACCGCGATCGTTTCGGCGCCTGTGCCGGCGAGTTCCTTCACGCGGCGGACATTGAGCCGTTCGTCGCCGGGGACATCGAGATCGAGGTCCATGAAGTAGTTGCCGCCGCCGCCGCCGCAACAGAAGCTCTTCTCGTTCTTGTTCGACGCTTCTTTGATCTCTACGCCCTTGATCGATTTCAGAACATCGCGCGGGTCGCTGTAGACATCGTTGTAGCGACCGAGATAGCACGGATCGTGGTATGTGACTTTTTCGTGAACCTCTTTCGGCAGTTTGATCTTGCCCTGCTTGATCAGGCCGAGGATGTATTCCGAGTGGTGAACTACATTGTATTTGCCGCCGAACTGCGGATACTCGTTTTTGAGCACGTTCAGGCAGTGGGGGCAAATTACGAGCAGCGTTTTGAATTTTCTTGAATTAAGATTTTCGATCTGCTGTTTGGCAACAGTCTGGAAAACATTTTCGTCGCCGAGGCAGCGGGCGGGATCGCCGCAGCACAGTTCGTCGTCGCCAAGCATTCCGAATTTTATTCCGGCTTCGCGCAGTATCGTGAACACGTTGGTGGCCACGTGGCGTTTATTCTGGTCGTAGTTGGTGCAGCAGCCCATCCAGAAGAGAACGTCTGTTTCGCCTTCGGCAGCGACTATTTGTGGCTTTTCGCCTTCGATCCAGCCGAGGCGGTCTTCCTGCGGGCCGTAGGGATTGCCGCGTGTTTCGAGCGCTTTGAGCGAGCGCTTTGCGTCCGCGGGCAGTCGGCCGTTCATCATTACTTCCGAGCGCCGGATGTCGATGACTTGATCGACGTGCTCAACCATTGCCGGGCAAACTTCCATGCAGGCGCGGCAGGTGCGGCAGAGCCACAGTGTGTTTTCTTCTATTGTTTCGCCGATAAAGGGAGTGAGTTCGAGCGGCTGTTTTTCAGCGGACGCTTCGCCCTCTGCGGCCGGCTTGCCGTTGCCCTTTGCAGCTTCCTGTTTTTCATACATTTCATATACTGATTTTTTCAGAGCTTTGACAACCTTCCGTGGGTTGAGCGGATAACCGCACTGGCTCACCGGACAAATTTCCTCGCAGCGTCCGCACTCGATGCAAGCGTCGAAGTTCATCGCGTTCTTCCAAGAGAAGTCGGAAGCGTCCGAATGGCCGATTCTGAATTCGTCGAGGTCTTCGCGGCTGAACAGTTCCTCCATATCCTCGCGGGCCAGAGAACCCTTGGAGTTCATGCTGGAGAACATGTAATTGGCCGGAATGAGCAGGAAGTGGAAGAATTTGGTGTATGGGAGCGAGCCGATAAGAGCGAATGTGGCGAAGGCATGCGTCCACCAGATCAACTGATAGACAACTGCGACAGAGCTTGCGGGCAGAAGACCCATGGCCTTCGAAACGCCGAGGCCGACAGGTGAGTACATGGCCCACGGGTCGCCGGCGAACTGAATGCGCAGGCCTTCCAGCAGGAACCCGCCGACGCCGATGAAAAGAAGCAGGCCGAGCATATAAGCGTTCTGCCAATCGCTCTCAAGGCTCTTTGGTTTCATGACATAGCGGCGATAGATCGCGATTGCGAGGCCTATGATCAGGAAAGCGCCCGCAATATCCGCGAAGAAGGAAACCGCCAGGTAGATATTGCCGTAGAAGAAGTGGAGAGGGGTGTCAATTTCGACCGTCAGGATCGCGGTCGCGAGCATCAGAACAAGAAACGACCAGAAGATCAGGGAGTGGAATACGCCGGGAAGCAACTTCTTCCTGACGCGGCCCTGCATCAGAACGTCCTTGAGCATGAAGAACCCGCGTTTGACAATGTCGCTGAATCTTTCGTTTGCGGCTTCAATTTCTTCCACAACATTACTTTCTTGAAAACCCCGTATCCGAATGCCGCGAAAGAGACGACCATTAAGACATACATTACCCAGTGAAAATGAATGTTCCAGTAAAATTCCCTGTGTGCCTGTTCCATGATGAGCTACCTCCGGTGTTATGACTTTTTTGTCGAACGGTCTTTGTTTGTTCCTTAGTAGTAGTGGCGTATGACTTATGCGCCTACAGTAGTTTTGGTTTCAATTCCGCGGACCTGTTGAGCGATCGCATAAGCCGCCTTCCCGGGCTGTCTGTACCAGAACCGAGTGAACTGGGACGTGACATCGAAGCAGTCGGTAGCGGCTTCGAGGCGCATTCCCTTGCTGTCCAGAGCTCTCATGAGCGGCGTGACTGACGCGCGGGTCCGGCCGAGCGCCCATACGCGGTCCACGAGCACAACTTCCGCGCCGGCATCCGTCAACATCTTCTTGATTCCCGGGCGATCCAGCGCCTTTTCGCATTCATCCATGTCCTCGTAAATCCCCGTCAACTCTATCCCGTTCTCTCCGGCGAATTTCCGGATCAGTTTTTTCTGTCCCTCCCGGTCCACCACGTTACCCTCATAATCCACATACATTCCCGACACATATCCTACTGCTTTCATGGCTGATACCTCCTTTCCGTTCTCGTTGTTATATTTTTTTCCTTTTTCAGATTCCTTTGTCATTTTCGCCACCCCTTTTCTTTTAGCTTTTGTTTCCGCTTTCGCTTTCTTTATATGCAAACCCCATGCCAAATGCGTTTCTTATTCACTAATTTATTATTAAAACCTTTTATTAAAGGCGTTTTTACTTTTTATCCGTTATTTTCAATCGCAAATATCAATGCTTTTTCAGGCATGGCGCATATATTATATATTCGCATATAACGCACAAAACATAAAAACCTTTTAATAACAGGCGTTTTTACGCTGCATAGTTTTATTATTCGTTTTCGGAGGTTTTATCGCTGTTTTTTATTCGCAAAAAATATTATTGATTACATTTATATTTATATATGTATATATTCTTTTATTTTAGCCAATCACGATCCGGGCGTCCACCGCGGCGCAACCGGCGCCTTGCTCGAACACTATCATCGGATTGATATCCAGTTCCACTATACTCGGGCAACTCGATATAAGCTGTCCGACAGCTACTATAGCGTTCGCCAATGCGTCAATATCAGCCGCCGTCGCGCCGCGCGCGCCCCGCAACAATGCCGCCGTTTTAATTGACTCTATCATGCTAAGAGCTTCTTCACGGCTTACCGGCGCGAGTTGGAACACTACATCCTTTAGAATTTCCACATATATTCCGCCCAACCCGAACATTAGAACCTGCCCAAAATGCGGATCACTCCGGGATCCGATTATAGCCTCGACGCCGGCGCTCGCCATCTTCTGGACGAGTATTTTTCCGCGAATTTCTTTTTCGGTCAGGATTTCCAACAATTGTTTGAAAGCTGCGCGCGCCTCATATTCAGTTTTTAGGTTCAAACGCAACGCGCCCGCTTCCGTCTTGTGAACTATCTCCCGCGAAACAAGTTTCATAGCGACCGGGAAACCCATTTTTTCAGCGCTTTTAATTGCTTGCTCCTCATCATCCGTTTCGAGAAACGGAACTACTGGAACTCCGGCGGCTTCGAGCGCATCGAACGCCGCTGCGCCGGCGACGAGTCCAGATTTCATGTCCGCTATCAGTCCTAAAGCTTTTCGCGGCGCTTCGGCAGCTTCCGCGAATCCCGCCGATTTTTCACGCATGCAAAAATCCCTGTATGCCGCCAGCGCCTTGATCGCCATTTCCGGAGAGTTGTATATCGGGACTTTTAAGTCGGCCCGATACTCTCTGACAAGCGCCGCCGAAGCGACAAAGGCTGTGATCACGGGCTTATTATGTTTGTTTGATAACTCTGCGAGGTCCGGGGCCGGGTTTCTAAGCATTTCCTTCGCTGCGCCGCGGTAATCGCTGGGCTGACGCCGGGAAGTGATGAACATTGCGCCATCGACGTCGTTCTGCGCGAGCATCATGTCAATCGCGAGCATTTGAGTGTCCGTGCTGAAACCGTCACCGAGGTCGATCGGGTTGCCGAGTCTAATGACGCTCGAACGGAGCCGCTTTTTGATCTCGACTTCCGTTTCCGGCGAGAGCGCCGGGAACCGGAACCCCTGCTCTTCGGCGCAGTCGGCCGCGATGACGGTCAGGCCCCCGGCCGGAGAAACTATGGTGACATTGCGCCCCTTCATCGGCGGTTGCGCAAATGTAACCGCATATTGGATGAGTTGTTCGAGGGAATGCACGCGCGTAACGCCAGCTCGTTTCACGGCGGCGTCGAGAATACGATCGTCGCTCGCGAGAGCGGCAGTATGAGACTGCGCCCTCTCCGCGCCCGCCCGCGTTGTGTTTGCTTTGAACAGCAATATCGGCTTTGATGATTTCGCGGCGGCCTCCGCGAACTCGCGCCCCCGCTTCATGCCCTCAAGATATATCAATATTATTTTCGTGCTTTCGTCCTTAATGAAATAGCGAAGGAAATCCACCTCGTCGAGGCTGTATTTGTTTCCGAGCGACACGAACTTGTTAGCCGTCAGGTTATGTTCCTGAATTCCATTTAAAATAGCGAGGCCGACGCCGCCGCTCTGCGCTATGACCGAAACCGGACCAGGCGGCGACCACGGCGTTAAATATATAAACGGCAAAAAAAGCCTGTTCTCTGCATTGACGATGCCCAGTCCGTTCGGACCGACAAATTTAATCCCGTATTCCAGCGCTTTTTTGTTGATGATTTCCGCGAGAGCTGATCCGCCGCCATCCAGTTCCGAAAAACCGGCGGTCTCAATGCAAAGATACTCGATGCCTTTTTCATGTGCCTGATCGATAATATCCGGAATCGTCCGCGCCGGGGAAAGAATCGCCGCGAGGCCCACCGGCGCCGGTATATCCGTCAGTGACTTGTAGATATCCTTGTCGAACGCTCTGCCGCCTTTGGGATTGACTGAATAAACAGGTCCTGCAAACCCCCAGCTTATCAGGTTGGAGACAATAGCCCGCGCCATGTTGTCGGGGTTATCGGAAACGCCGACAACCGCGACCGAGTCGGGATAGAATAATTTATCGAGGTCCATTTACAACTCCTCTCGCATGAATAGTTAAAGCGAGCGCGATGCGGCATTCTCAGCGAATATAATGATTATATATGGGAATTTGACCAGTTGAATTACTTTTTTCTTTTTTTGAATCCGCGTTTTGCGTCGATGTTCCGCTTTAGATCCACCTGTCGGTCCTCGCTCTGCCTCAAAAACCGTTTCATTTTTTTCTCGAAGCTGTCTTCTTCGCCGCCGCCGCCGGAGTCCTGATGCTGTTCGCGGTGCTGATAATCTCTTCTCTCCGACGCTTGGCGGGTTCCAGATTGAGCGTGATGCTCGCGTTGGTGATCGGGGTTAACGTCGCGATGAAATTTTTCGAGTTCTTCGGGCGTGATGTTTTTTAAAGAAAGTTGGATCCGGCCTTTTTCGTCGATGGAAATGATTTTGGCGACAACATTGGAACCGACAGCGATGTGATCGGAAACTTCCCGCACGAACTTATCACTTATCTGCGAAATATGGATAAGCCCGGTTTTGCCGCCTCTGATTTTTACGAAGGCTCCGAATTTGACAACATCTACTATTGATCCTTCGACTATCGATCCAATCTCATTTGGCATGCTTTTCCGGTTCAACCTCCTCAATTATCACTTTTTGCTGGCGATATGGAAGAAGAACAGTGTTTCGGCGGTCCGTTTTTTGTCCTTATCGGCCCTCGTTCGAATTCACCGGGTTTGGCACGATTTTTATATAGACTTCCCTTGGAGGCATCAGATAGAGTTCTTTACGGGCGATTTCTTTCAGATATTCAATGTTATGAAGCTTGATTTTCTCTTCTTTCAGATTCTTGATCCTTTCGAACTTTTCCCGCTGCTCAGCCTTGACGGCATGAATGCCTCGTTCCAGTCCGATCGAATTCTGATAGTTTAAGTTGACAAGATAAGCAGTGACATAAATAAGAAGCGCGAAAACAATCATCGAATAAGCTATGCGATATGGCCGCGAATCGAGCGACCTGATTTTCTTTCTTTTGAGCGCGCTGCGCCTGATTTCTTTGTTCATTAGTTGTTGTTATTTAGATCTCCAAAAACGCTGTCTACAACATTTAGTTGTAATAGGCTGTTAATGATTGACGATATCCTGACCCTCGAATTTTCAGGCACGAAAACTATATCTCCGTCCTTTATCACAACATTTTCCCTCAAATCCTGTAGGTCTATAAGCGCCTTCAGATCCGCATGTATGACGACGGCCTGTCCTTCAACAACACGAATAATATAGGTTTTGCCAATTGCGGCCTTTATTGCCGGGCCTTTTACGCGGGCGATAAGGTCGAGAAGCTGAGTGCCTTCCGGAACATATACTGTACCGGGATCTATTACGCTGCCCAACACAACAACCCTGATTTTAGTCGCTGGTATCTGTTTAGCTATAATATAATAATCGCCGGGTTGCACTTCAATATTGCTGCTGAAGTCCGTTCCGTTTATCAGACCCCTCACGTCCAGATATCTGATCGCTTCGTTTCCTCGATACAACGCCACTCTCGAAACATCGGCATCATCCAGAAAACTCCCCATCTTCAGCAATAAGTCGAGAAAGCGCATCCCTTCGAAATATCTGAATGAGCCGGGCATGCTTACAGATCCGAATACGGATACCGACTGTCCGGGCCTGATGCCCAGCGAAACCAGTTCCACGGTAACGCTGTTGTCAGCGTAATACTCGCCAATCTTCTGCTTTATCAGTTCGGCAGCCTGCTCCGGCGTCAATCCCGCAACGCTGAACGCTCCGAAATCCAAACCTTCGTCTACGATCGGCAGAAAGAATTTCCCACGCTCGTCAATAAGATATTCACCTGTGTACTTCGGCTCTATCGGAATTCTAACCGATATCTTGTCTCCTGCCCCAAGCACGATCTTATTGCTAACGCTCGACTGCGCTTCCGCTCCATAAACACTCGTTGTATATGCTGCCGCGCAAATAAGAGCGATCGCCATACATATAAAACAAGCGCTCTTTCTCATTCGTTATCTCCGTTTAATCGTTTCATCGTCCGCGTTACGTATAACCAATTTAATAGCTAATTATATAATACTACACTTACCCTTACAATTAATATCTAATAAATTCTAAATATTTATACATTATATGTCAAAATTTCTTAACGATCCTAAATTTTGCCGGTGATTTCGCAAAGCCCAAGAGTCTTTAATTATTATTCCCCTTTAAACTCATCGAGCAGTTTGTTCTGTACGGATTCTGCCGCGAATTAACAAATCGTGATGCTGTACGGCAAAGTATCCGGCGAATATCTTCGATTTATCAAAGAGATGTGATAAAATTCCATATAGATTTTTGATTCACCTAATCGAGCAAGAATTGGAGGCGCTCTAACAAGTGTTCGAGACGGAATAAACGATATCCGCTGTTGGCGCATGGAATGCCGGATAAAAACGACAATAATCAGGCTGTTTGCCCTGGAGAAGTATATGAAAAAAAACTGCCCGCCGCCGGCCTCCGCCCTATTGCGCTGCTGTTTAGCAGGCGTAATTCTGCTTTTTTTGATCGCGGCGGTCTATAATCAAGCCGATTCGAGCGCTGAAACGCAAAAATATGCGAACGCGGTATCGGCGAGCGCCGGCGTCGTGGAACAAACAGAGCAGGACATCTATTCAGGAACAGGCTATCAAACATGGCAATCAGAGAAGCTTGGGAAGCATCAGTTCGGCTTTAAAAGATTTTTAGGGCTTATAGGCATTGTATTCGTGATGTTTTCCGTATTAGTTTACGATGTTGCTTCGTACAAAAAGAGAGCCGGGCGGGATGAGAAAGCGCGCGGCGCCGTGGATTTGCTCGCTGGAACACCTGCGATGCGAAGCGCTTTCGATCTTATCTTCGCCGCGTTCGTAATTTTGATTTTAATCTCGAAATTGAAAGACAGCCCGTGGGAAATGAGCGATCCGGCCGGCTATCAGTTTTATCCCGGCGCGATAAAAGGCGTATTCGGATATTTCAGCTATGTGATGGGAGACATCGGCCTGCCTGCGCTGCCGTACAGGGCGCTGCTGCCTCTGCTGGCGATACCGAAGAGCATGGCGTTAGCGCGTTGTTTTGCTTTTGCGATGGCCCTCGGAACTCTCGGCGCGACATACATTCTCGCGCGGCGCCACATACGCCCTCAACTTGCATGGATAGCGCCTGTTCTGCTTTTTGGATACAGGATATTCAACTACGGCCTCGAGGATCTGCGCGGATACATGTTGTTTACTTTTTGCGTGGTTTTAAGCGTCTGCGCGTTCGAGTCGGCGATACGGCAGCCGCGACCTGGAGTTCTTTTTCTCTGGACCGCCGCGCACTTCATCGCGTTCATGTCAAACCCGCTGACTGTTTCAATTGCCGCGGGGCCGGCGTTCTACTACCTGTTCGCCGCGCGAAAAACGCTCGCGACTGAGGACAGGCGAATCGTGGATTTCCATTTCGCTGCAATCGCCGCGGGAGCTGTCTGCTTCTTCCCGTTTATCTACAGAACCGTGGGCTTCTCGGTGCATCTCGTGCAGTACCCTCGAATTCCTTACATAGTGTTCCGCTTCCTGTCGTATTTTAACGCATTCTGGCTTGTGTGCGCGGTCATATTCTTAGCGGCGGCCGCTCATTTTAGAAAAGATTTTAGAGGCGCTTTATTTATGTCGGCTTCCGCCGGGACTGCGGCGACTCTGCTTATGTTCGCCCTCGAAATTCTCGGGCCGTACGAGCGATACTTCCTTTTCGTTATGCCTTTGAATTTTGTGTGCATTGGAATCCTTGCCGAAACCTGTTTGCGCGGACTTGAGACTCGCGGCTCGCGCGCGGCGGGTGTCGCGGCGACCGTTGTCGCGGTTATTTTCATAGCGGCGGCGGGATTGCGCTGGACGGAAAAGGCATTCTTAGAAACCGGCAACCACGCGAAGCTGATTCGCGCGATAACGCTGATCGACAAACGTGTGTCGGCTAAAAAAGAACCCGGCGAGCCAGTTTATATTTTCCCTTATGATTTTTTTTACTTCTATTTTATGGACGCAAACAAATTAAATATATACGAACGCAATCCGATTACTCGCGATGAATTCGGCATCACGTACAGATGGAGAAATCTGCCGTCCGGCGACGTGTTGCTGACAACTCGGAACTTGTTCTCAACGGCTCAGTTTTTTGCGAATCCTAACGAAATATTCAATGTTCCCTACTGGGCGGTCGTGAGCATCCAAAAAGGCGAAAAGGACCCGTTCGAGTCAATCAAAACCGATTGCGACGTCTCCGAGTTTTACAGCGACATCGGTCTTATCATAAAGCATTGCAAACCCGCGGGCCGCCGCAAGTGAGAGGCGCCGAGCGATAATCATATTTCCCGTAAGGGGCGCAAGATTATTTTTATTTCTATATTTATAGGGGATTAAGAATGTTAAAATATAATATAGTTACATTTCTTTTTTGAACGCCGGGCATAAGGTGAAAGATTTGAACAGCATAAAATGGAGTAGGCGGCCTCAGTTGATTGATCGTGAAATTGAGGGCGAAACCGTTCTGCTGGACTTAAAAAGCGGTGTTTATTACAGCCTCAACGAAGTCGGTTCCGAGATTTGGCGCCTTCTCGCCGATAAAGCGACTGAAGAGGAACTTGTCGATGCGATCACCGCTAAATATGAAGTGGCTAAGGACGAAGCCGCGCGAGACGTAAGCGAACTTATAAAAGACCTGTCCGGCGAAGGATTGATAATAGGCGAGACCGGCCAAACCCCATGAAACAGGAATCGCGGGAAACATTTTACAGGCAATACTCGGACGCGGCACGGCCTTTGCGCGTCCAGATCGAGACGACCCGGCGATGCAATCTCGATTGCGTCCACTGCGCGCTCGGCGGCAACCATGTGATGGCCGGCGAGATGGGCGCGCGCGACTACGAAAAGCTGATCCCGCAACTTCGGGCCGCCGGCGTTTTCAATGTTTATCTTACCGGCGGCGAATTCCTCGCCCACCCGGAAATCGATGAGATCCTAAACCTTTTTCTCGAAGCCGACTTCTGGCTTTCGCTCCAGACTAACGGAGTTCTTCTCAACAGCGGGCATGTCGATTTGTTTTTGCGGCATCCGGGGAAGGTCCGTTCCGTCACCATTAGTCTTTATGGCGCGACCGCCGAGGTCCACGAATCTGTAACGCGCTCGCCAGGCAGTTTCGAAAAAACACTTAACGCAATATCGATGCTTCTCGCAGCCGGCATCAGAGTCGAAGTGATAACGCTGCTGATGACGCTGAACCATCACGAACGCGAAGCGATCGAGCGGATGTGCGCGGACTGGGACGTCAAGCATCAGTTCAACTCCGTTCTCGTGCCCTGCAAAGACGGTTCGCCGGATCCGTTGCGCTACCGGCTACCGGATGAATTAATCCGCGACTTGCCCCGCCCTTGGGAGACTTTCACTTATAATTTTACAGATGGCGACCCGGCTGATTTCAAGTCTGAAAACACCATCGAAGCCTGGTGTTCCATGGCGCGCAGCACAGGCTATCTCGACTCGAACGGCAACCTGCTGCCTTGTTCCGTGCTTAACATCCCGGCTGGCAATGTTCGCGAGACGCCGTTCGGCGAGATATGGTCTGATTCTCCAGTGTTCAAAAGAATTCGCGAACTGAAAATCAGCGAGTTCGAATGTTCGGGCTGCCGCCACTTTCCAACATGCAAGCCATGCCCCGGCTTAGCTTATATCGAGCACGGCGACATGTTCGCCGCGCCGCGCGAAATCTGCCGCATCGTCGAAATGTTCCTCGGCAAAAAGGAGGAAAATCATGAAGGAAAAGAAGCCTTACTCGAAACCAGCGCTTACTAAGTATGGAACGGTGAAGGACGTTTACAACGGCCCGTCCTGCAAGGCGATTATGACGCAGTCGGCGGACAAATAAAACAGTCTTCCGGCCCGCGGCCGACGCTTAATTGCGTTGACGCGTTTTCCTAATTAACCGCCGGCCGACCCGGCGGCGCGCCGTTACGCGCCATCCATTCCGCTTGCCTTCCCGGCATGCCGCTCGCGCTCCCGACCAATGAAAAAAATTGCGCTTGTAAATCCGCCTCACCCCAACAAAGGATGCGGCTATTTGCTCGGCGCCGGCTATATAGCCTCCGCTCTCAAGGCGTCCGGCCGCGAACATCTCATTTTCGATGAGCCGTGCTTTTCTTATCTCGACGGCGCGACGAAACTTATCGCAAAAATTCGCGATTCCCGCCCGGACGCCATCGGATTCACTCTCACCTCAAGCTCAACAGTCTATTGGGCATACGATTTCCTCAAAATGCTCAAAGACGCTCTGCCGCAAACGCCGGTCATCGCCGGCGGCCTGCACGCCACTCTGCTGCCAGCCGAAACTCTCGACGCAGGTTTCGATTTCGCCGTCATCGGCGATGGCGAGGAAACTTTCATTGAGCTGCTGAGACGAATTGAAATCGGAATTCCTCTCGACGGTCTCGAAGGCGCTGCGTGGCGCGCTCAAGACGGCGGCTTAAACATCGCAGACGCGGCCTATATAAAATATCTGGACTCGCTCCCCTTCCCGGCCAACAGATTCTATCTCGACCGCTCCGGCGAAAAACCGCGCCCATATCTAACACTGATTTTCAGCCGCGGCTGTTTCAGGACCTGCTCGTTCTGCGTCGAGCGCCGTCTCAACAGAGGCGTCCGTTTCCGCAGCGCGGATAATGTAATGGAAGAAATCGCCGACGCATGGAACCGATACGGAGTCAACACTTTGCATTTTGTAGACTCCTCATTTCTCGAAGACAAAAAACGTGTGGTTGAATTGTGCGGCCGCCTTATCGAATTCAATCAGACAACATCTTTCTCATGGAAATGCCTCGCCCGCGCGGACCATCTCGAACCGGAACTTCTTTCAACAATGAAGCGGGCGGGTTGCGATGACATTTATATTGGAATGGAAAGCGCTGACGCGGAGACGCTAAACAAAATAAGGAAGAACATATCGCCGGAAGATAACGAACGCGCGATCGCGCTTTGTCGCGAGGCTGGAATCCGGCCGCACGGCTACCTCATTGTCGGATTCCCTTGGGAGAACGAGAGCCACATCGCAAAGAGCGCCGATTTCAGAGACCGCCACAAGAGCGATCTGGACACGCTTTTCTTCGCCCCCGTTCCATATCCCGGCACCGAATTGTACGAAGAGTATCACGAGCGATACGGATTCACCGAATGGTGGCGACGCGAGAAGCCGGGTCCGATGGCGGCGCCTGGACGCCCTCTTCACAAGTGGCTGCGCTGCTTCGATCCTTTTCTCGAACGTAACTTCTTCGGCTACAACGCCGCGGAATGGTCGCGCGTCTGCTCGTTTCTCTCTTCGCGCGAAATCGAAACGGGCGGCCCAGGCATCAAAAAATCTCTCTACCGCCTTTTCCTCGGAATTCTCGAAAAAATATCCGCTGCGCTGGAATCCGTCTCGCCCCGCGCGGAACACACCCTAATGCCGCCGGCCTATCGCGCTTTTCAGTCGGCGACTAATCATTTCAAAAAACTTTCGCTTTCAGCCGCCGTCGGCGCAGACAGCCTTCCGGAATCATGGCAATCCGGCCGCGCCGGGACCGGCTTTGATTGATCAGATACTATTTTGAAAGGGCGCTTTGTGTCTGATACTGAACGATTTCATCTGAATCTGTTAGGCGCCGGTTTCCTGATTGAGACCGACGAGCCGTCTTTGCTGACGGCTTGCCTCAATGCAAGCTATGGCTCAGCCTGCCGAAGCGCGGCGCCGGATTCGGGCCATGGATTTTCCACTCTTATTCTCAGGCACAAAGCGGCGAACAACTCAAACGGAACTGAACCGCTGGGGAGAGCCGTTGCGCTGGAAGGCGGCGACGGGAAGCATTCTCTATATTGGAATCGCCAAAAAGAGACCGGCTTTTCGCGACTGCCGCCAGTTTCTGACCCGGACGCGCTGCGGCTCGTTTTTGCCGCTCTCGCCGCCTTTGTTCATTCGGCGCTGAAGGAGAGAAACATATATTTCGCGCATGCGTCGGCCGCGGAATGGAACGGCGGCGCAATACTGTTCGCCGGCCCGAACGAATGCGGAAAGTCCACTTTGATGCGCGAACTGCTGCCTCGCGGCGCAAAATATCTCGCAGACGATGCGGCGCCTGTCGCGTTGAACGGCGGCAGACTCGAACTTCTGCCCAGCCCTGAAGTGATAAGCGCCGTCGGTCTCGGCGAGGATGCGGCTCGCTCCCTCATTGTGCTCGGATTCAGGCCCGGACCGGACCCGCGCTTTTTTATGCCGCCCGCTTTTTCGCAGCCGGCGCCGGCGCGAGCGATTTTTTTTCCAGAGTTCGGCGAAAGCTTCTCCGGTCCGGTCTCATTGACAAAGAAAGAGGCTATGCTGAAGATTTTAAAGTTAAACAAAACGCCTTTGTCCGACGGAGAGGGCGAGGGCTGGTTTAAGGCGGCGGCCGGGTTGGCGGAACAAGCTGTTTGCGCGCGGCTCGCATTCAGGCGCGGCGCTTTGTTTCCTATTGAGAAGGTAATAAATTTTTGTGACTGCATTTAAACGCTTAAAAATCCTGATCGCTGTTCTTTCGGTCTGCGCCGCATTATTTAGCGCGCGCGCCGCATACGCTCAGGAAGCGCTGGTATTCGATTTCGAGACTGAGAAAGCCTTTGCGGAAGACTGGGCGGCGCCCGCTCTTACCGATTACGCCATTCGAGTCCTGAATTCGGAATCGACTTACAGCGCGATGCCGCGAGAGCGGCTGAAGCGGCTCGTTTCCCGCTGGCCGAACAGCAGGAAAAACAGCCTTTCCTTCGAAGCCAGCGATGCTATACGGCAACATATAGGAGCAAAATTCATAATCGAAGGGAGTCTGCGGCGCGACCGCTCCGGCTTTCAGTTCACGGGCTCTCTGGTCAACCCGGAGAGCGGGGCTGCCCGCGACCTGTCTTTTCAACAGAAAAATTTCGATCTCGCCGCTATCCGGAAGCAATTGCGGCTAAACATTAAAAAAGCGATCGGATTAAAATTCACAGCCAATCCGGCGGCGCTTCTCGGAACTGTGAACGCCGACGCGTATCAGTCTTATTGGAAAGGCGTCCAGCGATATGAATCGGGCGACGCCGACAACGCGCTTGTGTTATTTGAACGCGCGGCGGAACGCGACCCGTCATACATTGAACCGACACTGATGATGGGACGCATTTTGCTGGACAAAGCTTTTTTCAGCAAGGCCGCCGAACAGTTCAAACGCGCCACAGACAAGTGGCCAGCGGACGCGCGCGGCCATTTCCTGCTCGGACTCACTTATTACCTGCAACGACAATCGGCTCCTGCCAGAACGGCCCTCTCAAAAGCCGCCGAACTCGATCCGGACAATCCGGAAATACTCTACCAGCTCGGCCTGCTCGACAAGGATTCTTTCCGATACGCTGATGCTGTGGACGAACTTGAAAAGGCGGTGAAGCAAGACTCTTCGCTGACTGACGCTTGGTATCAACTCGCCTCCATGCACTCGAACGCGAAGCAGGAGGCAAAAACACTCGATTGCCTCGAAAAAGCAGCCGCATGGGGAGGCCGCGAGGTGATAGCCAAAATACGTAATGACAACGATTTCTCATGGCTGCGCGGAGAGCGGCGATTCCAAATGATCGTCAACAAATAAAATGAAAACAAAATATCTGACAATCATTTTTCTCTGTTTATCCGTTGCGGTTCTTTTAGGTTGCGCGCGCGGGAGAACAAAGACCAGCGCCGGCTTGGCCCGCCCAGCCGGTTCCGACATCCGCGCGGATGTGGTCCGGAAAATTTCGAGCAGAGTGATCGGCGACATTCCCTCTACAGGACGGCTCGAAACTGTAAAAAAACGCGGCATTCTCCGCGTCGCGCTGCCTCCGCAGGAACCGCCATTCCAGTCGCTCGATCCGGCTATGAATCTGCCGGTCGGATTTAACACCGCGCTCGTTTCCGAGATAGCTCTTATTCTCGAGGTCAAACCTAATATTACTATCCTCGAACGGCAGCCCGATCTGAGCTCATATCCCACCGACTGGGCTGACAAATACGATCTGATTTTTTTGGACGGACCCGCCGGCGCATGCCCCCGAAATCAGGGCATTGCTTACTTTTATAACGGAGCCGCCGCCGGATGGAAAACTATCTGCGCCGCAGACCCGAACGCTGCGCTCTCTTCAGCAGTCAAGGAAATTCTTGTCTATCTGAACGAAACGGGAATCTTCGCGCAATTGTATAGGACACATGTCATCAAATAAACAGAAGACATTATTCGGCAGGCTGATGGCGGCGAACGCGGTGACGCTTTCGTTCGCGGTGGTTATACTCGGAGCCGCGTTTTACTATTTCACCGCTCAGTATTTAGGCAGCGCGGCGCGTGTCGAGATGGAACGAGCTAACCGTCTCGCGCAGAACGCGATCCAGCGCTATCTCGACGGCGCAGCGGTGAATTCGAGGCTGCTCGCGGAGAACTATGAAATAAGCACAGGGCTGAAAAACGGCGATCCGGAAAGAATTGCCGCGCAAATCGCCCGCGAACTTCCTGAGATCGGGGCGGACTTTGTATCTGTCGCAGGCGCGGACGGTGTCGTGTTCCGGCGCGCTTCGCGCCTCGCGCAACAACCCGAAGTTGAAGAGCTCGCGAGTTCCGAGCCGCTGTTTCTCAGCCCGGCGTTTCAGGAAGCGGTAGCAAGCGGAAAAGCCTCAGCGGGCATAGAGCCGGCATATCCGAACAGCATAGCGGCTGTCGCTATTGCGCCGATTAAAAGCGGCGCTTCCGAACCGATCGGCTTTGTGCGCATCGGCTACAATCTCGACAGTCGCTTTATCAGCGACGTGCGCGAGCTTGCGCACACGGACCTCGCCATCGAGTACCGCGGCGCGATCATCGCGGCAACCGTCGAACTGCCCGGTGACGGCGAGCCAGCTCCTCCCGAAGCGCTTGCTTTGAAGCATCTTACTTACAAACTTCCCATAAAAAGCGGCGACAAAACTGTCGCCTATCTGCTCGCTCTCTACCCCAAGAGCAAGATCGAGCGCGTTCAGCAGCGCGGGTTCTCGGCGATCGCAATCATAGCATGCATCGCATTCGCAGTTTCCGCGTTAGTGAGCGTACGGCTGGCGCGCGGAATCGCAAGGCCGGTAAACGAACTCGCGAACGGCGCTAAGCAGATTCAGGACGGAGACCTCGCGCACAGGATCGGCGGAACAGGAAACGACGAACTCGGCGCCCTCGCAGGCGCATTCAACCGCATGGCGGAAGCTCTTCAACAGAGGGACGCCGAGATTAAGAGCAATCAGGACCAGCTCATCGAATCCGGAAAACTCGCCGCGCTCGGCGAACTCGCCGCCGGTATCGCACACGAAATAGGAAACCCGCTCGCAGCGATCTTCGGCTACATCCAACTGCTGCGCGAATCGAAAACGGATAAACGCGACCACTATCTTAATGAAATGACAAATGAAGTCGGGTTCATCGACTCGACCATACGCGAGCTGCTCGAGTTCTCGAGACCGGCGAAAACGGAGAACGAAGTCGTGTCGCTCGACGAAGCGGCTGACGAGGCGCTCAGGATGCTCGCTTTCCATAAGACGATGAAATACGTGGATGTCGAGCGCGCGCGCGCCGCTGAGCCTCCGCTCGTCTCAGGAAGCCGCAAGGAACTCGTGCAAGCCATTCTTAACATCTCTCTCAACGCGGCGCAGGCAATGCACGGCCATGGAACTCTCACTCTGAGAACCGAAGCCGGCAGCGACATCATTTCGCTTATTATCAGCGACACAGGCCACGGCATTTCCGACGAAGACCTGCCGCATATTTTCGAGCCGTTTTTTACGACTAAACACGGAGGCACCGGTCTCGGCCTTTCGATCACTTTCCGCATCGTCCAACGGCACAACGGCTCGATCCGGGTAGAATCCGAGCGCGATAAAGGCGCCGCTTTCATTCTTAGATTTCCAACATCTTACGGACCGGCGGCGGGCTGAGCTGAATTTTAATGAAAAGAAACCGGTGACGCCGACGCCCTCAAGCTTTACTCAGAAGCCGCTTCATGGCGCGAAATTTATTTGAAGTGGAATCGCCGCCTCGCTGGCCTACCCCAATAATCAAAAAGCAAAGCTTTTTATGGATATGCTCAAATCCGCGACGAAAATTAAATGAATCGTCATATTGCTTCAATATTTTTTAATTAATATACAAGTTATAAGCAAGCTCGAACAATCTTAAATAATTAACTTTAATTGCACATATTTTTTATATAATTAATTTGAAAGGCCATTGTCTGCGCTTGCAAATGTCTTGATGTTCAAAGCGGATATTCCATCCCAAATCCTGACTGCCGACAGATTAATGGAAAAACTGAATGCAAACGAAACAGAGATTTGCGTTTCATCCGCTTTTGTTCGCGATATATCCGGTCGCTTTTTATTACATTCACAACATCAGAGAAGTGCGTTTCTCCGAAACTTTAGGGGCATTCGCATTTTCGATATTAGGAACTGTAATGCTGTACACAATACTATGGCGGTTGTTAAAAAATGGAGCAAAAGCGGCTTTAGTGGCCACCATCGCCTTATTTATGTTTTACTCTTTTAAGCAGTTTACCGACATATCCTTTCAGCTTCTTGGGAATACAGCGCTTGCAGGGATTGCAAAACAGCGTTATTTCACGACGGTCTGGACGCTGGCGCTTCTTGCGTTCTGCGCCGCGGCAACCGCATCCCGAATAAATTATTCCGCAGTGACAAGCATATTGAATCTATCTTCGATTGTATTAATCGCATTGCCTCTTTTTTCGATAAAAACTTCCTTGCCCGCAGCAGTCAAAGAATGGAATGCAGGCCGCCTGAAAAAAATCGAACTGTTAAGCTCCGCAAAACCTGAAAAAACAAGAATCAACCCGCCGCCTGACATCTACTATCTTATTTTTGACAGATTTCCGAACAATAAAACCCTTGAACAGTATTTTAATTCTGATGTTAATCATCTAATCACAGGCCTCGAATCAAAGGGTTTCTACGTGCCCGAAAAAAGCATCTGCAACTATCCTCACACGCCTCTTTCAATTGCGTCTTTGCTAAACATGGAATATATTGATTTGCCTGAAAATGTTAAGGCTACAAATTCTTATTCGCCAATTAAAACGATGATGCAGGACAGCGCCGCCAGAAGATTTCTTCTGCCTTACGGCTACAAATGGGTGAATCTCGGTTCGAAATCTTTGCCGACTAATTACAACCCGCTCGCATATTACGATAAAAGCAATGTGCGCAAGGGTATAATAAACGAATTTAGCTTGTATGTTTTTAATTCCACCCTCGCCTTCCCCTACTGGGATAAGATTTTCAGAATTCAAAAAACAAACCGGCTCAGGATGCTTCAGCATATCCGCGACCTGGAGGAAATGCCGACATTTATAGAAGGCCCGAAGTTTGTGTTATTCCATGCGCTCCTTCCTCATCCGCCGGTAATATTTAGATACGACGGCGCTTTGTTGAGCAATGAAGAACTTTCCGCGCTGGGCGCTAAAAAAGCGTTTGTGGGTCAAGTAATCTATACATCCGGGAAAATGCTCGAAATCGCTGACGAACTGCTTTCGCAATATCCAGAGAACCGCAAACCGATAATTGTCATGCAGTCGGACGAAGGCCCTCTTGCCCATTATTATTCATTGCCGGATCACAAAGCTGATATTCGTTGCAGAAACTTCTCGGCGCTATACCTGCCGGGGCTGACTGAAAGCGAAAGAAAAGCGCTTCCTGAAGATATGTCCAATGTTAATACGCTGCGTCTGATTTTTAATCTATATTTCGGCGCGAATTATCCGTTGCTTGAAAACAAATGTTATTTCAATGAAGAAATTTCTACCGGACCAAAGAGAAACAGGACTCTTAATCAATACATTTTCAAAGATATCACTCGCCAAATAAAATGGTGAACCTCAACTCAAAAACTCTGACATAGAAAACGGTATAATATATCTTGAACGCGAAAATTGCTGACAGCCCCCGGGTACTACCGGCAAATAATTGCGTTTAGGAAATAACAACATAAGCTTTATAATTGATGGCTCCTCCTGATCCCCCTCTATTACCCCCATTTTCACGTCCGAATGTCATAGCTGCGGCATAGTTGATATATTGCTGAATGGCAAGACGCAAAGCCCGGCTGTATGGTTCTCAATCACGATGTTCAACATTAATAATATAATTCCAA
>Ga0172379_10003040_pt1 | contig 27747 bp, 24 predicted proteins | sample GrowelOW334metaG_FD_119756 | JGI IMG/M metagenome (GOLD analysis project Ga0172379, IMG submission 119756) | Groundwater microbial communities from an aquifer near a municipal landfill in Southern Ontario, Canada - Groundwater well OW334 metaG | ecosystem: Environmental > Aquatic > Deep...
TTAGAAGGCAGTTGCTCTATCCAGTTGAGCTATGATCCCTTCCCTTCGGGATGAGAGGATTTGAACCTCCGATCTTCTGCTCCCAAAGCAGACGCCTTAGCCCCTAGGCTACATCCCGATTAACCAAGCGGTACGCTAGACCGAAAATGCGGCCATTGTCAATACAGATTTGTCGAGTTCGGCTGTTGACAGCTGGTGATTTCGATTTATAATAATGCGGTTTCCTTATACATAAATAGGGATTACGCTTACCACCACCCTGCAAGGAGTCACTATGTCGTTCGCCACCGATCAGATCAGAAACATCGCCATAGCCGGACACGGGAGTACCGGCAAGACAACGCTGCTCGAACACATTCTCTTTCAGGGCGGAGTGATATCCAAGCCCGAAACCATCGAATCTGGCAAAACAGTCAGCGATTTCGGTGACGACGAAATCGCGCGAAAGATATCCGTCCGCTCAAGCCTAACCCATTGCGCCGTTCGTGACACGAAAATCAATTTCATCGACACGCCGGGATCCTCGGATTTCGTCGGCGAAGTCATCTTGGCTTTCAGGGCTTGCGAAAGCGCTCTCATTCTTATCGATGCCAGATCCGGCGTACAGATCGAGACGATCAAACTGTGGAGGAACCTTGATTCCCGATCTAAGCCCCGCATTGTCTTCGTTACTCGCATGGACGAGGACCGCGCGGCCTATGCCGCCGCCCTCGATGATATAAGGAACAAGTTCAAGGCAGCCCCGGCGCCCGTAACCATTCCAATGGGGGAAGGCTTGGGTCTCGCTGGCGTCATCGATGTCATCAATGGCAAAGCCTACATAAAACCCTCTTCAGGTGATCAGAAGGAAACAGCTACCGAGGTTCCCTCCGAGTACAAGGAGGCTGTGGAAGCTGCCAGGCTGCAACTTTGTGAAGCCGCCGCCGAAGGCGACGATGAGCTGATGGAAAAATACCTTCTTGAGGGTCAATTAAGCCAGGAAGACATGATCCGCGGGCTCAGGGAAGCCCTCGCGCAGGCAAAAGTCGTCCCGGCTTTTGCCGGCTCGGGCCTCAAGAACGTAGGGACTGCAGCCCTTCTCGAATTTATTGTTTCCATGGCTCCCAATCCTTTCAGCCATGGCGTCGAGGAGGTAAAGAACGACGATGGCAGCCTCGCCGAAATATCCATCGATGCTTCTAAACCAGCTACGGCGATGGTTTTCAAAACGCAGATCGACCAATTCTCCGGCAGGCTCTCCTTCGTCAAAGTCATCACCGGCGCTCTCGCTCCGGAGCTTGAAATCATAAATGTCCGAGATGGGCGCAGAGAACGTCTTTCCAAGCTTTATACAGCTCAGGGAAAAAAGATCGAGGATGTCCCTTCCCTCTCCGCTGGCGATATAGGAATCATAGCAAAGGCTGCCGATCTCAAGACGAATGACACCATTTCCGCTATGGATAGGCCTTTCGCGTTCAAGCCTCTCAAGCTCCCCACCCCTGTTCATCTCGTTGCGATATCCGCGTCAAACAAGAAAGAAGAAGACAAGCTCAATGAACTTCTTCTAAAAGCCGCCGAAGAAGATCTTACCTTCCAAGTAAAATATAATGGGGAGACAAAAGAGACCGTCATCGCCGGCATGGGCGACCTTCAGATCAACATGATTCTCGACAAGATAAAAAATCTCGCCAAGATCGTCGCCGAAACGAGGATTCCCCGTGTCGCCTATCGCGAAACCATCACCAAAAAATCAGGAGCCGAATACACGCACAAGAAACAGACGGGAGGCCATGGGCAATACGCGCGCGTTGTCTTCGAGATTGAGCCCTTGGCGCGGGGCGTAGGCTATGAGTTCGAAAACAAGCTTTTCGGCCAGTCGGTATCCCGCGGCTTTATCCCCGGCATTGAAAAGGGAATCCATCAAGCCATGGAAAATGGCGTTGTGGCGGGATACCCCGTCGTGGATGTCAAGACGGCTATTACGGACGGCAAGGAACACCCTGTCGATTCTTCGGAAATGGCTTTCAAACTGGCATCGCGAGGAGCCTTCAGGGAAGCATCCAAAAACGCGAACCCCGTTCTCCTCGAACCCATCATGGATCTTAGGGTCTTTGCGGAAGAAAAGAACCTCGGCGATGTCATGTCCGACCTTTCCAGCCGCCGCGGCAGGATTTCCGGACAAAACCCGCTTGGCGGGGGCATCATCGAAGTCGATGCGCAAGTACCGCAAGCGGAACTGCTGCGCTATGCCATTGATCTCCGCGCGATGACCTCGGGAACGGCTTCATTCGAAGTCGATTTTTCACACTATGCCCCAATAACCGGCAAGATCGCGGAGGATGTCATAAAGGCCGCCCAAGCCTTCAAGACGGCAGAGGCCGAGGAAGAGTAATACGCTCATTTTTGCGCACCATGAAAAGGGCTGCCGTTCATCGGCAGCCCTTTTTTTCTGTCCTGTCAGCAAAATTTGCTTTTAAGGAGCCGGCTCAGATATTCTGAATGGAAGTCTCGCCCTGTTTTTCTTTCTCCTGGCTTCTCAGCAGTTCGATTTCCTTCAGGAATTCATCGGCAGTTTCGTACTTCCTGTATACGGACGCAAAGCGTATATAGGCCACCTTGTCCAGCTCATAAAGCCGCCGAAGCACCATGCTACCGACCGCTTCACTGGATATCTCGTTGCTGGCTTTCGCCAGCTGCGCGGCCTCATCCTCTATCTCGTTGATGAAGTTTTCGATGGACATTTGGGAAATAGGCCTCTTCTCAAGTGCGCGTATTAAGCCCCTTTCGATCTTGTTTCGCTCGAAGGGCTCGCGACGCCCATCTCGCTTGACGACCATAAGAGGCTTTTCCTCGATTCGCTCGTAGCTCGTGAATCGCAAGCCGCAGGATAGGCATTCCCTTCGCCGCCGGATAGCTTCGCCATTAGCCAGGCTTCGTGAGTCGATGACTTTGTCGTCGAGGCTTCCGCAGTGAGGACATTTCATTGTTGGGATGGCTCCTTCGATGCAGACGTAAAATGCTTGAGAAATTCAATGGGAAGGGGAAATACGATCGTGGAGTTCTTCTCGACGGCGATCTCGGAAAGGGTTTGGAGATAGCGTAGTTGGATTGATGTCGGGGCGGTGGCCATTACGGTTGCCGCCTGGGCGAGCTTCTCGCTCGCTTGAAGCTCTCCTTCGGCCGCGATGATTTTCGCCCTTCGTTCCCTTTCGGCTTCCGCTTGTTTCGCCATAGCCCGTTTCATCGTCTCGGCTAGCTCCACCGCCTTTATCTCCACGGCGGTTACCTTGATGCCCCAAGGATCGGTGGCCTCATCGAGAAGCTGCTTGAGTATCTGCCCCAGTTCAGCCCTCTTCGCGAGCATTTCATCCAGTTCATGCTGCCCTAGAACCGATCGAAGTATGGTCTGCGCGAGAAGGCTTGTGCTTTTCGTGTAATCCGCGACCTTGTTGACGGCGAGCGTTGGGTCGAAAACGTTGAAATAAACCACGGCGTCGACAATCACCGGAACATTGTCCCGGGTGATCACTTCCTGTTTCGCCACATCGATCGTGAAAGTTCTCATGTCGACTTTGCGTATGACATCAAGGGTGAAAGGCAAAATGAGGTTAAAGCCCGGTCCGACGACCGCCATCATCCGTCCCAACCTGAAAAGGACCCCCCGCTGGTATTCGTTTATGATTCGCATCATGGGGACCATAATAAGAACTGGGATGGCGAAAAGCGCTATGGCGGTAGGATCGCTCCAGTAGCCGAACGAGAAGGTCACGGCTGCCCACACGAGGCCAGAGGCTGCCAGGAATATGAATACAGGCATCTGCTTGCGAGAGAGGGCAATGAAAGCGAACCCAGCCCACCACAAGCAGGTGAGGATGAATGCGACAAGGAATAGGCTCATATCGTTCCCCCTTAATCTCAAATATATCCGATGCAATGGTTGCTGTCACGGCGCGAATTGCGTATTTTCATAGTGAGGAGGATAGCAATGGCATTTTCTGACAATCTGAAAGCGTTTTTCGAGAAAAGTTTCGATTCTTCAAAGGAATTCCTCAATAAAGCAGGGTCCCAAGCCCAGGTATGGGGAGAGATGGGCAAACTCAAGATCGAAATTTTGCAGCTTCGCTCCAAGGCACAGTCTCTTACCTCTCATCTTGGCGCGGGCGTGTACGAGCTTCTCGTGGAAAAAGGGGAGCCTATGATCGGAACTTATTCCGAAGGCATCGCTCCTATCATTGAGCAACTCAAGACTATCGAAAGAGAAATTTCCGAGAAAGAATCGGCCTTCAAGCTCGCTGGCGGCAAAGATTCCGACCTCAATGGCGACGGAAAGCCGGACTGAAACAAAGGCAAACTCGGCGGAATTGACGATCGCTCCAATCATTGGTACAGTGCCCTCACATCTAATCGGGGGCACTTTTTGACGAAATCACCCATTGGCGCAGTAATTTTCGATTTGGACGGCACGCTTGCCGACACGATCGGCGACTTGGCCACAGTCGTCAACGCCGTGCTTGCGGCGCATGATTTTCCGCTGCATCCATTTTCCTCATATAAGACTATGGTAGGAAATGGTTTCTCCTCACTCATGGAACGCGCGCTGCCCGCCCAAGCTGTCGAGGACGATCGACTCTTCGCCGCGATTTTAGCCGAGGCGTCTTCCATCTATGCTAGCGACTTGCTTAACACGACAAAACCTTATCCAGGCATTCCGGAGCTTCTCTCCGCGCTTCAAGCAAGGGAAATCCGCTGTGCTGTCCTGTCCAACAAGCCCGATGAAATGACCCGGCACATGGTCTCGTCGCTATTCCCCAGAGTTCCTTTTCTCGCAGTGATGGGGGACAAAGTCTCTCGCCCAAAAAAACCCGATCCGTCCAACGCTCTCACCATAGCGGCGCTTGCGGGAATCCCGCCCTCAAGATTCGCTTTTGTGGGCGATTCCGGCGTGGATATGGAAACGGCGAAATCATCCGGAATGCTGCCATTGGGAGCATCCTGGGGCTATCGTTCCATCGCGGAACTCGAGGCCCATGGAGCGGCAGCCATTCTGGAACAGCCTTCAGATCTCCTTAAGTACCTTTGATTCGCTGGCGGGTTTCATGCGGCGCCTTTCATTTCCAGCTTCTTGATTGCGCAAAACCCGCTAAGTATTTATACTCGCAATGGGTCAATCAGCGAGCCCCTAGCGGGCGTGAAGGAGCCACCATGGGAAAAATAGAACTTATTCAAAGAGCAAAAGACTACGTTGCCAAGGAAAAAGACCCCCTTTTCGCCTCCGAGGTCGAAGACCTGCTGGCGCGGAATGACGAGAAGGAGCTGGAGGACAGGTTCTACAAGGACCTTGAATTCGGGACGGGTGGCCTCCGCGGAGTGATGGGAGGCGGGTATAACCGCATGAATACGCTCGTCGTAACACAAGCCACCCAAGGTCTCTGCGATTACCTCAAGGAGCAATTCCCCAATAAACCGCTTTCAGCCTGTATTGCGCATGATTCAAGGCGCCGCTCAGCCGATTTTGCCTTGGCGACAGCCTTGGTATTTGCCGCGAATGGAATCAAAGCCTATATTTTCCCTTCACTCCGGCCCACCCCCGAGCTTTCCTTTGCCGTGCGCAGCCTCGGCGCCGATACTGGCGTTGTGGTGACGGCCAGCCACAACCCTCCTCAATACAATGGCTACAAGGCATACTGGAACGATGGCTCGCAAGTTGTTCCGCCGCATGATGTCGGCATCATCGCCAAGGTGCAGACTGTGCGAGACGTAAAGATACTGGAGAAAGACATTGCCCTCGCGAAGGGCCTTCTCGTCATCCTGGATTCCGCGATCGACGACGCATATGTAAAAATGGTAAAATCGAAGCTCCTGCGGCCGGAACTCATCAAGAAGGAAGCATCATCGATCAAGGTCGTGTATACCCCGCTCCACGGCACGGGAGCCATGCTCTTCGAGCGCATAATGGGAGAACTCGGTCTCAATGTCCTCACCGTGCCCGAGCAGCGCGAGCCCGATGGGGAATTCCCGACCGTCGCCTTTCCCAATCCGGAAGAGCCCGCTGCTTTGAAGCTCGCCATAGCCTTGGGCGTCAAGGTAAAAGCCGATGTGGTTATGGCAACCGATCCCGACGCGGATAGGCTTGGCATAGCCGTTCCCAACAAGAATGGCGAATTCATCTTGGTGACTGGCAATCAGCTCGGCTCCCTCCACCTCGACTACATTCTCTCTTCGCTCAAGGAACTCGGAAAAATGCCGCCGCACCCCGCCTGCATAAAGAGCATCGTCACTACCGATTTTCAGGCTGCCATAGCCGCGAAATATAATGCGGAATGCCGCGAATGCCTGACAGGCTTTAAATGGATAGCCGAAATGATGCGAACGCTTGAATTCGAGGGAAAAGACTTTGTCTACGCCACCGAAGAAAGCTATGGACATCTTATAGAAACCGAAGTCAGGGACAAGGATGGCATTTCGGCAGCCGCTTTGACCGCGGAAATGACGCTTTTTTGGCGTTCTAAGGGAAAAAGCCTCCTGGACAGGCTGGAAGAACTCTATGCGGAATTTGGATATTACGAGGAAAAAGGTATAAGCAAATACTTCCAAGGGCCTACTGGCATGGAGATAATGACGGGCATCATGGACGCGTATCGGCGCAAACAACCAATAGCTCTCGGTGGCATTCCCGTGATCAGTATCAGGGATATAAAGACGGGGGAGGAAAGAACCATTGGTTCTTCGATGGTTAGCAAGATTAACCTGCCGGAGAGTGATGTTCTCCAGTGGCGTCTCCGCGATGGAACGCAGGTTACGGTCCGTCCTTCGGGAACCGAGCCAAAAATCAAATATTACATTCTTTGCAGAACCGATTCAAAGCCTACTGGTATCGAAACGGCGCGCCTTCAGACGAAGAACAAGATCGCTGCCATCGAAATCGATATCGGAAAAGTAATAGGCTGAAAGCATTTTTGCCGGCACGCGATAGAGTGTCGATTATCCAGACCATGAAGGTTGAATTATGTCGGATTTTTCTGGAGGCGCTCCTCTCTGGGCGCGATTTATTGACCCGTCGCCGCGAACCAATGAGAGAAACACTTCTCGAGGATGGGTTGTGCCAGCCTCATCCGAGCGCCTCCCCCCACCGGCGGGAGCATCGACAGATTGCCCCCTTCCCTTCGATTGGGATAAAAGAAGCTACGCGGCCCTCGATGTCGAGACCACGGGGCTCGACGCGTTCAGAGACCATGTTATCGAGATTGGGATCGTCTTGTATTCCTATGATTCCGAGGGGGCTCTTATCGAAGAGCGTACGTGGGACAGCCTCGTCAATCCAGGAGTCCCCATTCCCGCTTCGGCTACCGCCATCCATGGGATTACCGATCTCGATATATCGGCTTCACCCTTTTTCGAAGATCTCTCTGCCGAACTCGCCTCACTTCTTGAAGACAGGGTCATGGTAGCGCATAATGCCCCTTTCGATGCCGGATTCATCGCCGAAGAATTTTCGCGCATAGGGCGGCAGGCACCGCTTTCCGAAATCGCCGACAGCCTCATTCTCCTGCGGCTTGCGGTTCCCAATCTGCTTTCATACAGCCTCGGCAAGGCGGCCTATATACTGGGCGTGGAGACGGGAACCTCCCACAGGGCTCTCGATGACGCACGAACCTGCATGCACCTTTTTACCCAAAGCGCTAGAAAGCTCGCAGGTACCTGCTCATGAGGGTAGCCTGCAAATGATGCCGCCGACAAAATCAAGGGCCTTTCGCCTAACCCTCATTCTTGCTTTGGCGTTCACCGCTATAAGCTGTTTTATGCTCATAAAACCATCCGCTTCGACGAGAGCCTCCCGCAACTCCGAGGCTGCCGTTTCCGAAGCTGACCCGCTTAACAGTCTGTCTTCGCTTTCTGATGCCGAAGTCGACAAACTTCTCTCAAAATCAGAAATTGGGTCGCTCGAACCTGCGGAGTCGAGACATTTCGGCTCCGCCATCATTTCACGCGCTGTTCTCGAAGACCTCGTTCCCGAGGAATATGCCGCCTCATTTTTCCCTTCGCCATCGGAAATCCTCGCCATGCTCGCACGGGATAGGGATGTCGATGATTATCTTGAAAACGCCGCGGAAAAAGGACCCGCGGGAACCTATTACCAAGGCGTGGCCGATATGGTGCCATCAATGAAACCTTTGCGCGGCAATTACGAAATGTTCTTTGCCGGCGCCTATGGCGCGCTGCTGGAAATGGGCAGACTCAAAGTTCCCGCTCAGGCATACGCCGATTCCACCCTCTACAAAGGCGGAGTCACACTCCCCCAGCTGTCTTCGAAACCTCGAGCGCAAGAGTATGATTACTCCCACACCTTTGCCCTCGATATCTTCCTCGGCAACGTGGAAACCCTTCCCTTCAGCACGCTCGAGAAGGGGCCTGTCGTATTTTCGCTCACCGACGCGATCGTCATAGCGACGAATTCATCCTGGACGGGCGGAGAAGACCTTGCCACCTATCGCTCCGGCGGAATCACGCCCAAGGCGGGAAACGGCGTCATCCTGTATTCTCCGGCGAAGCGAAAATACTACCTCTACTTTCACCTCTTCGACGTTCTCGTCGCTCCCGGCGAAGCGATCCCGAAAGGGTATCCTGTTGGGCATGGGGGCAATACGGGCACCAATGCTCGCAAACCAGGTCATGGGGAGCACTTGCACCTGGAAATCTACGATGCCGCGGCTTCCCGTTTCCTCAAAAATTTTGAAATTGCCGATATCGTTTTCTAGGATATTCTAGCGCCGATGCGTTGAGGCACAGCCCATAAAGCCAGACATCGCGATGGCACTTCTCATCCGCATTCCGTATCGATAGAATGTCCTTATGAGCGAAAGCGCGGCGGAATGCCTCATATTGGCCGGGGACATTGGCGGCACGAACACCAATCTCGCCCTCGTTCTTTTCCACAAGGGCAAATTCGACATACTGTTTTCAATGCGGTTTTCGACGCAAGCCGAAAAATCCCTCATCGAACCGATGCGGCGTTTTCTCGAGCGCGCTAAAATTGAGGGATTTTCGGCTCCCATCGATGCCTGCTGCATTTCCGCGGCAGGGCCTGTTCGGAATGATTCGATTCAGCTGACGAACGCTCCCTGGGCGATCAACGCAGCCGAAATCGCTGATCGTTTCCACCTATCTGTCCATCTCATCAATGATTTCACGGCAATTTCTTATGCTGTCGTGCTTCTCGATTCGCTCGACGAAAAGCAGATCTCCTCTATTCCCCATACAAATGGGCTCAAGTCTATAGCCTCAATAGGTATGGCTCTCGTCGTTGGCGCCGGGACAGGTCTGGGCGTAGGCTTCATCGATAAGAAACTCGATGGAAGCTATATGGCGTATCCTTCGGAAGGCGGGCACTCGACCATGCCCTGCTGGGACAACCTTAGCCTGTCCTTCTTTAGGTGGCTCGAAAAAAAGATCGGCCTTGAACCCGGAATCGAACTTGCGGTGTCAGGCCAGGGAATAGGGAATATCTTCTCCTATCTCTGCTCTGATGTCTTCGATCCAGCTAACGCCGGTTCCTACGATATAGTCTGTGGTCCTATAACAACGCTCAAGGGATCGCTTGCAGAAAGTATCCTGAACAAGCCTGAACAAGAAAGGCCTGCCCTCATTGCTTCCAACAGGACAAAAGATCCCCGCTGCTCACTCGCTATGGAACTTTTCGTGGAATTCTACGCAAGAAAAGTATCGAGCCTGGCATCCATTTTCCTCCCCTCGGGCGGGATTTATCTCGCTGGTGGAATTTCGTCGAAAAACGAGACTTTCCTTTTGGAAGGCAATCGATTCATGCGCGTTTTCGAGCGAAATTATGCGCCTCACATCAAGGATTTTCTCGCGACCGTCCCTGTCATGATTGTTAGAAACTATTCCATTTCCCTCATCGGCGCGGCTAATGCGGCGATACAGCTCGGGAGGTGAATGCCATGCTGGATATTTCTCCGGCTTTGAAAAGGGATATGGAATCCAAGGGCATCGATGTAGCCCTCTCGAAGGCGATTCTCGACGATTACAATGCGGGCTTCTACGATGCGATACCCCCCATCCGCGCCGCGGGGGTACCGCTCATCGATGGCTCCACCGTCGTCGACCTGCGATCTTCGAATCGGCCCAATGCGACGATTTTTTCTTTCGATGCGGCGAAAGCCATCGAAAACCTGGCGGCGTTCGGAATAGTCCTTCCTGCTGGCGTAAAAGCTGCCGGCGAAACAAAAGGCAATCAAGTCGCATTTACCTCGAGTATGCTTCTCAACATCGGCATGGAGATTCTCAGCTTCACCGCTTTCGGCGTGTTGAATGGTGGCTCAGCCACGAGTTACGCCGACGGAAAGAAAAATCTCGCGCTTGGCAAGGATGTTTTCGATGCGGTTTCGTCTTCGTTCGCCATCCTGGCTCCGCTGTGCAAGGATTTGCCCAAGGGCATTACGCCGGCATATATAAATCCAGACGGTAGCCCTGGAGCAAGCTTCCTCGAGCTCAAGATGCGCGCCCGGCTTCTGCTTGCCGAGAAGGCCGCGCTTTCAAGGCAGAAGGCCACTGAACGCAGGGGAATCTATCAAAAAAAAAGCGAATTCCTTCCGCTTTTCCAAATGACAAGCGGTTCCACCGATGCTTTCCTTCGTCGGTATTATGAGGATATCGTTTCATCCCCGCTGCTGCGAACGCTGGCCGCGGATATGGATATGGATGCCGCGCCCTGGCGCACTGGCGTCCAACCGATGATTTCCGCCTACAGCCATTCCAGCGAGGGGCGACCCAAACATATCTTCGATGCCGCTTATGGGAAAAAAGATTCCTGTCTTCCATTGCCGGGCGGACATGGCCAATGTTTCAGGGTATTGAGCTCTGTCTTTACGACTCTTCACGATGAGGGCATACGGTATGCTTGCCTCGGGAACGTCGACAATCTCGCTTACACACCCGATCCCATCGAATTAGCGATAATGGCCATTTCCGGGCAGCCCGCCGCCTTCGATTTCGCCATCCGCACGCCCATGGACGTCAAGGGCGGCATACTCGTCGAGGATGCACGCGGCAGGCGCACAATCGCCGATATCGGCCCCGCCATCGCGTTCGACGAAGTGATCGAACTTGAGCGCAAAGGCTTCAGTATTCTGTTCAATTGCGCCTCCGGCATTTTTGATCTCGATTATCTCGTCCCCAAAATCGAGGAAATAGCCAGGCAATTGCCGGTACGCTTCAGCGATCAAGACAAGGACTCGGGCAAATATTCCCAAGCCGAGCAAGTCGCGTGGGAGATAAGTAGCCTACTGCCTTCCTTCATCGCCTTTGCGGTCGAAAAGAAAGAGCGTTTCCTGGCTGCAAAACTGTTGATTGATACGCTGCTTACAAGCGGCGTGGGCGCGGCGAGTCCCTCTATCCCCGCAGATGTAAGGGAAACAGCTAAAACGTTGCATGGCGGCCTTGAATCCGCGTTGCGACACCTATACGGCCTCGAGCTCTCCGGCAACCGATGGCTAGCTCAGGAGCTTATCGCCCAATAATTGGGACGGCAGCGATCTTTCGCACTTCCACTGGTATTCCATGCATAACGCATGAGGTGCTTTCTTCCGTTCCTTTGGTTGATGAAAGATAGTTGGCTGAGCCCATTGGCGTTATCCCTGCAGACGATGTCGTGCACCATGTTCCCTCGTGGAGAACGACAACGCCGCGCATCAGTTCATCCGTGCTGAAAATTGCGGCACGCGCGGCCCCGGTCATGGAGACGATTTCAGCGATATCTCCGTCTTGAAGCCCCCGATCATTGGCATCGGCCCTGTTTATCATGAGATTGTTGAGCGCGATGCTTTCGGGATGATCTCCGCCTTGGGAATGGACACGCATCGCGGCTTTTGGGGTGATGAGGCGCAGTGAGAAAGGCATGCCGGCCGCATCGAGTTTCCACCCATTCCAGCGTTTGCCGCGAAGCTGAATTTTTCCTGAAATGGTACCTAAGGGATGATGTTCCGGATTCGCCGCGAAATCCTCAAGACCGCTTCGTTCCTGATCAGCGCCAAAATAGACGCCCTTGCTTTTAAACTCGACAATATCAGGTATTTCAGAGGAATCAAGAAAATGCTCGATCCATTCCGCTTCGTTTCGCCCTTCCGAAAATGCGGAATCGGCTCCAAAGCGTATCGCCAAATCACGAAAAATTGAGTAATCCGACCGCTCCTGTCCTTCGCAGGGAAGAATTTGGGGCTTGTAGAGGAGATAATTGCCCGCCCAGGGCAAGCCGATGTCTTCCTTCTGCAATGGAGACGCCGCGGGAAGGACGATATCGCAGTATTTCGCCGTGGTCGTCAAAAAAAGTTCGTGGCTGACCGCAAAGTCCAATAATTCAAAAGCTTTGATGCTTTTGGCGATATCCGCGCCCTGGTTGAGAAAATTGCCCCCAGCCGAATAGATCGCTCGAACCGTCGAAGGGTATTGCGGTGGGCCTTCTATGATGGCATCAGCCCATCGCACAATGGGTACATGGCAATTCCGCGATCCATCACCCTCGCCCAGCCTCCCTATGCGAGGACCAGGCAGCCTGTTGTTGAGCGAACCTGTCGATCCTCCCGCAATGCCGAAATTTCCTGTTGCCAGCTGCAAGGCAACGCAGAGACGCGCTACTTCCTCCCCCGATTCCGTCCTCTGTATTGAGTACCCTGGAATGAGCATGACTGGCTTTATAGCGGCCCAGCGCTTTGCCAAGGCGACAATTTCCTCAGACCGCACGCCACATATGGCAGCCGCCCAATCAGGGGATCTCTCAAGACCGTCGAGGCGGCCTGCCACGAAATCCATGATTTCGGAAAAGCCATCGGCGCGATGTTCCGCGAACCTTCCATCGATGAGATTTTCCTGGCGAAGAACATCAAGGATCGCGTACATGAACGCCGCATCGGTTCCGGGCTTGATCGGTACCCATTCTGCATTGGCACGCTTTGTCGTTGTCGTTTTCCGGGGATCAATGGATATGATGGGGATGCCCCGAGCGCTCGCCTTGAGAAGCCGCGCCGGCAATTCGGCGGCGAGCCGCGCTTCCAGGATATTGGCGCCCCATAGGATGATCATGGCACTCTTGTCCATTGTCGCCGGGTCAAATCCTGACCTTGCGTAATCGCTTCCGAATACTTTTCTAAACGCGAAACCAGCGGCATTGCTGGAGTAGCTGCCGTCAAGAATTGTGCAGCCACCTATGGCGTTCAGGAAGCGGCGCGTAAGGATTTCCGTATTATGGAGGGCACCCGTCGAGCCGGCGCTCGACAATGACATCACCGAGTGAGCCCCATGCCGTTTTTTGCAATCTGAAAGCCCGTCTTTCACACGATCCAGGGCTTCGTCCCAGGAAATACTTTGGAAGGCACCCGAACCGCGGGGGCCTGTCCTGAGAAGAGGGGTTGTTATCCTTTCTTTTGAGTAATGGAAATGCGGCAGCGCAAAGCCCTTCGGGCATCCCCGCACATATTCTCCAGCGGCCGGATTGTGCCGGATGCCCAGCACCCTGTCTCCTTCCACTTCCGCGAGAAGCGGGCAGGCGTCCCCACCGCAATCCCTGCCGCAGAATACTGGCACCATCGTCATGATGCCATCCTATCATGAACCGAAGGCTATTTCGATCACCTCTTCCATGCGCTGGACTGGGTGGAAGGTTATTCCCTTCTTCACATGCTCGGGAATCTCGTCCAGGTCGCTTTCGTTCGCGGCTGGAATAATTATATCCCTGATCTTGTTGCGCCGCGCCGCTACCGTTTTTTCCTTGAGCCCGCCTATGGGAAGGACCTGCCCGGTCAACGACAATTCACCCGTCATGGCGAGTCTGTCCTTGATCTTCTTTTTTATAACCAGGGACAGGAGTGCCGTCGCCATCGTGATGCCCGCCGAAGGTCCATCCTTTGGCGTAGCCCCTTCAGGAATATGGAGGTGGATTTGTCTGCCCTCGAAGAAATCAGCCCCGACACCGAAATTCTGCGCAGCGATGCTTCGAACGAAGGTGTAGGCAATGCTTGCGGACTCCTGCATGACAGAACCCATTTGGCCTGTTATTTTAAAGCCTTCCTTGCCGGGGTTCGCGACCGCCTCGATGATGAGCGTGTCTCCTCCCATGCTCGTCCATGCGAGCCCTACCGACATGCCTGGCCTGGTCGCTTTTTTTATATCGTCATCGCGGAAAATCGGTTTGCCGAGATATTTCTGCACTGCGGTTTTATCGATCACCGCCTTCTTCTTCTCTTCTCCCCTTTCTCCTAGGACAATGGCCTTTGCGAGCTTGCGGTGAATCTTGTCGAGCGCTTTCTCGAAATTCCTGACTCCCGCCTCGCGAGCGTAGGATTCGGCGATGAATATAAGGGCGTCCCTCGTATAGCGCACATCATTTTTCTTGAGCCCGTTTTTCTCGAGGCTCTTGGGAATGAGATAATGCTTGGCGATCTCGAGCTTTTCGCTGTCGACATAACCTGAAATCTGGATTATCTCCATCCTGTCGATAAGCGGCCTCGGTATCGAGTCGAGAGTGTTCGCTGTCGTGATGAAGAAGATATTCGATATATCGAAAGGCAGATCGAGATAATGATCGCGGAAGCTGAAATTCTGCTCAGGATCAAGGGCTTCGAGCAAGGCGCTCGAAGGATCGCCTTGATAGGAAACGCCCATCTTGTCGATCTCGTCGATCATGAAGACGGGATCCCTCGTCTTGCTGATTTTGAGCCCCTGGATTATCTTCCCCGGCAAGGCACCCACATAGGTTCTCCGATGCCCTTTAATCTCGGCCTCATCGCGCATCCCCCCTACGCTGAAACGGAAGAAGGTCTTGCCCATCGCCCTGGCGATGGATCGCCCAACGCTCGTCTTTCCGACTCCGGGAGGCCCTACGAGGCATAGTATCGATCCTTTCGAGTCTTTCTTGAGTTTTCTGACCGCAAGGTATTCTACAATTCTGTCCTTGACATCGTTTAGCCCATAATGGTCCGCTTCAAGGGTTTTCTGCGCTTGATCCATATCGAAATCATTTGATAGCGGAGAAACCCAAGGTAGCGAACAGATGAGGTCCAACCAGTTCCTGGTCACTATATATTCGCTCGATGAGGGATCCATCAGATTAAACTTCTCAAGCTCCTGCTCGACTTGATCCTTCACTTCACCTTCGAATTTAAAAGAATCTATCTTAGCCTTGAATTTCTGGTAGTCGGAACTCTTGGCGTCAGCTGGAAGCCCGAGTTCTTGCTTTATGGCTTTCAATTCCTCTTTGAGAAAGTACTCTCTCTGGCTCTTCTCGATTTTTTCGTTAATCTCAGCCTGCACTTTTTTTTGGATTCTGAGGAGTTCCTGTTCTTTCTTTATATAGATGAGAACCTTCTCCATCCTATCGCGGACATCGGTGGTTTCCAGAACCTTTTGCTGCTCCTTCTTGTCGATATTGAGGATCGAAGCGATGAAATCAGCAATTTTCCCGGGATGATCGATATTGATCATATTCAAGCGCATTTCTTCGGAGAAAAGAGGATTGTTTTCGGATACTTGTTTCATTTCGCTGAGGAGCGCACGCGTAAGGGCTTTTATCTCATCAGAATCATCGTTGATATCGTCCAAATAGCTTACGGCAACGGCGATTGGGGATTCCTTGGAAAGGAATTTCTTGATTTTAAAGCGCTTGAGCGTCGAAATGAATATGTTGATTCCTCCATCCGGGAGGTTTATGCGCTTCACGATCTTTGCCACCGTTCCTACTGAGTAGAGATTATCGGCGGAAAGCGTTTCCGATTCTTCTTTCGCGAGAACGAGTCCAACCATGCCATCAGCGGCCAACGCTTGCTCCACGATCTGCATGTCAGGCGGATTAGAAATCATGATCGGAGTGAATATTCCAGGGAAAATAGGCCTCCCGATGAGGCTTATGACAGGCAACTTGTTGGGCAAAATCTGATCGATAGGGATTATCTCGTTGTCGGGCATATATACTCCTGATAATTTTGTGCTGGCCCTCATCTCCACTTCAATAGGTGATTTGAAAGCGCATAGTACAATTTAAGGAATTCAAGGCTTTTGGGCAAGTTTCAGAATTCTTGGCACGCTGAGTCATAGCTATATTAATTCTATATATTATCTACTGTTATAAGTACTAATTGAAAGACGTTCATCTTCATATGCCTTCTTTATAGCCAAAACACCAGAGCCTTGCCCAGGGGAACTCAAAGCAGCAGCGGCAACCGCATTTCCCAATCGCAGGCAGGCTCCGCTATTCAAGCCTTCCCCATAGCCAAGAAGGAATCCCACCGAGAAGGCATCCCCCGCTCCAATGTCATTTGCCAAATCTATTCGCGCCGCGTCGGCATGCTCCTTTTTGCCCATGGAATAGCTCGAAGCTCCTTGCCAACCCTTTTTCACTACCCACAAGGGTCCAGAACCGGAATGCTTCAGAGGCGCATCGCCCATCGCCTTGAATTCGGCCTCATTGGCAAAAACCACATCACAATAGGCTTCGGCAAAGCCAAACAGTTCCGCCGCGTGGCGCTTAGCGTTGGAGGGAGTCGACAGGTCCATCGCGATCGTCATGTTCATCGACGCGGCTTTCGTAGCCAAGCCGTTGAGCCATGAAAGACTATCGATGAGCAAGCCATCCAAATACAGGATCCAGCCTTCATGAAACGATTCAATCGGTATTTCGGCTCCGCGTATATCTCTCGCTGCGGAAGGGCTCACCATTATTTTTTTCATTGTTCCCTCAAGGGCGATCGAGCAGAAAATGCCTGTCGGCAAGGGGGATTCCTTGAAATGGACGATGGCTCCAGCGTAAGTCATCTCGTTTCTCAGGAATTGGCTGCGTTCATCACTGCCAACACTCCCCCATAGTTCCGTTCGAATTCCAAGCGCGAGCGCGGTACGAGCCATATTCGCTATTCCCCCGCCCGCCTTCCATGCCAGCGGCTCCAAGAGGAGGCCTGACTCCACCGTGAGCGTTGAGCAAAATCGCTCCATCTGCTCCGCGTCAATATGGGATGGCGACGTCGATTGTCCAAAGCGCTCGACGAAGGTCTTTCCGCCTTTGCCAAAAGCGTCGGCGAGAACATGCCCAATCGCCATTATGCCTTTTTCCTGAAAACTCACCTATATTGACCCTCGCACACAAATATGATATTTTCTGCAGGCTTCGCCCTGATGACGAAGCGCTCGGGCGCTTGGCTCAGCTGGTCAGAGCGGCTGGTTTACACCCAGTAGGTCGCAGGTTCGAACCCTGCAGCGCCCATTCGACTTTCTAGTTATTCAATATCGAGGCATGCCAAGCAGCTGGGAATAGGGCCGCGGTTCGATGTTCGAAATCGTCAGGCCGCAGCGCTCAATTATCTTCATCAAATTTCGCTTTATTTCTTCCACATCTATAGCCGCGTCTTCCTCGAACAAGGTCTCTACCTCGAGATATTCCCCGAGCCCATCGACCTGAACAAGCTCGGCGACGATCCCGCTTTCATCCTTCCATGCGGTGCCACTCTTTCTCTTTCTATACATGAGCTTGGCCGACATTTTGTCCAGGAATTTGCGGAAGGCTTCCGCGTCTAATATCCCGAATTCCACTTCTTTGTTGACTTCGATATTGTCAGTATAGGTTTTTTCCTTGAAAGTCACCGTTGCCTGGTCAGGTTCGATTCTGAGCCTAAGATGGAATCCCACCGACGGGATGAAGGAAGCGACGATAGGCAAAGACCAATATTCATCGTTCTTGTCTATCGGTCCTTGGTACGTCATAAAGGCCGTTAACAGCTTTTTTACCGTGGAACTATCGTCGACCTTGGCTTTCAGCTCAATTTCAAGCATTGCTTGCCAAACTCCCCGCTTACGCTTTCATCGACAGGACGGAAGGATCATAATCCGCCGGAGGGACAAAACCAAGCAGTTCGATGCAGGTCGCCGCCAAGCTCGATATTCCTTTTCCGCCAACAAGCGCGTGATCATATTCCTCTCGGCTTTCCGGATCATAAATCACGCAAGGAACGGGATTCAGCGAGTGGCTTGTCTTGGCCTTGGGGCTTCCATCCATGTCGAGCAGAACTTTCTTGGTCTTCTTGTCATGCTCATACATATCGTCGGAATTCCCATGATCAGCGGTGAGCAGCATAATGCCGCCCGCTTTGCGTATCGTTTCCGCCAGGCGTCCCAGTTGAATGTCCATGGCTTCCATGCCACATATGACCGATTGGTAGACTCCGGTATGCCCTACCATGTCGCCGTTGGGGAAGTTGAGCCGGATAAAACGGTAATCGCCCGATTCGATCGCTTGAATTACCTTATCGGTTATCTCAGCGCACTTCATCCATGGTCTCTGCTCGAAGGGGACACGATCGCTTGGAACTTCGACATAGTCTTCCAGTTTTTCGGAAAACTTTCCCGTCCTGTTGCCGTTGAAGAAATAGGTAACGTGGCCGAATTTCTGCGTCTCGGAAATCGCCATCGTTCGCACGTTCGAGGCGACAAGGTATTCACCCACCGTGCGGTCGATTGCCGGCGGCGTCACCAGATAATGCCGAGGAATGCCGAGATCACCATCATACTGCATCATTCCCGCGTAGTAGACGTCGGGTTTTGGTCCGCGATCGAATTTGGCAAAATCCTCATCCTCGAAGGCTTTGGTTATTTCCATCGCCCTGTCACCGCGGAAATTGAAGTAGATTACGCTGTCACCATCGTTTATCGTTCCAATCGGACCTTTGTCATCCACGATGACAAATTCATGCATGTCCTGGTCGATCAGCTGAGGATTTTCCGCCCGATACGTCTCTACCGCCTCAGCGGCACTGGCAAATCGCCGCCCTATGCCCTTGACATGGCAGTCCCAGCCTCGTTTCACCATATCCCAATTCGCGCCATAGCGGTCCATTGTGATGTATTGGCGCCCGCCTCCGGAAGCGATCCTGTAATCGAAGCCCTTGGCGTTGAACGCGGCGAGGAATTTTTCAAAAGGTAGAATGTAATCCAAAGCGCTTTGCGATCCGACATCCCTGCCGTCCAGAAGCGTGTGGATTCTGACGCGTTTCACTCCTTCGAAAGCGGCCTGCTCCACCATCGCTTTCAGATGATCGATATGAGAGTGCACGTTCCCGTCAGAAAAAAGCCCCAGGAAGTGAAGCGTGCCGCCGCGCTTCATCACATTTGCGATAAGTTGCTTCCATACTGCGCCAGAAAACATAGCTTTGGTTTCGATCGATGCGCCAACGAGCTTTGCGCCCTGAGCGAACACTCTTCCGCAGCCTATTGCGTTATGCCCAACCTCGGAATTGCCCATGTCCTCATCCGAAGGAAGCCCTACCGCGGTACCATGGGCTTTGAGCTTCGTGGCGGGAGATGATGATTCCATCATCCTGAAATGGCGCATATCGGCATTGGCGACTGCGTCGCCATCCCTGCATTCTCCATATCCCACTCCATCCATTATCACGAGCACCAAAGGGCCTCGCCTGCCCTTCCATAGCGGGTTTTTTTCGAGAGATGTCAGCATCAGAAGACTCCTTGTCTACTCTCCAAAATACTCAATTAGCGTATCGATGGGGAGATTAGGGATCGTTTCGCGGTAATTTAGGAAAGGAAGGCCAATTACGGAGAAAGCCCGCACTGGCTCGGCTCCGCATGCGCGAATCATCTCGCAGGCCGCGTTGATAGTTCCGCCCGTGGCGATAAGGTCATCCACGATGAGGAATCGGCTTCCTGGCTTGATGTCGTCGATATGCATTTCAAGGGTAGCGGTGCCATATTCCAGGGCATAGGATCTCTCAACTGTTTTGCCGGGGAGCTTGCCTTTTTTTCGCACGAGGAGCAAGGGCAATCCCAGCGTATGGCAGAAGGGAGCGGCAAATATAAAACCTCTGGATTCTATCGCGGCCACAGCGTCTATATGTTCATTCCTGTAAAGCTTTAGCATCGCATGTATGCAATAGCTGAAAGCAGCGGGATTCGCGAGAACGCTTGTAATATCATAGAAAAGAATCCCTGCCTTCGGAAAATCGGGTACTTTCCGGATGGCATCGTCGAGGTTGAATCCTTCCTCTTCTTTGAGAATTTCGGACATTGACCGCCCCACATTTTCAGGATGAACGACAAAGCAATAGTAGATATGCGAACGATTGATGTCAAGATTGATGGATCTCCGCCAGCAAAGCCGCGATGCAATCGATCTTTAGCGCCGTGGCTTTCAGCGGCGCTGAATAACCGCATCGATAATGCCGATGATGACACCCATTCCTGCTGATACGCCCAATCGCAGAAAGGTTTCGCCTGTGGATACCGCGGCAGAGTATTGCGTTTTAAAGGGCCAGGGAGCGTATTGCACGTCGAAGCTATGGGTCGCGAAGCGGACTGAATCGAAGATGAAATTAGTATAGAACAGCGTAAAGGGAAGGCTGCCGGCCCCAATGATGGCGATCCGCCATAATTTTTTGCCAGCAGCATTTTTCGGCGCTACGGCGGAGGACGCCGAGTACGTGATCGGGATAGGTGTATAGGATGCAGCTGCCAATTCCGCTGTCTGCAAACTCGAAATGCTGCCGTCTTTTGGAGCTTGGCTGTTTGCCTGAGCCTCGCAGCGTCCAAACCCTCCAAAAAGCAAAACAAAAAACAGAAGCGTAAGGATGTCACATACCCGGACCGCCACTGATGCCTTATTCCTTCCTCCGCGATAATTCATTGCCGTGCTCCGAAAATAGAAGTTCCAATCCTTACGATCGTGGATCCCTCTTCAATCGCTATTTCGAAGTCTCCGCTCATTCCCATGGAAAGTTGGCCGAATCCGGGCAAGACAAAACGTTTTCCAATCTCCTCTTTTGCTTTGAAAAGCGTCCGGAATGATGCTTGGATCTCTCGTCGAATTCCCGTGAATGGGGCCATCGTCATAAGTCCGGCAAGCTTGAAGGAAACGCCTTTTTGCTCCGATCGCCTCCCCTGAAGCAACTCGAGATAGAGTTCAACGGCTTTAAAAAGTTCATCCAGATTGGAAAAGCCGGCTTTCGATTCTTCGCCTGTATGGAGTTCAAAAAAAAGATCCAGCGGCAGTCCGCTTTTTTCCGCTCGAGATGCCACCGCATTGAGCGTATCTAGGGAGCCGATCGATTGAATGCAGTCAAATATCTTGAGCGCTTTGTTGATTTTATTGCTTTGGAGCATGCCAAGCATATCAAGGCTTATGTCAGGCATCGGTTTGCGATTCTCCATCGAATATTTGCTTTCCGCTTCCTGCACCCGGTTTTCCCCGAATCGGCGAATGCCCGCTTCATACGCTTCCATCACTGCTTCATGCGATTGAAATTTGGTCACCGCGAGCAAGGTGATATCGCTCGCATTTCTTCCGGATCGCATCGCTGCCAAACGCATTTTTTCTCGTATATCAAGAATATTGTCACGTATGAAAGCATGCTCAACCATATCTTATTGTACTCTTCACTTTCGCGCACATGCAATGCCAGCATAGCGACGAAGACTCATTGCACAGCGAATTGCCATGAAAATCTTGCCTCATTGCCGACATAATCGTAGGCGGATACTTCCAAAGTATGTCTGCCGCTTGGCAGGAATAGCTTCCCTAAAAGCAGTCGTCCTTCATCATCCACGCTGCTGGACGAGGGCGCCTGCATATCCAGGAAAATTAGACCGTGTTCCGCTATAAGCGCTGAGTCCAGCTTCCTATCGGCGATGACTTGTCCATTGAACACCGCCTTTATCCTGAAAAGGCCAGAAACTGATTCATTTTTATAACGCGGATCCACAATACTGGCAGCTAACAGATAATTGCCCTGCGGTACTGCTTGCATTACGTTTTTCCGGTTCTCTGCTATATAGGCTTCTTTTTCACCCAACAAGGCGATTTGCTTTATCTTAGGAGGCACGCTGTCATTGAAGTCCTGGATAAACAAGGCTGGATTTGCCCAAAGTTTGGATTTCCCGTCATAGAGACGAAACTGGTAGCTTCCCTTCCCTGATCCTTGAGCGTTTGCGAGTATTCCAATATAGTCGCCTTTCATGATTTCGGTTTTGCTTGATTTGCTTGGGATAAAGCCATTTGATGAATACAGGCTTACAAAGCCATCGCGATGCGCGATCGCAAGAAGATTCCCCGCCGCAAATGGCATTGCCCCACGAAGCGCCGAATCATTCTGAATGAAAAGCAATTCTCCATCACCTGCGGCAGGAACGTTTGCTCCAATCCCTTGAAGAGTTGCCGCGGTTTCAAGATATTTTCCGCCGGCTGAATTTTTAAAATCTTCATATTTCCCTGCGTAGGCGGAATTTTCCGTTTTTATGCCGGAAATCGCCTTAGCGAAATTATTGAGAAGAAACACGGGGGAGCCAAAGTTCATGATCGTCTCGCTGGCGACCACGCTGATGGGAGCGCCCTGCTCCTGGGCCAGCGCATAGCCGCTTCCGCAAAGGAAAATAACCAATGGCAGGCAAATACCACATCTTGCTCCGCTTAGAGCAAGCAAATTCCATCGCCCCCTCGATTTGCCTTCTCTTTTCATCGCGTGCTCACCTTGTAGCGGTATTCCCAATCCTTGCTTGCCAGCAAAATGCCGTTCCCTTCGACCGATATGCTCGAAACAGTACCATCGACAGGAAACAAGGCTTCGATCGCGCCATTTCGAATCAATCCGGAAAAGCGCTCATCGCCTTTCGCGAGCAAGAAAGCAAATCCATCCTTGCGGAATGGTTTGATCTGAAGTTCCGCTTCTCCTGCAAAAAGACGAGGGTGGACAATTTTACTTTTTTTCTTTGCGACATCGTAAAGCGCGAGTCCATCCGCGGTTCGCCCGATGACAAAGTCGCCTGAGCCTGAAAAAACAAGCGCCTGTACGTTCCTCACTTGTTTCTCGAGCTTTCTAGAACTCGCTAAGCGATATCTATCGCCACTTTTCGCATAGATCAGAAAATATTGAGGATCAATGCCATACACTGTGGCAATTGTCCCGCCATTCGAAGAGACAGCTACGCTATAGACGCATCCATATTTTGCGGCAGCCTCCGATGAGGATGGCTTTAGCTCATTGAGGATGCGGCCTTCCCCATCCAGAACCTTAATGGAGCCATCTAGCAATCCCCACGCGGAAAACGAAGCGGATACTGAGCTGGCTGTTATTGGTGTTCCGAATTCCAATGACCAGAGGAATGCCCCATCCCCGTTGATTTCGGTAACGCCTTGCTGGTCTGGGCGAAGGATAAAATATCTTTTATTCTCTATATAGGGATAGCCATAAATTGGAAGCGCTCTTCTTATAGCTCGATCGTTCATCCAGAGCAGCCCTTCGTTTTCATCCATTACAAAGCTGCGTTCTCCATCCGCGGCGAACTCGTTCCCCGATTGGCCCGTGGCTTTTGCCGCCGAGATTGGGAGAACACCGATAAGCGATATCGGTTGCGTCTGCACGAGAGATCGCTGAGCAATAAGGATGTACAGCAGGGCCGCTATTGAGATAACCCATCCGATGTGGCTGTGCTTGCGGATAGAAAAGGCTTTCACGAGAATTCCCATAAATCGTTCATTGTTGTGTTCAAGACTTCAAATGGTATATAGTATTTATTCCAAGTGTCAACATAAGAAGGCATAGGATATGGAATTTGATGAATCGCTTTTTTCAGCTGCGCAGGATGCTGCCCAAAAATCATATTCGCCGTATTCGAAGTTTCGCGTAGGCGCGGCCATCCTTTGCGAGGATGGATCGATAGTCACGGGCACAAATGTAGAGAATAGATCATTCGGCCTGACCATTTGCGCGGAACGTAGCGCTGTTGTCGCGGCGATCGGCGCCGGGAAGCGGAATTTTAAGGCTATAGCCATCGCGACGCCAGACTCAACGTATCCGGTAAGCCCCTGCGGCGCTTGCCGGCAAGTACTCTCCGAGTTTTTTCCCGTGGATGCTTCTGTGTTGTTCGGGAATGAGCCCGGGAACCAAGTGCGCTGCACGATCGGTTCACTTTTCCCCTTCGATGCTCTCCACGACTTGACCCATTGACGATACTTTGAGCAATTCGGCCGCATGAGCAAGCGAGGCGGCCCCTTCCTTGTCTCCCGCGAGCATCCTTGCGATTTCTTCTTCCCTGCGGCGACCTTCAAGCAGCTGAATGCGGGTTACCGTGCGTCCTGCTTCTATCATTTTATTGACGCTATAATGCATATCGGCTCGTGCCGCTATCGTGGCCAAATGGGTCACGCAGAAAACCTGCTTGTATCTCGATATTTCCTTCAAATACAAACCGATAGCCACTGCCACTTCACCGCCGATGCCTGTGTCTATCTCGTCGAATATCAAAGTATCCACCGCGTCTTTGGACGACAAGACCGCTTTGATCGCTAGAGCTACTCTCGAGAGCTCTCCGCCTGAAGCGATCTTTATGAGAGGTTTGGATGATTCGCCTATATTGGGAGCGATTAAAAATTCCACATCATCCATGCCATCATGGGTAAGCAAAATCTTCCCACTGTCGGATTTCGTTTGGCTCATCGATACCGGCATTCGGGCATGAGGCATTCCAAGGCGGGAAAGGATCGTTTCGACTTTCGCAGAAAATTCCAGGGCCGCTTTTTTTCTTTTTTCTGAAAGCAGCTCAGCTTTTTCCAGAGCTTCCTTTTTGAAGCCGGTTATCGTTTTTTCCAGCGCCAATCGATCATCCTGCCACGCGGCAAATGATTCGAGCGCATCGCTATCACGCTTTTCGCGTTCAATCACATCTGCCAAGCTTGGACCATATTTCTTCTTCAATCGTTTTAGTTCGGCGAGTCTGCTTTCGATTTCCTCGAGCCGCTTTGGATCGAATTTCAAACCTTCAAGGTATATGGCTATGCTCTCCGCTATGTCTTCGACCTCGAAATAGGCGCTATCGAGCCGTTCGGCTAGTTCAGACAAGCTAGGATCTATTTCTTTTGCTGCAGCGAGCCCACCCTTGGCCTTTCTGAGATCGCCGATGACACCATTTGCCTCGCCTCCATGAAGCGCAAGGCTTTCAACAACGGCTTTTACCGCATCAAAAAGTTTTTCATGCTGTGAAAGGATCTTCTCTTCCCTCTCAAGCTCATCATCCTCACCAGTCTTGATCTTGGCTGTCTTGATCTCATTGGCGGCGAATATCAAGAAATCGCGTTCCCTCTCTCTCTGTTCCGCATAGGCAAGCCGAGTCCGGTATTCTCGAAGTTTGGCGTTCCAGGCGTCATAGCTAGTCTTGTATGATTCTTTCTCTTCATCTAAAACGGCAAAGCTGTCGAGAAGTGAGAGGTGACTTTCTTTGTTGAGAAGGCTTTGATGTTCGTGCTGGCCATGAATATCGGCAATGAGGGACGTAAATTCCGCTAAATCTGAGCGGCTTACCGCCCTATTTTGAATATACGCATAGGAGCGACCTCCGCTCTTAAGCCCTCTTCGCGCAACCACGATTCCATCATCATCGGGAATGTCATGCGAGGCGAGCCATACCTTTGCCGACTTGTTAGTCTCGACGCCAAGAACCGCTGCGACTACGCATTCATCGCTGCCCTCGCGTATGATCCCCGAATCAGCTCGTCCGCCAAAAAGGAAGCCGATGGCGCCGACTATCAAGGATTTCCCCGCACCAGTCTCCCCCGTAAAAAGCACGAGATCGCGCGAAAAATCGACTTCCGCTTGATCGATAAGAGCGAAATCCCTCACGGACAGATGCTCAAGCATTCACATCTCCGGACCAGCCCAGTTTTGTCCTGAGCGCGCTGAAAAAGATGCTTTCCCTGGGAACGACGAGCATCGCGTCCTTCGCCGCTCGGCAAAACTGCACGATATCGCCCTTTTCAAGGCTGCGCGTTTCCTGTCCATCCACGGTAAGCATTGCCCCAGAGCGCCGAGTTTCATCGACCATTACATCAACTTTATCTGAAGCCGGAAGAACAAGGGGACGGGAAGCGAGCATAAAAGGACAAATAGGATTAATTACCATGGCTGGCATCTCGGGATACAACGCTGGCCCTCCAGCAGCCAGGTTGTATGCAGTGGATCCTGTCGGCGTGGCGATGATGAGTCCATCGGCTCGATAAGAACCGAACCGGTTCCCGTTAACGCTGAGGCAGAGCCTTATCATTTTCGCGATGCCTTGGGACGATACGACGCCATCATTTAAGGCGCAATAAATTCCAATGCAGCCGCCTGACCTGATTATTGAAATTTCAAGCATGATTCTCGCCGATGCGAGAAGTTCACCAGTGCGCCAGGAATCAAACGTAGAACGCCAAGAATCCTTGCGATTCGCTGCGATGAAGCCGAGGGTCCCCAAATTCACCGGAAGGACGGGAATTCCCAGAGGAGCGGCCAGTCTTGCCACAAAGAGAAGCGTGCCATCGCCTCCAAGGCTTATTATGAGATCGTAGCCATCGAACTTCGGAGCTCCGCTAGGATCGCCCTCGAAGCTGAAACACGTAGCTTTCCATCCCCTTGCTTCAAGTTCCTTTGCGGCTAGAATACTCTCCCCTGCCGCGTCATCCTTCAACAAATTCGCGACAATCAGGGCTTTCCCGCTTGTCTCTCCGCAGCAAAGACCCATGATTCCTCCTTAAGGAAGCGTCGCCAAAACCCTAGCAAGGATCACCGCATCTTTTGCGCTGATCTTCTCATGCAAAGGAAAGAGAACGCACCTCATGGCCAGCGATCGGGCTCCTGGGCATTCGTTTTCAGGAAACCCTTCTCCAGCGATAATACTCTGTTCGAAGGCGGGAGCCGCTTCAATTCCATTTCTCTTGGCATGGATAACGACATCTTTCATGCCGGATTCGAGTACTACCGGAAAGGCAAAACAGCCTCCCCTGCCTTCTTGCTCTTGCTTGAATGTTCTGTGTCTTGTGCGCGCCAATTCCATTTGGAACTTTTCTTCCAATTCCCTGCGCTTCGCAAGGGAATTGGGAAGATCCCTCAATTGCGCCAGGCCAAGCGCCGCATTGTAATCGGTGAGCGCGACTTCCTTAGGCAAAGCGTCAGCTATTCCTCTAATGACAGGAGCATCTCGCCTTGCCGAGGCAAAAAGCAGAGCTCCTCCTCCCGAGGTGACGAGCGATCCCTGTTCCATTCCGTAAAGGGAAAAATTGCCTAGAGTTCCCGCTTTTACTTCCCCTCTGTATGCCCCCAACGCTTGCGTCATGTCTTCAACGACGGGCAACCCTAGCGATTCCAACTCGGACTTTTCGGGTAGCATTCCGAAGGCTTCGAAAAGAATGAGTGCTGAACAGCCTTTCTCCTTGATTGTCTGCAAATCCGGCAAGCATGTATCAGGATTATGGTCAATGAATACAGGGGTAAATCCCATATCTTCAACAACGCTCAGATGATAGATGGGAGCTAGTGGACTGAGGGCGATTTTCGCGCCTTCAGGCAAACCAAACTTTCTAAGAGCGGCGGCGATCGCGAGGTAAGGACTTCTCATCGCGGCTGAAGCTTCATATCCAAAAGCTTCTTTCGCGTTCTTGAGAAATTTTTCGGTATATTCTCCAGGCCCTATGGAATCGGTGACGAGGCATCCGAGGACGGTATCCATGTCTTTTCGACGTATAAACGAACAATAAAGAGGTATCATTGGCGGGATTGTATCATTGGACCTGGCAGAGGGACAAGGCAAAGTGCCATTATTGATTGAATGGGGCGGACAAAAAAAAGCCTGGCGACGACCTACTCTTCCACCCAAAGGCAGTACCATCGGCGTTGAAGAGCTTAACTTCCGTGTTCGGAATGGGAACGGGTGTGGCCTCTTCACCATAGTCACCAGGCATAA
>Ga0172379_10003041_pt1 | contig 27736 bp, 22 predicted proteins | sample GrowelOW334metaG_FD_119756 | JGI IMG/M metagenome (GOLD analysis project Ga0172379, IMG submission 119756) | Groundwater microbial communities from an aquifer near a municipal landfill in Southern Ontario, Canada - Groundwater well OW334 metaG | ecosystem: Environmental > Aquatic > Deep...
GTAAGAGATGTACCAACGTCAGGTAAATCCAGCTTTTCAGAGATAAGGGCGGGAAGACCGGAGAAGACCAGGTTGTTGAAATCAATGATCGACTTCCGGCTCCTCTGATTGGTTGTGAGTGGTTCCAATACAATTCCAAAGGATTTTAATTCATCGGTAGCCTTATGGTGAAGCAATCGCCAGTTACTGTTCCTCCAACGATAAAGCGATTGTTTTATGTCGCCTACTATCATGCTCATACCGTCGGCAGCCAGGCTGTCCACAATCAAGGGCTTGAAATTCTTCCATTGAAGATCAGAGGTGTCCTGAAACTCATCGATAAGAAAGTGATGGTACCAGGTTCCTGTTTTCTCGTAAATAAAGGGGGATGGATTATTCCCAATTATTTGATTGACTATGGGTTGGGCCAGGCTAAGGAGGAGCTGGTTGTTCGTGTTGTAGTAGTTCCTGAAATAGTCGAAAAGAAAGGAAGCAAAACCCAGGGCATAGAGGTTTCGGTTAATTGCCCTGGCTGAATAATAGTTTACAGATTCCTGGTCATACAGACCTGCTGCTTTATGCATCAGCCCGTTAAGTTTCGGATATACCTCCTTAATAATCTTGTCTCTTACCGACGGCAGGCTTTTTTTTATTACCCATTTGTCTGGATTATCCATACTATCAAGAGCTCTCGCTTTCGGGCCTTCGTCAGATTCGGCAAGTTTCAGCAACGTTCCGGCAGGTCCGCCCATTCCGTAACTGAAATCATCAATTGTATAACCACCGTTATTGATAAAATCCCTGGCTTCGGCTGCGATTTCAGCTTTCACGTTGTTAAAATCCTTCATTATTTTCCTGCAAGCGTTCCTCAACTCCAAAATTTCATCAGGAGACGGAATGGATGAAGAATCGGTTACGAAGTCGGCAAGAATGTCCTCTTTGAGAAGTTCTTGTCCAAGCCTGACCAGATCGCCTTCGAGTTTATGCCAGGTTTCACTGTTTTCCATTCTCTCAGTCACCCATTCCACCAGCCAGTTCATCAACCTGCTGTTAGAAGAGGCTTCACTGAATACCGATTGGGAAAACTTCTCCAGCACAAGACCGGTGTCCAGTTCAAGCTGAAATGTGGAGGACAAACCTGATTCCCTGGCAAAAGACCTCAATACCTGCTGAAAAAAACTGTCGATTGTTCCGATAGAAATGCGCGTATAATCGTGAAGCATCATGGATTTGACCCGACCGGCTGTGGCCTGGACCCAATGATCCGGTTTGTTGAAAACCCCGCTCAGGTAGGCTAAATGACTGGATTTCTGAGGAGTTTTATCGAGAATATCCAATTCTGTCAGTATCCTGCCCTTCATCTCGTCGGCTGCCTTGTTGGTAAAAGTCACCGCCAGTATCCTGCGGTAATCACCCGGAGATTGGAATACCTGTTGAAGGTATTTCCTGACCAGCATAAAAGTTTTACCTGATCCGGCAGAGGCCCGATAAACCAAGAAGTTTGACAATTGGCAGAATTAAGGTCTGTCAAGATATAAAATCATCAAGGATTTTCCCGGATAAAAACAGGATCGTTGATATCAAAATTGAGTGCCCGGGTTGCCTCTGAAATGGAATCGGTGCGACCGGCTTCATACCAGAAGGCAGGGGACTGGTCCCACGTCATAATTTTCTCCATTGCAGCCAGATCAAGTATCCAGGGGATAAACCCGAATACCCGCTCCTCAGGGAATTTTGCAAGCAGTTGGGAGGAAAAAACATAGATTCCGCTAAATGCTGTAGTCTTCAGCCCTTTACGATTTTCCTTCGTTAGAATACTCAGTTTTTTATCGGGAAACTCCCAGCCGCACAATCTTCCGGATCCGTCAATAATCAGGTTTCGGGTGGTTGGACGGTCTTTAACTGCCAACGTGATGAGGGCACCACTGCTCTGATGGTTTTCAACTAATGCGTTGATATCTATATTGCTCAGAATATCAATATTATGGACGAGAACGAATTCTCCTCCTTTGAGATATTGAGCCGCTTTTTTAATAGCCCCTCCGGTGTCGAGCAATTCACCGGACTCATCAGAGATACTGATGTCGACACCAAAATTGGAATGAGACCGAAGAAAATCAATGATTTGTTCCGGGAAATGGTGAACATTGATGACCAACTCCTGAAATCCGGCCGCGAGCAGGCGGCGGATGACAATTTCCAATAAGGTGTAATCGCCGATCTTGATCAGAGCCTTAGGGATTTGGTCCGTCATCGGCTTCAACCGGGTACCGGTTCCGGCAGCCAGGATCAGTGCTTTCATTTTTCTTCTGGGTGTTTGAGGATATCAGCTATAATCCGTTTCATTCCTTTATAGTGAGGGAGTTCACTCAGGACCTTCCATAACTCAGGGATATTACATTCCAAGCTGAAATTCGAAGTAACCCAATCCAGATTAATCATGGCGGGGGGTATACTCTGGAGGAATGCTTTCTTTTGTTCGATCAGACCCCTGAAACCAAAAGCACCGAGTGCCTGCATTTTACGAATCAGGACAAATCCCGGATAATACTTCTGCATTAAAGCAGGCCAGTTTTTATCATATTGGCCCATCCGCCTTAAAAAAGCCTGATAAAGTGTATCGCGCTCTTCGGGTGACAATCCGGCTTTAGCATCAAAAAGCAGCGAAGCCAGATCATAACCGGGAAATCCCATCCTCCCACCCTGAAAATCGATGAAACAAGGATGGTCATTATGGATCATGATATTCCTTGACTGAAAATCACGATAGAGGAAAGCATTCTGCGGTGCTTCGGAAAGGAAGGCGGTAAACGTATGGAAATCGTCCTCGAGGGCTTGTTCATCGAATGGTATCCTGACCAATTTTAAAAAATTGTACTTAAAGTAATTCAGGTCCCATAACATGGATTGCTTATCAAAACTTTTCCGGGGATAAGCCAGGTCATAATTCAGTCCGACATTTCCTTCGATCTGAATTTTAGGCAACCATTCAACCACCTCCCCCAGAATTTTCATCCGCATTGCCGGATCAGGCATCATATCTGATTGCTGTAAAAACTCAAACAGGTCATGATCCCCAAAATCTTCCTGCAAATAGCATAATGAGTCGGGGGAACAGCAATAAATTTCGGGAACAGGAATTCCCGCTTTCCGGAAGTGCCGGGCAAAACCCAAAAAGGCCAGATTTTCCTTCAGGTCAGAATAAAATACGGCCACAGCATGTCTGCTGGCCCCGTTGATCCTGGCATACAGGCGATAAGACCCTGATTCAGGTAAAGCAGAAATGGTCTGGGCTTTTTCCCCAGACCATTCCTGAAAAAGACGGGCAAATTCAGCCCGTATCTGTTGGTCGATTTCAATCATTATTTGGCTACGCTAATGGCCCTTGTTTCCCTGATTACGGTAATCTTCACCTGTCCCGGATAGGTCATCTCATCCTGGATTTTTTTTGCAATATCATAGGAAAGAGTTTCGGCTTCCTTATCGCTCACTTTATCACTTCCGACGATCACGCGGAGTTCACGGCCAGCCTGAATGGCATAGGTTTTCACAACACCCGGATAGCTTAATGCCATATCTTCGAGTTCCTTAAGCCGTTTGATATAGGATTCAACCGCTTCACGGCGGGCACCCGGACGGGCACCTGAGATAGCATCGCAAACCTGAACAATCGGAGCCAGGAGTGTGGTCATTTCCGTTTCCTCATGATGTGAACCGATAGCATTGCAAACATCAGGTTTTTCTTTGTATCGCTCAGCCAGTTTCATACCCAGTAAAGCATGCGGCAATTCCGGTTCCTCCTCGGCGACTTTTCCAATATCATGTAAAAGGCCGGCCCGTTTGGCCGCTTTGGCGTTAAGCCCAAGTTCAGCGGCCATGATTGAACAAAGATTGGCCACCTCACGTGAATGCTGGAGAAGATTCTGTCCGTAGGATGAACGGTATTTCATTCTTCCAACCATTCTGATCAGTTCAGGGTGAAGGTTATGTATACCTAGATCGATACAGGTACGTTTACCGGCTTCGATCACTTCTTCTTCCACCTGCTTTTCAACTTTTTTTACCACTTCCTCGATGCGTGCAGGATGTATACGGCCGTCTGTTACCAGCTGATGCAGAGATAACCGCGCAATCTCGCGGCGAACGGGATCGAAGGCTGAAAGAATAATGGCTTCAGGGGTGTCATCCACAATGATTTCAACTCCGGTGGCAGCTTCAAGGGCCCGGATATTACGACCTTCCCTGCCGATGATCCGGCCTTTAATATCGTCATTATCGATATTGAAAATAGTTACGGAATTCTCAATAGCCTCTTCCGTTGCAACACGCTGAATGGTATTGATGACAATCTTCCTTGCCTCTTTCGAAGCGGTCATTTTGGCTTCTTCGATGACTTCAGAAACATAGCCCATGGCTTCCGACTTTGCATCGGCTTTGAGAGATTCCATCATGTGCATTTTAGCCTCTTCAGCCGACAATCCCGAAATGGTTTCAAGTTTTTCCACTGCAAGTTTGTGGAATTTGTCCAGTTCTTCGTTCTTCTTGTTGATGAGCTCGATCTGCTGATTCAAATTGGCACGGATCGCTTCAACTTCTTTATTCTTGCGTTGATTTTCCTCCATCTTCTGGGATAACCCGGCTTCCTTCTGGTTGATTCTGTTTTCAGCCATCAGGATCTTGTTGTTCTTTTCGTTTATAACACGCTCATGTTCAGCTTTTAACTGCAGGAATTTCTCTTTAGCCTGCAGAATTTTATCTTTCTTTATCATCTCAGCTTCAGCTTCCGCATCTTTCAGAAGGTTTGAAGATTTGGTCTGCAGTGATTTCCTACCCACATAGAAGGCAATACTGCCTCCGACTAAGAAAGTAACTACACCAATTATGACATTTATCAACATAATTTATTCATTATTAATTTATTATATATAAAAGGGGAACTCCCGTAAACATCAAAAAAAACCCGTACTAATACCTTAATACAACGAAAACCCCAAATAAACAGGGATGGAGCTGCCAACTTCGTCGGGCGTCCACTGGTTTCCGAAGAAACTCTCCCGTGCTAACGGGATAACCGAGGCCTGTCCTATGAAGTTATGAGCTTTGCTCCAATGTGAAAAATGTTGAGTTTTACAAGGATTAAGGATTAATACGGGCAATATTTTTATTCAAAGAACGCCTAATTTTTCTGCATGAACTCTTCCAGTTCCTCGGTTATTTCACCGATGGCTGTAATCAAAGGAGTATCGTTTGTCTTTTCTTCTAATTCAATCAATTTCAATACAAACTGAAAAGCGGCCATGGCCAGGAAATCCTGCCCGTCCTTATCACGATATCTCTGTTGGTATTGTCCAACTTTCTCATTGATAATTCTGGCTGCCTTACGTACTTTTTCTTCATCATTACGATCAATGATCAATGGATAGAATCGTCCTGCAATCTGCAACTTGATATGGAATCCGCTATCCACTTAACCTCCTATTTATTTAAAAGAGCTATACATTCATCAATTTCCCGCACAATCCTGCTAATCTGGGCTTTTGCTGTTTCACGGTCTTCTGATGGTACAAGGACCGATTTGGCCAGCTTGGCTGTTGTATACTGCTGTTCGAGATGGTTTATGTCTTTCTTTTGTTTTTCTACTAAAGTTAATAATTCATTTTTCTCCGCAACCAGACTTTCGTTTTCATGTTTTAGGCTCTGGTATTTCGCCATCAATAACCGGATCCTATACCTAAGCTGGCGGATCATTTCCTCCTGCTCGAATGTCATGGTCTCTTTTTATTACAAAGGTAACATACAGTTCAATCAAATCAAAATTTGAACAGAATTACAACCCGATCCGCTATCTTTGGAACCCATGAAAAAAAAGCCTGCCATACTACTTGGGATTAACCTGTTGATAGCATGTCAATTCCACGATCAGATGCTGGCACAGGGAACCGTTGGCCCTGAAAAGTCGGCCCTGATTTCGCCCCTCAGTATTCCAATATTTTTAGCCGGCAACTTCGGTGAGCCCCGTGCCAACCACTTCCATTCGGGTATTGATATAAAGACCAATGGAAGCACTGGCTTGCCCGTGCGATCGGTTGCAGAGGGCTATGTATCAAGAATAAAAGTAGATGCAGGCGGTTACGGGCGTGCGCTCTACATCAGGCATCCGAACGGATTCACTTCATTGTACGGGCATTTGCAGTCTTATAATGAGGCCATCAGCAAATACGTTTATGCTGAGCAATATCGAAGGGAATCATTTGCGGTGGATCTATTCCCTGAGCCGGGCCAACTGGTCATACAAAAAGGGCAGCTCGTTGCCTACTCAGGAAATTCAGGCAGTTCCGAAGGGCCACACCTTCATTTTGAGCTAAGGGAAACACAATCTGAGAATCCGGTAAATCCGCTGATCAGGTCGATCGAGGTGAAAGATGATCTGCCCCCTGTCATTGAAAAGATATATGTTTATTCATTGAGGGGCCGCCGGGAATGGATAAAACCTGTCCAGGCAACCTTGATCAGGACAAAGGATGGATACCGTCCGGCAGGCGGCGGACCGTTGCCGGTAGATAATGTTTCTGGCCTTGGAATCGAGACTTATGACCTTCTGAACGGATCAGACAATCATTGCGGTGCTTATAAAATCAAGGGTTACCTCGATGACAAACTTTATTTTGAATCGCGCCTCGATGAAATCTCGTTTGCGGAAACCCGGTACATGAATAGTTTTATGGATTATAAGTTGTTTATAACCAACCATAAACCAATCCTAAAGTTGTTTATCGATCCTAACAATCAGGCTACCATTTACAAGTTTGCCAATAACAGGGGACGTATTGAACTAAAAGATAATAAGATACATAAGATTAAAATAGCTGTGAGTGATGCAGTGGGCAATGAATCGGTTGCGGAGTTCAATATTGTCCTGAATTCCGACAGGTTCGGCCGTGACCCGGATTTTCTCCCTTTTTACACTGCCTATTTTAACTGTCAGGAATCCAACTCATTTCAGGCCGTTGGACTGGAGGTTACCGTGCCTGAAAGAGCATTGTATGACGATATCTATTTCGACTACTCAATTGGCGAGGCCCGCCCCGGAAGCTTTTCTCCACTGCACCAGATCCACCATTCGGATGTTCCCGTGCATCTCTATTACAGGTTAGCAATCGAGGCTCAAAACCTGCCTGAAAACTTAAAGTCAATAGCAACCATTGCTCAGTATCTGGGTGGCAATCGGTATAGCTGTCTGGGAGGCACCTGGGAAGGTAACCGGCTGATTGCCCGGACCAGGAGTTTTGGTTCGTTTTGCATTATGGCTGATTCGGTAAAACCCGTGATCGCCCCGCTGAATTTTTCATCAGGATCAGAACTTAAGACTCTGAATACCATCAAGTTCACAGTTAAGGATGATTTTGCCGGAGTCCAGAGCTTCCGGGGGGAAATTGATGGCAAATGGGTTTTACTCGAGTATGATGCTAAAACATTTTCGCTCGAGTATCGTTATGATTCAGCCCGGATAAAAGCCGGAATCCAACACAAAATGGTGGTCCGTGCAACCGACCAGCTTGGCAATACAGGAATATATTCTGTTTCATTTTTCAGATAACTACTTTAATTTCAATACACTATGAAAAAGTATTTTTTGATCCTATTATCACTTCTGGCAGCAGGGACCGAAACTTCCTTTGCCTGTACAAACTTTCTTGTTTCCAGGGGTGCCTCAGTGAATGGATCCGTCATGATCAGTTATGCCGCGGATTCGCATGTTTTGTATGGTGAGTTATATTACAGGCCGGCGGCCGACTGGCCCAAGGGGACCATGGCTGAGGTACACGAATGGGACACCGGAAAATATCTTGGTAAAATTCCACAGCTGGCACATACCTATTCGGTGGTTGGCAATATAAATGAATTTCAGGTGGCCATCGGCGAAACCACCTATGGCGGCAGGGAAGAACTTCAGAATCCATCAGCGATGATGGATTACGGGAGTTTAATGTATATGGCACTGCAGCGTTCAAAAACAGCAAGGGAAGCTATTGAGACCATTATCTCCCTGTGCGAAAAATATGGTTACTATTCATCCGGCGAATCCATGTCGGTTGCCGACGCAAATGATGTCTGGATTTTCGAAATTATCGGCAAAGGTCCAGGTAAAAACGGGATCCTGTATGTTGCAAGGAAAGTGCCCGATGGATACGTTTGTGCCCATGCTAATCAGGCTCGCATCACCACCTTCCCGCTGAATGATCCTGAAAACTGCCTGTATGCAAAAGATGTGATCAGTTTTGCCCGTGAAAAAGGGTGGTTTACCGGTAAAGATGAAGAATTCTCTTTCCGCGATACTTATGCTCCGTTGAATTTTGGTGAATTACGCGGTTGCGAGGCCAGGGTTTACTCGTTTTTCAATCACGTGGCAAAAGGGACGGATCAATACCTTGATTATGCCATGGGCTTTAATGCCAGCAAACCGATGCCCTTGTTTATCAAACCCGATCGGAAGCTTACGGCTCAGGACCTGATGGGTTTTATGGCCGATCATTATGAAGGAACCCCCATGGATATGACTAAAGATCTGGGTGCAGGAGCATTTGAATGCCCTTATCGCTGGAGACCGATGAATTTTGAAGTTGACGGTCAGAAATATCTGAATGAAAGGGCCATAGCCACACAGCAGACCGGTTTTTCTTTTATCGCCGAGTCCCGTTCATGGTTACCCAATCCTATCGGCGGTATCCTTTGGTTTGGGGTTGACGATGCAGCCACCACCCAATATATTCCCATGTATTGCGGTATCCTGAAAGTCCCGGTAAATTTCGCCGAAGGCAACGGAGATCTGCTCAAATACTCCGAGACTTCAGCTTTCTGGGTGTTTAACCGGGTTTCGAACATGTGTTACCTCCGGTATAACTATATGGCAAAGGATGTTGCTAAGGTTCAAAAAGAACTTACCGACCAATTCGCTGCCATGACCCCTGCTGTTGATAAGGCAGCTGAACTGCTTTTTGCCAGAGATGAGAAACTTGCGAGGGAATACCTGACTGTCTATTCCTGCGAGCAGGCTGCAATGACCTTTGACCGGTGGAAAGAACTGTCAGAATATCTGCTGGTTAAATATATCGATGGTAACATCAAAAAAGAAAAAGATGGCAAGTTCCTGGACAATGGTACCGGAGTGGCTGTAATGCCTGATCAACCGGGTTATTCGGAAGCATGGAAAAGAATGGTCAAGGAAAACAACGGTGAAAAGTTGAAGGTGGTAGAAATGAAGAAATAATGCAAGACTATTTTAGTCTTCACCTTGTTAATTCGTAAAATTAATGCTAATATTGCAGCCAATTTTGTAATAAACCAGTAAGATTAGCGAAATGAACTTATTAAACATTGCAGAGCAGGAATTTGCGGTACATCAGGAGTATCCTGGATTCAAAGCCGGGGATACCGTAACCGTGCATTATAAAATCAAAGAAGGGGATAAAGAGAGGATTCAGATGTTCCGCGGGGTGGTTATCCAGCGTCGTGGAGAAGGAACTACGGCAACGTTTACCGTTCGCAAAATCTCTGGTGGCATTGGCGTTGAAAGGATTTTCCCCGAATTTTCACCTTTCATCGATAAAATCGAAGTAAACAAACACGGCAGGGTTCGCCGGGCACGAATTTATTATCTGCGTGGCCTGACCGGCAAGAAAGCCAGGATCAAAGAAAAAAGGTTCTAACCTGATATTAAAGAACCCTGCTGGAATCAGCAGGGTTTTTTTATATCTATACGAGCTTTCGCACGTAAACCTGCATGGCCTCCTGGCGAACCACCACTACCCGATCGCCTTTGGATATCCAGGAGGTATCCGATATTGCATCGTAAACCTTACCCTCGATCATCACCTTACCCGACGGTCTCAGAATCGAAAATGCCTCGCCTTCCTTCCCAACCAGGTTCATTATTTCTTCAGAAGCGGAGGTGAAACCTTCGGATTTCTCCTGTGTCCGGTTAAGGGCCAGACGGCTGAAAGGTCCCGAAGTAAATATCTTTCCTGATATCCAGATCGAGCCGATCAGGGATGTGAAAACAAAAAAGACTACAAAGGCAAAGGATTTAAAGATATCCAAAGCGCCCACGCCGGAAAAGTCGAAATGGGAATTTGACAACAACGCGAATGACAATCCACTGACTACCATTACAATACCACTAATGCCTGCTATGCCAAACCCGGGTATGACAAAGATCTCCACTAACAGGAGGATAATCCCTGCAATGAAAATGAGAATTTCCCAATGCTCGGCCAATCCGTCAATATAAAGTGGTGCGAAGTACAGAACGGCACCCGCAACAGCCAGGATGAGGGCAAACCCTATTCCGGGGGTCTGCAGTTCAAAGTAGATTCCTCCGATGATGATCAGGATCAGTAAGCCCTGAACGACCGGACTGAGTAAAAAAGCCATAAACTTTTCAAAGGCACTCAAGTGGAATTCTTTCAGTTCATAATTGGTTACGCCCAGTTTCTTCAGCAAATCAGGTATTGATGCCGCCTCACCCTCACAATACTTCCACTTAATGGCCTCCTGAGTAGTCATGGTAAGGACTTTACCTGTATCGATCAATCCAGCGATGTAAATGGAGGGATCAACCATGGCCTCTGCGATCCGCGGATCCCGGCGCCAACTGATCAGTGTGTCCTTACCTTTAATTAGCGTATCCCTGCCATGAGCTTCAGCAGTTGACCGCATGGTTGATCGCATATAGGACTGATACTTGTCGGGTACAGGCTGTCCGGTTTGGTTGACTACGGTGGCTGCACCCATGTTTGCTCCCGGACGCATATAGATACTATCGCAAGCCAATGAAATCAATGAACCGGCAGAGGCTGCGTTATTGTCGATAAAAACCCAGACAGGTTTGGGATAATAGAGTATTCTGGTCCTGATTGAATCCGCCATGTCTACAAGTCCGCCGTAAGTATTCATCCGGATGATAACCAGATCGGAGCCCCACTTTTCAGATTGTTCAAATGCCTTTTGCGTAATTCGCCATAATCCTTTGTCGACCTCCCGGTTCATATCGAAAACAAAAACTTTACGGGGGGTGCTCAAATCACGGGCTTTCGGCGTTTGGAACACAAAACCGGAAGAAAAGAGAACCACAAACAGACTTAATAAGCTTAATCTGAGTTTCATCTGCCAGATTGTAGAAATCATTTAAAAACGGAGTAAAGGTACTAAAAGCCCTTGTGTATTTTTTACTAATTTTGCCAGTCTGAGCCGGATAACACGGGGTTCCGCTTTCCGGCAGCGACAAAATATCAAACCAGAATTATCTAATATGAAAAAGAAAGGTACAATTGCAATTTTGACCGGCGGTGGTGACGTTCCGGGATTAAACCCTGCCATTCGTGCGGTAACGATCAGGGCACTCCGTGAAGGTTACGATGTCATCGGCCTGCGCCGTGGATGGGCAGGAATAACCGAAATGATCAGGGATAAAAAACATGACAACAGCAATAATTTTATCCATTTGGATGAAGAGGTGGTTAACCGCGCCGGACGGACCGGGGGAACCTTCCTTCACAGTTCACGCACGCGTCCAAGCCACATGCCGAAAGTTGCTGTTCCCGAGCACCTGAGAGAAACCTATTCAGCCGAAAGTAATGACCTTACACCGGAAATTATTAAGAACCTCGAATGGTTGGGCGTTGATTACCTGATTCCTATCGGTGGTGACGATACTCTCAGCTATGCCGTCCGGTTATATAGTGAAGGGCTTAAAGTGGTAGCTATTCCGAAAACGATGGATAATGATGTTCCCGGAACGGATTATTGCATCGGGTTCTCCACCTGTGTCACACGGACAATCCATCTTGTGAATACCTTGCGAACAAGTGCCGGATCGCACGAAAGGATCCTGGTCATTGAAGTTTTTGGGAGATATGCCGGATACACCGCCATGCTTCCAACAATGGCCGGTGCTGCTCACCGCTGTGTCATTCCCGAATTTAAATTCAACATTGATCACCTGACCGAGTTGCTCGTACAGGACCGAAACCATAATCCATCCAAATATTCAATCTGCCTGATTTCTGAAGGAGCAACCTTTGAAGGGATGGAAAACATGAGCTTCATGGATGCTGAAAAAGACATGTTCGGCCATGCAAAACTGGGTGGAATCGGCCTGACGGTTGGAAATCACATCAAAGATCTGACTGCACAGTTTAACCAGGGCAAGAAAATCAATATCATCAACCAAAACCTGGGTTATCTTGTAAGGGGCGGTGATCCGGATGCTGTGGATTCAATAGTACCTATGGCCTTTGGCAACCTCGCCCTCGATTTAATTCTAAAGGGCATTCATGGCCGTCTGGTCATTTTAAAGAACGGACGCTACGACAATGCGCCGCTCGACGTTGTAACCTCCACCAAGAAACTGGTTGATATTGAGAAGCATTACAACACTGACCGGTTAAGGCCAAAATATAATGCCTTCGACTTTAAGCCGTTGTTTATCATGACCGGTTCTGAATAAGGGAATAAAACCGTTCAAGGCCCCTTTTCTTTTCTGCAGTAAAACGGTAGGAAATATTACAGGTCAGGTAATCCCGGATTTGAACTTCCGGTAAATTCATTTTAACACTCCAATCCCGGGCAATGTCCGGGATTGCTTTTATACCCTCCAGCTGAGCTGCATCAAATCTCCGTACCCAGTCAGGATCCACTGGGATTTTCGAGGCCCATGCAGCAAAAACGAACGGCAACCCGGTAAAGTTTATCCATTCGCCTGCCAGGTCATATCGGTAAGGATAACGGGCTTCTATTCCGAAGACCTTATCCCCAATGCATACACCGGCAGTATCACCCTGTATGGAATCTTGTTCAAATCCTTCGGCAGCTGGCAGGAATTGCCAGTCCAGCTTCCAGTAATCCCTCGCAAGGATTCTGATAAGCTGCACACTGGTACGGGAATGGGAATCCAGCAATACTTTCCGGATCTGATTCAATGGAACTTCTGAAAAAAGACAAACGGTCCGAACGGGCCCTTCCACACCAATACAATAATTACCAATCCATTCAACGGCTTGATGATTCGCAAACGCACCCACCGGCACCAGGGCAATATCCGTTTCACCCGAGGCTAGTTTTGCCGCTCCCAGAGCAGGTATGTCCAGGCTCAGGGAATGGCCGCGTAAAAGATCAGAATGCTGAATACCGTATACTAACGGTACCGAATTCAGGTAGCTGACAACAGAGATTTTCATCCTGTCAAAGGTAGTGAATACGGCATCCGGATGAAACGGGTTTTTCTTAACTTTACCCTCAAATATATAATCTTATGTATCTCACTGAATTAACTGCAATTTCTCCTGTTGATGGACGTTACCGGAACAAGGTTAAAGAACTGGCTGCCTTTTTTTCAGAATGGGCATTGATTAAATACCGTTTACAGGTTGAAGTTGAGTATTTTTTGCTTTTATGTGAATTGCCGCTCCCGCAACTGGCCGGATTCCCGAAAGAGAAGATCCTGGCAGTCAAGGATATATACCTGAATTTTACCCCTGAGGAAGGAATGCGGGTAAAAGACATTGAAAGTATTACCAACCATGACGTCAAGGCGGTGGAGTATTTTCTGAAAGAGAAGTTTGATCTGCTCAATCTCGGACAATTCAAGGAGTTTATTCACTTTGGGCTGACCTCTCAGGATATTAATAATACAGCAGTTCCATTGTCGTTCAAGGATGCCATTGAACAGAGTTACCTGCCTGTGCTTCTATGCATTAATGAAAAACTGAAAGCCATGTCGGATGAATGGTATGAGGTCCCGATGCTAGCCCGGACACATGGACAACCGGCTTCTCCCACCCGTTTGGGTAAGGAAATCCTGGTCTTTGTCGACCGGCTTGAAAAACAGATCGCGACACTTACCCACCTGCCCTATCCGGCTAAATTCGGTGGTGCCACCGGCAATTTCAATGCCCATGTGGTCGCTTACCCGGAAATAAACTGGGTTGAAATAAGCAACAGACTGGTCAACCGGATTCTTAAACTCGACAGATCGCAGGTTACCACCCAGATTGAGCATTATGACAACCTGGCTGCAATTTTCGATTGTCTGAGAAGAATACAAGTGATCATGATTGATCTTTCAAGGGATATATGGGCTTATATTTCCATCGGGTATTTCAAACAGAGAATCAGAAAAGGAGAAGTGGGATCTTCTACCATGCCTCATAAAGTAAATCCGATCGATTTTGAAAATGCTGAGGGTAATTTTGGCTTTGCGAATGCCATTTTTGATCATCTGAGCGAAAAACTGCCGGTATCCCGGCTTCAGCGCGACCTGACGGATTCAACCGTACTCCGGAACATTGGAGTTCCCATCGCTCATGGTTTGATTGGAATGAAATCGCTGCTGAAAGGGCTGGATAAACTTTTGATAAACAAAGAAGCTATCAATAAAGACCTGGATGATAACTGGGCCGTGGTCTCTGAGGCCATTCAAACCATATTGCGCAGGGAAAATTATCCAAATCCATATGAAGCATTAAAAGAACTGACCAGAAACAATGCACCTATTACAAGGGATCAGATACATCTGTTTATTGACACCCTTCAGACAACCGCATCCGTGAAGGAGGAATTGAAGGCAATAACTCCATGGAATTATCTCGGGGTTAAGAATCTCAGACAATAATCCCATGCCGTTACGTTTTATAAGATTACACAGCTTTGCATGAAGACTTTTTTCCAGATTATCCGAAATTATATCTATCCCTACCGTGCATATGTTGTTCTTAACGTTTTGTTTAATCTCTTCGGGGTTGTTTTTTCGTTACTCAGCCTGGTCCTGATCGGGCCCTTTCTACGGGTCCTTTTCGGGGATAATCCTCAGGTGAGTCAACCGGGTCCATTAGAATTCACCACCCAGTCCATCCAACAAAATTTCAATTATCTGTTAAGCCAACTGATTGATAAACAAGGGGCTCATACGGCACTGGTCGTGGTAAGTCTAACCGCTGTCGTTCTGTTTTTCCTGAAAACTGCCAATATCTATTTGGCCAATTTCTTTATGGCACCCATACGGAATGGCGTGGTGAAGGATTTAAGAAACCAAATATATTCCAAGATCATCGAGCTTCCGTTATCGTATTATTCGCGCGAAAAAAAAGGTGATATCATGGCGAGACTGACCCAGGATGTTCAGGAAGTTGAATGGTCGGTCATGGCTTCACTGGAAAAGTTTTTCAGGGATCCGATCAATATCCTGATTTTCCTCATCGGGATGTTTATCATGAGTCCGTCACTCACCCTGATTGTTTTGATTGTGCTGCCCGTGGCTGCATTATTAATCGGAACGGTCGGCAGGAATCTACGTAAGATATCCTCCCGGAGCCAGAACCAGATGGGAAAACTGATGTCCATGGTTGAGGAAACTTTATCCGGATTGCGTATTATCAAAGCCTTTAATGCACAGGCTTACAGTGAGAAGAATTTTCAAAAGGAAAACCAGGTTTTTACACGGATCATGAATTCCATCACCCGGCACAGGGATCTGGCTTCACCTTTGTCGGAATTTTTAGGATCATTGGTAGTTGTAGGACTCATGGCTTTCGGCGGAAGCCTGGTTCTTAAAGGCCAGGGGGGATTAAGCGCAGCCTCATTCATTGCATATATTGCGGTCTTCTCCCAGTTGCTGATCCCCGCAAAATCCGTTTCAACCGCATATTATCACTTAAATAAGGGATTGGCATCGATCGATCGCATCAACCAGGTGTTAAAGTCGGAAAATCCGTTGAAAGAGGAAGTTAATCCTATTGATATCAGTACATTCAATGATAAAATCGAATTCAGGAATGTTAGTTTTTCCTATGAAAATGCACCGGTGATCAATGATGTCAGCCTGACCATTAATAAAGGAGAAACCATTGCATTTGTCGGCCAGTCGGGTTCGGGAAAATCAACTCTTGTGGACCTGCTTGCCAGGTTCTATGATACTGGCTCCGGTAATATCCTCATTGATGGCAAAGATGTCAGGAAAGTGAAAACGCAGGATTTGAGAAACCTGATGGGGATAGTCCCACAGGATCCGATACTTTTTAACGATACCATCTTAGCTAATATTTCTTTTGGTCATGAGCCCGACCTGCCGGCCGCGCGATCAGCAGCAAAGGTTGCCCATGCCTGGGAATTTATCAGTCAGATGGAAAATGGCCTGGAAGCACATCTGGGTGATCGCGGAAGCACATTGTCAGGCGGACAAAGGCAGCGCATCTGTCTCGCAAGGGCGGTTTACCGTAATCCTCCCATCCTGATACTGGATGAAGCGACTTCTTCACTTGATTCTGAATCAGAGAATTATGTGCAGGCTTCGCTTCAGGATCTGATGAAGAACCGGACAACCATAATCATTGCTCACCGGTTATCCTCCATTCAGAATTCCGACCGGATTTATGTCATCAAGGAAGGAAGGATTGCTGAAAAAGGTACCCATGCCGAACTGATGAGTCTGAATGGCGAATACAGCTATTTATTTGAACTTCAAAATCATGGAGGCCAATAAACCGTTTACCGGGGCAGTCCGGATCAGCTCAGAGATCATCGGTCTTTTCCCTGACCTTGTCGTCGGCTATCTCGATGGGAACATTACAAACGATGCAGGGGACCCGGTGCTTTGGAACCGGATTCTTGAACGATCGAAAGTTATTGCCGGCACTATGGATGAAGAGAGTATCCGGCAGGTAGAGGGAATAAAAGCCGGAAAGCAGGCTTACCGGCAATTGGGGAAGGATCCAAACCGATACCGGTTATCGGCCGAAGCACTGATGAGAAGGGCTGTGAAGGGGAAAGAGCTGTATTCCATTTCAACTGCCGTGGATTTACTTAACTTCGTGTCGCTGACGACTGGCATTACCATTGGCGGTTTTGATGGCCAAAAGGTAATTGGCGACATTGAGTTAGGGATAGGCAGCCCCGGTGAAGAATTCATCGCTATTGGCCGTGGACCGCTGAATGTTGAAAACCTCCCTGTTTACCGCGATGATCTGGGAGCTATTGGAAATCCCACCTCCGACAGCGAAAGAACCCAAATCACCCGATCGACCGAAAAGGTACTGATGTTAATTACCGGTTTTTACGGCAATCAGGGTATCGATTTGGTTTTAAATCAGTTAACGTCATTATTAACGGAATTTTGTAATTGTACACAATGCCGCACGAAAATTATTTTAACCGCCAGACAATGATCCCGAAATTTAGGCTCTTACTGGTGTTTATAACCCTGTTAACCGGATTCCTGCCGGTTAACGCACAAACTATAAAAAAATTCCCGTTTGATCCACTGGTTATTCTGAAATCCTGGAATTACGACGATCTGATCAAAAAAATGGGTGAAGGTGAAGAGATCATGAACACCATGAAAAATCAGCAGTACCTGGCAGGATTAAAGTACCCGTTTGATCTTCTCGGTAAAAAGGGAAGTCTGGCTTTTTATTTCAAAAAGGATAGCATTTCGCAATTTCAATTCCGTCAACAGCACGCGGTAAGGGTAACCAGCGCCAACCTTGCAGACAAAAAAATCAGGGATCCCGGTCTCAACATGGAAAACAACCTTGCGATGCAAAAGCTTGATTCAGTGCAACGGATGGATTCATTGAGCCGCGATTCGGTTGTGCGTGCCATTTCAGAAATTCTCGGCCCACCATTAAGCATCGGAGCAACAGATGCGACAGAAAAAGATGCAAGGTTTTCAGCCTTGTGGATCAACTTTGGATATTCCTGTTTGTATAAGGATTTCATTGATTACAGTGAAACGGTTTTCTCGATATCCACAGTGCCGATATGGATGACCGGCGAATTTGATGTTCCGGCCAGTACCGAAATTTTGAAAAAATCAGTGGTAAAAACGATGAAGATGACCTGGACTGCAAGCATTCTAGGTGTTCCCTACGCAGGTAAAGGATTGACCTATACAGATATTTTTCTTTTCTTCGAATTTATCACGGGGCAGAAATACCTTGTCAGCCTGCCAAAAAATGCGATTGATTATTTGTCCAGGCCCTATCTGATGGAATTCGGAACCGGTCAAAGGTTTTATCTTACGATTCCTGAAAACTCTATCGGCTATGTCCCGACTGTCACTTTTGAGGATTGTGATGGAGATGCCATTCCGGAGGCCTGGATTCAGGTTCCAATCGTTGCAGGAGGAAGCCAGGTTCGCCACTATATTTACTCCCTTAAATACAAGGAGCCAAACCTGATTTTCAATTCGGATGAACAAATTCCTCTGGCCATAAGCATTGCAATCAATTCCAGGGTAACAGTTACCCTGCCCGACGGTGCGCTTCGAACGGTTGAAATTCCAAGGCAAACTGGAATAGTTCCACAAGCTGCCAAACTTATTCCCAAAGGATACAATTACCTGAATAACAGTCCGAGAAATACTGACGGAACAACGAACTTCACCGGCGGGATTGAATTCCAGGTATCATCCAAAGGCATCACCAATCCCATCCTGGAGATCATTTACAAGCATATTCCTAATGGATGGGAAATTGACCAGATCAAAGTCTTAACCAAAATACAATGATGAAATCACTATTTTACTCCGTAGCCGTTGTTTTTCTGCTGGTAACTGCTAACAGCTGCATATCCAACGGTCAATTTGGTATCCGCGGTGAGGGGTCTGTGGTGGAACGGAAGTTTAATCTTGACCCCATCGAAGGAATTTACCTTCCGGGGTCCGCCAAGCTCTACCTCACGCAGGGTTCGGATCAGGAAGTGAGAATCCAGGGTCAGGAGAACATTATCGACAACCTCAATCTGGAGGTTACCGGTAAAATATGGGAAATCGACAACAAACGTTCTGTTTGGCAAAGTGAACCTGTCAAAATATACATAACATTGAAAACATTGAAAAGAATAAGAATATCCGGGTCAGGGGATGTCAGGTTTGAGAACACTTTTACTGACCAGAGAGACTTGGAGATCCGGATTTCAGGATCCGGGAATCTGGATCTGGATATTGAGGCCAGGGATATCAATGCAAGTATCAGCGGTTCCGGGGATTTGCATATGAGAGGTGAGGCAGACTATGTTGACTGCAGCATTACGGGATCAGGAAGCGTGGATGCCTATGATCTTCTCGCTCGAAAGGCGGAAGCAAGGATCTCAGGTTCGGGAGGGATGGAATTGTCCGTGGAAGACAGGCTTGATGCACATATTACCGGCAGCGGAAATATTTATTATAAAGGCCATCCCAGAGTCAACAGCTCGATATCCGGCAGCGGAAGTGTGCGGGAACGGTAGACTCTATGGACCCATACCGGATTATCGCCAAATACTATCAGCCCGGAAGCCTCGCCTTTCGAATTCTTCAGATTCACAGTGAAGCTGTTGCAAAAAAGGCTTGCCATATCGCCGGAAAATTGAATTTTGCCCAAACCGATATCGAGTTTATCCGTGAAGCTTCATTGCTTCATGATATCGGGATTTTATTTACCGATGCGCCCGAAATTGGCTGTTTCGGTGAACTTCCATATATCTGTCACGGGTACAAAGGTCATGATCTCCTATTGTCGGTAGGATTGCCGAAACATGCACTGGTATGTGAACGCCATACCGGTGCCGGACTCACCCCGGGGGATATTGATAAATTCGGGGGATTGTTGCCGCAGAGACAGATGGAACCAATCAGCATCGAAGAGAAAGTAATCGCTTATTGTGATAAGTTTTTCTCTAAGGATTCAATGGACCTCTGTATTGAAAAGCCCTTTGAGTCAGTCCTGGAAAGTATTTCAAGGTACGGCGAGGAAAAAGGAAAAATATTTCGCGAATGGCATCGTCAGTTCAACCTGTAAACAGGGAAATCAGGTTCTTTGATCCCTCGTCAAGACCGGGGATTACCTATACCTTTGCCATCATTGCAGCCCGGTATCAGGGACAATGGATTTGGGTCAGGCACAAAGACAGGACAACCTGGGAACTGCCAGCCGGGCACCTTGAGCCCGGTGAATCGCCCATGGAGGCTGCTAAAAGGGAATTGTTCGAAGAAACCGGGGCTCTGGATTATTCCATTGACCCGATCGTTTCCTATAAGGGTATTTATGAAGGAAAAACCGTATACGGGATGATATTCCTTGCAAAAATATTCAGACTGGGACCTTTACCCGGTTATGAAATTACGGAGAGGGAATTTTTCCAAATCATTCCGGAACAGCTGACCTACGCGAGCATTCAACCGGTGTTTTTCAATTATGTACTTACGAGGTGTTACTTTGATGATCAGTTGAATCCATCAAGCCGCTGACGGGCCAGCTTATGTTCTCCGTCAATCAGTCCGATCGGTTTCAGCCGGAATCTATAATAATATTTTTTGCCTTCGATACGATATTCCGGATGTGTTTTAGCGCCCCAGGAATTATCCCCTCCTACACCCATTTGCCCCAGATCAATGTATAGACTCACCAGATCCTTCGGAACGACATCAGTGGTATGACGGTTATATTGCGCCGGATTGTGCAGTTTTTCATCATAATTCCTTTCAACGCTGGTAAAATCCTCCCGTTTATTATGATGGGCACTAAAGCAGAACAAGGGTTCACCCACAATCAGCAATCCATGGCCTTTTAAATTAGACAGGCTCATCCACCGGATATCTGAGCGGTAGCCATTTTCCTGAGGCCGGATATAAGGCGTATATAGTTCTTCCACATTTCTTTTATATAAATTGATATAGGAAGCGCTTTTGCGGTCCCAATAGTTTTCATCGGGTCCGCGTCCAAACCACTTTGCTTTATCAAATTCCCTTTTCAGGACCAGGTTCATACCGATACGGGGAATTTCGGGTAAAGAATCACGCTGCTTTTCAAATTGATAGTCAACCATAATATCACCGGTGCCGAATACTTTATAACGCAATCTGATTTCGGCAAAGTTCCCTGTTGTTTCGGTCAGGGCAAACTTAAAATCAAAAACCGTCAAACGGGTATTGGGCTGTTCAAATCGTGAACCAACCAAGCGGGCATTCTTCCCAGCGTCCTTCCAGATTTTGCAACGCTCAGGCTGACCGTTACCAAAATCGTTGTCGGTCGGTGCCCTCCAGAAGTCGGGCATCATCGGTTCTTCCAGCAGCTCAGTTCCCTTAAATTTTAGCGAGGTCATTAATCCTTGAGCGGTATTGAAGGTGACAGAAAAGTCCTTGCCTTTGATGATCGTATGATCGCCGGACCTGGTTGTTGTCAGGTTATTGTAATCATTTAAAGGCACTAATGGCCTCTCCTTGTACACCGGAAGTTTAAACTGTGCCGAAGCATAAATATGCCCTTGTGGCAGAATCGTCCAGGGCCCGGTCCGTAAAACAGCCAGGGTAAGGAAATACTCTTCACCGTCCACCGGCACGGGCAAAATATACTGCAGGTCAATCTTAGCAGATTCGCCCGGAGCAGCCGACGGGCAATTCAATATACCCTCGCTTATCCTGTTTCCATCCTGTTCTATAACCCATTGAAGGCCGAATGATGACAGATTAACAAAGCTATAACCGTTCACAAGATTGATCTGGCCGGTATGCAAATCAAGAGGTTGAAACTTCACATTCTGATACACTTTTTTTACTTCGGCCAAAGCAGGATGCGGAGTACGGTCGGGGAAGACTAGTCCGTTAATGCAAAAATTGCCGGAGGTAGGCGTACCCGGAGGTCCATAATCCCCCCCGTAAGCCCAAAATCGTTTCCCTTTCTTATCGGTTTTGTTCAGGCCCTGGTCAACCCAATCCCAAATAAAACCACCCTGAAGAATGGAATCCGACTCAATCATATCCCAGTAATCCTGAAGATTTCCGGTAGAATTACCCATTGAATGAGCATACTCACATAAAATCAACGGGCGGTCGTTCAGTGGATTGGCAGCATATTGAGCCAGGTACTCAATTCTGGCATACATGGGACACCAAATGTCGGTATGGCGTTCCGCGGTGTTGGTCGATTTTTCGGCCCGCTCATATTGAACCGGCCGCGAGGGATCACGCTTTTTTATCCACTGATAATCCGCAACCATGTTTCGTCCGTCACCCGATTCGTTACCCAATGACCAGATGATAACCGACGGATGGTTTTTATCCCTCTCAACCATGCTCATAGTCCGGTCGAGATGCGCGGCAGCCCACTCCGGCTTGTCAGCCAGGGTAGTATCCTTATCATATCCAATCCCATGAGATTCAATATTAGCCTCATCAACCAGATACAGTCCATATTGATCGCACAACCGGTACCAGCGCTCGGGCTGCGGATAATGGGAGGTTCTGACGGCATTGATATTGCTGGCCTTCATTAATAAGATATCCTGGCGCATGGTTTCTTCGTCGATAACATGGCCTTTTGCAGGATGATGTTCATGCAAATTAACCCCTTTAAGGCGAACAAATTTCCCACTGACCAGCAGCCTTTTATTTATGATCTCAACGCTCCGGAACCCGATGGGTAAACTGATGGATTCGATATTACGTCCGGTAGAGTTCTTCAGGCTTATCAGAAGGGTATAGAGATTGGGCTCTTCTGCCGACCATTTTTTCACATCAGACACGGTATTTGAGAAACTGACATGCTGCAGCTTCTCAGAGACGACCATTGATTTGGTATCTTTTAAAAGGAAGGTGCGTCCATCAAGTAAGGACACCTCAATCCTGTACAGGGAATCCGGTGTAGAAAAGTTCCTGACCTCAAGATCCAGGTTCAATAATCCGTCGCGATAGCTATTTGTCAAACCGGCATGGACGAAAACATCCGAAAGATGGACCCTGTTTGTGGAAAACAGGTAAACGTCTCTTGTGATACCACTCATCCGCCAAAAATCCTGATCTTCCAGATAGGATCCGTCAGACCAACGATAAACTTCGACTGCCAGGGAGTTCTTTCCATTTGTAATGAACGGGGTGATATTAAAATCTGCCGGCGATTTACTGTCCTCACTGTAACCTACCATTTGTCCGTTCACCCAAACATAAAAGGCCGAACTAACCGCCCCGAAATGGATAAAAACTTCCCGGTCCTTCCAGAGAGGGGGAATATGGAATTCGTGGCGGTAACTTCCCACCGGGTTATCGTCGTTGGGCACAAACGGGGGATTAGGTTTAAATGCATAGCCCTCATCCAGATAGACAGGTATCCCGTACCCCAGCATTTCCCAGTTGGACGGAACATCAATGATGTCCCAGTCCCGATAGTCAAAATCATCCTTAAAAAAATAGAAAGGCCGTTCGCGTGGATTTTCGGAGAAATGAAATGACCATTTCCCATTGAGGGTCCGAAAAAACTCCGAACCCTCGCGGTTTCCTGCAATCGCGGCATTCTCCGTACCATATGAAATATAACTGGCCCTCGGAGGTTCCCTGTTGATATTGGTAACTGCAGGGTTTTCCCAATCGTGCGGCAACTTCTCCGGGTATGCCACGCCATCGTACTTATTAAAACGGGATGTACACCCTCCCTCAAGGATTAAGGCACAGGAAACAAGCAATAATGACCACCGGGAGTTCATGGCTAACGTACATTAACCTGTGTAATTCCAACTGTTTTTGCAAGAAAATCTGCTGTTGCCGTGTACACTTTCATCCAATTTGGATTGGTCAGGTCACAACCGATTACGTGAGCCCCTGCGTCAGGGAAGGCCATTTTTTGCTTCTTGTCGGCCGGTGTGCCCAGGTTTTCATACATCCAGAGAATAGCCGGCACGCTGACAGTACCATCCTGATGCTCTTTATCCTTATAGTAGTAACCAACAAACACCGGTTGTGTCACTTTTTTAAAGACCTTGGGTTTCATGGTCTTCTCAATGAGCATCCGGAGATATACGATTGCTTCAACCCGGTACCTATTATTCCAATACGGATCGGTTTTCGGGTCCGGTTCAAGTACCCTGTATTTTCCTTTCATTACCATCCGCCCAATCTGGAGTCCGAACGGCCTGGCCAGCAGCCAGCTTGCCTTATCTGCAATCTTGACGTTGGGTGAATATAGAATGACAGCCGCAACATCTTCGGGGTAATCGGCAGCCATCTGAATAGCCAGCGTACCTCCAGTGGAGGTTCCCATCAAAATCACCTTCTTGCCCAGGGCTTTAGCCAAAACCAGTGCCTCTTTAGCGGAATTCCACAGGTTATCCGGAGTCATGTTCAATAATGGATCCGGCGTAATTAATCCATGTTCAGCCAAACGCGGGATGTAGGTATTCATTCCAAAAGCCTTGCCGAGATTGACATGTGTCGGGTTTCCTTCTTCCGGTGAGGCTGAAAATCCATGCAGGTATAACAGACAAAACTCAGTCTGTTCCCGGGTAGCATCGTTAATATAATGGACCTGAGATGCATTGCCGGGCTTGATGTTTTTAAAAGTCGCTTCCTTGTTGTTAACATATTGGGCAACCTGCGAAGAGGTTATCGAAATTGAAGGCAAATCCTTGTTCAGAATCGGTTTTGCTTTCCGTGGTCCGGCCACAACGGTAATAGCAAGAAGGAGGAGGATGGCGGAAGTGATCAGGAGGCCTTTGTTTTTCATTTAGTTAATGGCTATTTGTTTATATTTTCTTGATATCAGTGAAATAGTACACCCTGGTCGGATGTGGCAAGGATATCGGCAATGTGCATGCATCTGATCCCTAAATGATGTTTTCTGATATAGGAATCCAAATGCATCAGGCAGGACATTTCAGTTGAAACGATATACTCAGCCCCGGTCGACAGGGCATTCTCAACTTTCTGCTGTGCCATCGCGGTTGAAATGGGTTCATGCTTGATAGAAAAGGTCCCGCCGAAACCGCAGCAGGTATCTGTTTCCGGCATTTCAAGGATCTCAAGGCCCCTGACTTTTTCGAGGAGGACGCGGGGTTCACGCCGGATGCCGTATTCCCGGAGTGCGGCACAGGCATCATGATAGGTCACTTTCGCTTGGAACCGCGCCCCAACATCTTTTACCTCCAGAACATTTACCAGAAAATCGGTAAATTCATAAACCTGCGAACGGAGCCTGTTATATTGGTTTAGATAGATCGTTCCTTTCAGCAATCCGGCATAGTAATTCTTCACGTAGCCCGCACAGGATGCGGAGGGGCAGATGATCGGCCTTGAACCGCTGAAATCATCAATGAATTTGTTGGCCAGATCACGGGCAATATCCCAATGACCGGCATTGAAAGCAGCCTGACCACAGCAGGTCTGGTCGGGATTATAGAGCACATTGCACCCTACATTTTCGAGCACCCGGTGAACATTCCATCCTGTTTCAGGATAGAGTTGGTCCATAAAGCAAGGCATGAAGAGATCGACTTCCATAGTGGGACAAAAATACCGAATTGGGCCGTAATTTAATAAAAAACCACGGCGTCACAGGATCGTTTCCGCGATCTTCCTGATATTATCCCCGCGCCCCATCGTAAAAAAGTGAATGATCGGCACCCCAAATTCGATAAGTTCCTTCGACTGCTGAATGGCCCATTCGATGCCAACCTGCCGGACTCCGCTGTTATCCTTGCATTTATCCATTTCACGCGACAGCTCCTCGGGGATATCAACTTTAAAAGTTTGAGGGAGAATATTCAGGTGTTTTTTTAAGGAAACCGGCTTAATTCCGGGGATTATGGGAACGGTTATATCGGCGGCGTGGCACGCTTCAACAAAACTGAAAAACTTCTTATTATCGAAAAACATCTGGGTAACGATATACTCGGCACCCGCGTCGACCTTTGCCTTTAAATGTCTCAGGTCCGTCTCGAAATTCGGGGCCTCGATATGTTTTTCCGGATAGGCAGCAACACCCGGAGAAAAATATAAAGGCTCCGGGTTGTCAAGATCATCCTCGAGATACTTTCCGTTATTAAGATCGACCACCTGTTTTAACAGGTCGATCGCATGCTCATGACCATTACGGGAAGGTACAAACCGGCCCGTTAGTTGATTTGGATCACCCCTGACTATCAATACATTATGAATACCTAAATAGTGCAAATCGATGAGTGCATCCTCCGTTTCTTCTTTCGAAAAACCTCCGCAAATAAGGTGTGGTACAACATCTACACGATATCGGTTTTGAATAGCAGCCGAAATGGCTACTGTACCTGGCCGTTTCCTTACCACCCGGGGTTCCAGTAACCCATCGGGACGCTGTTTAAGATCGACCTCAGCCTGGTGATAAGTGATGTTAATGTACGGCGGTTTAAACTCCATCAAAGGATCAAGCGTATCATAGATAGTTTGAATGCTTGTTCCCTTGGTTGGCGGAAGTATCTCAAACGAAAACTTCGGTCCGGTCAGCTTTTCAATATGTTCGGTAACTTTCATCGGTAATTCAGATGTGTGGCTAATTGTTTCTCAGCATGTTGAATGGATATTCCCCTTCTGCGGGCATAATCTTTAATCTGGTCCTCCCCTATTTTCCCCACCTGAAAATATTTCGATTCGGGATGGGTGAAGTAGAGTCCGGCAACGGATGCACCCGGATGCATCGCCAGTGTTTCGGTAAGCTCAATCCCGGTCTTTTTCTCAGGATCGAGAATTCTGAACAGGGCGAGTTTATCTTCATGGTCAGGACAGCTGGGATAACCGATCGCAGGTCGAATGCCATTATATGCCTCTTTCAGTAACTCTTCGGTAGTAAGACTTTCTCCGGGAACATATCCCCAGATCTCTTTTCTGACTTCCAGGTGCAGCCATTCGGCAAAAGCCTCAGCCAACCGGTCAGCAAGGACTTTTAACATAAGTGACCGGTAATCATCATTCTGCTCAGCGAATTCCCGGCTTTTTTCGTCACAACCGATCCCGGCCGTTGCTGCAAAAACTCCGACATAATCCTTAAATCCACTGTTTTCGGGGGCAACAAAGTCGGAAAGGCAAAGATTCGGGACACCCCGTTCCTTCTGCTCCTGATTGCGGAGAAAATAAAATCTCTCCAATACTTTCGTTGGATCGGAAGGGTCAAAAAGGACAATATCCTCATGATCTGAACTTGCCGGAAATATTCCCGCAACACCATTTGCCTTCAACCACTTATGCGCGATAATATCCTTAAGCATTTCCTCAGCATCGGCAATAATGATTTTTGCCTCGGCTCCTTTGAGGGGATCTTCCAGAATGGCAGGATACCTGCCTCGGATGTCCCAGGTATATAGAAAAAATGACCAGTCGATAAATGGAATAAGTTTTTCGAGCGGGAAATCAAAAAACTCCACCAGGCCGGTCCGGTGAGGACCATAAATTCCGGCTCCTCCGGTCCAATCAATTTTCAATGAATTCTCACGGGCCTGATCTAAGGAAACAAAACCGGCTGTTTTATCACGATCGTTATATTGAACACGGATTTTTTCGTAAGCGGTTTTTATCTCCAGTTTCCGGCCTTCCGATTTATCGGTCGAGAGCAGGGAGCTTGTCACAGCCACGACTCTGGAAGCATCACGCACATGGACTACCGGACCCTCATAAAATGGGTCGATACGCAAGGCTGTGTGCAATTCAGAGGTGGTTGCGCCGCCGATCAGCAGCGGCACTTTAAGTCCGGCTTTCTGCATCTGTCCTGCCACATAAGCCATTTCTTCCAATGAAGGGGTAATAAGTCCGCTAAGGCCAATGATCGTTGCATTTTCACGGATCGCGGTGGCGATAATCTTCTCTGCCGGAACCATCACTCCCAGATCAATGACCTCATAATTATTGCATTGCAGAATGACACCGACAATATTCTTACCGATATCATGAACATCGCCTTTCACAGTTGCCAGAACGACTTTCCCGGCTGCATCGGAA
>Ga0172379_10003042_pt1 | contig 27718 bp, 23 predicted proteins | sample GrowelOW334metaG_FD_119756 | JGI IMG/M metagenome (GOLD analysis project Ga0172379, IMG submission 119756) | Groundwater microbial communities from an aquifer near a municipal landfill in Southern Ontario, Canada - Groundwater well OW334 metaG | ecosystem: Environmental > Aquatic > Deep...
GTAAAAGCCCCCGAACGGAATCGAACCGTTGACCTTATCCTTACCATGGATATGCTCTGCCGTCTGAGCTACAGGGGCATGGGTAAGAGCATCGGGAATTTATCATTTGCTGAGCATGATGTCAATACCATCTCGCCGATATTCCGGGGCCTTCGCGCCCCGCTCAGCTCGGCGGACGCCGGCGTCCCATGGCCGAAACGAGGGAAGCAGCGACGGGATCTTTCGTGAGAACAAGGATCCCGATGCCGATGGCGCCGTATAGGATTGACAGAATGATGAAGGGGACGCCGGTGGCGATGAGGCTCGATCGGGAGGAGGAGAAGGCCGCGGCCAAAGGCGCCTTCAAAAGAAGAACGGGCAAGGAGGCGACAAAAGAATAGGCCAGAAGCTTGAGGGCATAGACGGCGCAAGCCCCCAGCGCCGCGCGAATCCCCTCGGCCTTGCCGCGCAGCAGCATCGCGACAAGAATGGCGGTGTTCACCGCGCTGGAGAACGAAAGAGCGAACGCGATACCGGGGCCCTTGAAGGGAAAAGCGAGAAATGAGACCAGGGCGACATTGACGGCGAAGCTCGCGATGCCAGCCCAGGCGGGTGTCTTAGTATTGGAGCGCGCGTAAAATGCGGGGGCGATAACGCGATTGGCGGCTATGAAGGTGAGGCCCGTTTGATGCCAGAAGAAGGCGGAGGCGGTTAGGCGCACCGATTCCGCCGAAAAATCGCCATGCTTGAAAAGCAGCGTGACGATCTGCTCGCCGGTGATCATGGAAAAGACCGCGACGGGTATCGTGGCGATGAAAAGGGTCTGAAGGGTTTTTCCGAGACGGGCCGAATAGGTGGACCAATCGCCGCGCTTGACCGCGTCCGCGAGTCCGGGAAGAAGGACGGTGCCCGCCGAAACCGCGAAGACGCCCAGGATGAGCTCCTGGAGCCTGATCGAATATTGGAGGCTGGAAGCGATGCCCACCCCCGCCCTCGACGCGAAGGCCGTGCTCACGAGATCATTGATCTGGTAGGCGGCCATGCCGATGATGGTCGGGCCGATGAGCGCGAAGACCTTCTTCATGCCCGGATCGCGGAATGCCACGCGAGGCGAGATGAAACCGAAGCGTAGCCCCGTCCTCAGGACGGCGGGGAGTTGCCAGAGGGCTTGGGCCACGCCGCCGGCTATGACGCCGATAGCCATCGCCCGGGCCGGATTGACGGTCCAGCGCGAAATGATCCAAGGGACGATGATGAAACAGGCATTGAAAAGAATGGGCGCGAAACCGGAAGGCGCGAAAATTCCGTATGAGTTCAGGATGCCCTGAAATAGGGCCGCGATGGACACGAGGGCGAGAAAGGGAAACATGATCCGCGTCAACACCGTGGTTTCGGCGGGATCCGAGCCGAAGGCCCGCACGATCCAAGGGGTCGCGGCTATGCCCAGAGCGACCACGCTTCCCACGAGGATGACGAGGACGGTAAGACTCGACGAAAGGAACTGGCGAGTCTGCTTCTCATCCTTGTCATGGAGGTAGCCCTTGAAGGTAGGGATGAAAGCCACCGCGATGGAATTCTCGGCGAAAAGTCGCCGCATGAAGTTAGGGATGACGAACGAGACGGAAAAGGCGTCGGAAAGGGAACCCGTGCCGAGAAAAGCCGCCTTCGTCATCTCCCTCATGAGCCCCAGCACCCTGGATATCATGGTGAGAAGGGAAAGCATGCCGGCGTCGCGAACCATCTTCTTCTCTTCGCCGGCCTCGCTTGGGGACGAGTTCGCCTGCCCTCCTCCATCGGGAGAGCCGGGAACCCCTGGCGTTTCATCAAAATCTGACATCATCTTCCTTCAGCGCGAAATGCCGCCGATACGTTTCTTCAGTCTCGGCGGGAACCGGCGGAAAAGGCGGACATGAGCGATACAAGCCTATCGATATGCTCTTTTCGTATCCAGTAGTGGGCGACGAAACGCGTCAAGCCGCCTTCGGGCGGACTGATCCGTATTCCCTTCTGCGCGAGTCGGGACGCCAAAGCGATTCCGTTCACCCAGGGAGGCATCGTGAAGAAAACCATATTGATATCGAGGGCCGTCTCATCCACGATAAAGCCCGGCAATTCAGCCAGCTTCGACGCCATATAACGCGCGTTTTCATGGTCCTCCCCAAGTCGGGTCGTCATATCGCGAAGGGCGATTAGTCCGGCCGCGGCCAGGATGCCCGCCTGCCTCATTCCGCCGCCCATGATTTTCCGCTTGCGGCGCGCGCGATCAATGAAACTGCGGGGACCGGCAAGCATCGAGCCGACAGGCGCGCACAAGCCCTTGGAAAGGCAGAACATCACCGAATCGACATTCGCGGCGATTTCGGCCGCGGAGCAGCCGAGGGCAGTAGCCGCGTTGAAAAGCCTCGCCCCATCGAGATGGAGGGGCAAGCCCTTCGCCTCGGCAAGCGCTGAAAGGTCTTTCATGTAGGAGAGCGGGATCACGCGTCCCGAGGAATGGGCGTTTTCGACGCAGATGAGAGAGGTGGGCGGATAGTGGATATCGTCACCACGGATCTTCGAGTTCAGGCTTTCAAGGGGGAGGATTCCGTTGGGAGCGTCCACCGTCCTCGTTTGGACTCCGGCGATGACCGAGGCCGCGCCCGCCTCGTGCTGGATGATATGGCATTGCTCGCCAAGCAGGATCTCGCTGCCCCTCGAACACCAGGTAAAAAGGGCGAGCTGATTGCCGAAGGTTCCGGAAGGAACGAAAAGCGCCGCTTCCTTGCCGACACGTTTCGCGGCGAGAGCCTCGAGCTCATTCACGGTCGGATCGTCGCCATAGACATCGTCGCCCACCGGCGCTTCGGCCATGGCCGCCCGCATGGCCGGGGTCGGCCAGGTTACCGTGTCGCTTCTGAGATCAATGAATTCCATGCTGGTACCATCCCCTTTCGCCACAGGATAGCAGGATTGCCGCCGCGATAGCAACAACCTCGGGGCGAATGGCGAGGCCGGCGGCCCGGGGTCCGCTCAGTCCCGATGCCCGGGCGGCGGCGAAACCGGCGGCTTTTCATGGAGGGCGCGCCCGTAGTATATCAATGCGCATGAACCAGATCGCCCTCATCGCCCTCGACCTCGATGATACCCTCCTCAGATCGGATCTCAGCATTTCGGACCTCAACAAGCTCGCTCTGCAAGAAGCGGAAGACGCGGGCATCGAGCTGGTCCTTGCCTCAGGCCGCAGCTACGCGGCCATGGAAGCCTATGTTCGCTTCCTCGGGCTTGGAAGGCCGGGCAATTTCCTCATCTGCTCCAACGGGGCAGAGATCCTCGAAGCCGAATCGGGAAAAATCGTTGAGAGTCTGAGGCTTTCCGAAGCCTTCTGCCACAGGGTGGCTGAAGACATAGAAGCCCATGGCTTCCAATGGCAAGTCTACATGGATGGGAAAATCTATTGCAGCGAGCTTAACCCCTGGGCCTTCCTCGACGAGCGCCTGTCCGGCCAGCCCGCCGTGAAGGCGGTGTCCAAGGCCGAGCTTTTCCGCGACGGCCAGATCAAATTCGTCATTCCGGGCGAAACGGAACGCATCGCGGCCCTCTACGCCGAATTCTCGGAATCCTACGCGGACGTGGCCGAGGTGGTGACCTCGAAGCCCTATTTCCTGGAAATCCTCCCCCTTGGGGCGGACAAGGGATCGGCGTTGAAGCGCCTCGCCGCGAAGCTGGGAATCGCGATGGAAAACGTGATGGCGGTGGGCGACGCCATGAACGACCTAAGCATGCTGAGGGAAGCCGGCTGGGGCTGCGCCCCCGCCAACGCCATCGACGAAGCCAAGGCGGTCGCCCGCGTCGTTTCGGCAAAGACGAACGAGGAGGACGCCGTGTCGGATCTCGTGCGCTCTATCGCGCTTGGGAAAGGGCATCCAGAAACAGCATGAGATACTGCTGAACACCGCCGAAATACTCATTTTGGAGCGCTACCGCGTCCTTTCCGATAAAGCGGTAATGCCAGCTCTCCCAGCTATAGCCGGTTACCGGTTCCATGCCCTTGGGAAAGGAAAGGGAAAAGCCGAAGCGGCTCGCGTTGGCGGAGATCCAGATCCCGGCCGCCGTCGTGGCGAAGTCATCCGTTATCGAGCCGAAGTCGATCGCGGTGCCGAGCTGATGTTGGCTGGCTCCCGGCGGGGCCGATACCCTCAAGGCTTCCTGCTGGCCCATCTCGGCGACATTGCGGGCGAATACGCCTTTCTGGTACTCATAGCTGCGGTAGGCCGACGAGACAAGAAGGGTGATTCCTTCCGCCTTGGCGGCCTTGCTCATGGCGGCCAAGGCCTCGAAAGCCGGTTTCCTGAGCTTGTGCCCCGGACGCGATACCGAGAGACCCGTAGCGTCCAGGGTGACGAGATCGGCCGGGGCGAAATCGGCCGGAAGGCCTTTCGCTTTGTCCGCGCGGCGCAGAAGATCGGGATCGGCCGCCATCTCCGCTTTTACCTTGTCCAGAAGAGCGAAAAAGCGGTCGGGGGAATCGCCGATTCTCGTGGTTATGCCTTTCGATGTCGCGGCATCGATGCCCGACGCCGCCATGATCGTCTTCACTTCTTTTAGTTTCGCCGCCCGCTCGGGCTCGCAGCCGGCGGCGACCAGTAGGGCGAGGGAACAGACGAGAGCGAGCACTATCGATTTCATCGCTGGCAGTATAATGAGGGCGCCGAGGATTGGGAATGGGCTTTGCAGTCCTCGGCCGCTCTGCTACGATGTGGCCGAAACCAAGGCGACGAGGAGCGAGGATGAACAGCGGTCAGTTTGGGGAGTTCGGCGCGATACGCCAGGAGTTCAAGGAATACGCGGCTTCGCTTTCATCCCGGGCGCCCTGGCTTGGCGGGTTGCAGGAAAGGCTGCGCGTTTCGCTCGGCTACGACGATTATCGCGTGGAAACCCCCATTGTCTACAACGAGGCGCTCGATGAGCTTGGCCCCAAAGACAAGCCTCACTTCATCATTGTCGCCGACAATCCCGGCAAGAACGAGCAGAAGGCCGCCAATCGACGATACCTCGTGGGGCAGTCGGGCAAGCTGGCTCAGGGCTGGTTCAGGCGGGAGCTGGGTCTGGATTTCCATGCTTCCACCCTCATTATCAACAAGACCCCAATCCATACGCCCAAGACGGCGGAGATCGCCACCCTGCGCCGCCTGGCGGCCGAAAACTCCGGCAAGGTGGCGGCGGAACTCGACCGCCTCCTCGACGAAAGCCAGCGGCGGATGGCCCGGTTCGCATTCAGGCTGCACGCCTGTCTCGGGGGCGTGCTCTGGATCTCGGGCTATGGGGAATTGAAACCAAAAGGCCTTTTTGCCTCATGGGCGAGCGAGATCACCGCGCTCTACGCCGGCGCGTCGCCTGCTTTAAGGAACGGGGTATGGGTGTTCAGGCACTTTTCGATGAATCAATTCGCCATCGAGTACAAGCAATTCGGCGGCGCCGCGATCGACCCCATGGAGAAGCTCGAGGCGATCGGAACCGCCAACAGAAAACGGATTTTCGGCTGGTGAGGGCCGTGAGAGCGAGGCCGCTTTGGCTTCACCACCAGTTGAGGACATCCTCGGCGAAGCCGAGGAACCGTTTTATCTCCAAAACCTTTCCCTCATCGAGGATAACCCGGCCCGAAAAGTAGCCAAAAACCTGATGCTGGATCGATTTTATGAGCAGCAGATCGGTCGAGGCGTTCCTATCCACGATGGGCTGGAAATCCATCTCGAAGCGCCCGTCGGAACTCTCGAATTTCCAGGGCGCCATATAGTCCGAAGGGTTCATCAGGAATCTCACCTCTTCGAGCTTATGCGCGCGGCCACCATAGAATACCATGTTTTCTGAAGCCGGGCTGCGGTCGGAAAAGCCATAGCCGATGTTCCAACCGAAGGGTATCCCATCGAGCGATCCTGAGGCCGAGCCCCAGTACCAGCGATTCCTGTAGGTCCAGACCCCCCTTCCCCAGTCCAAGCCCCCGAACGAAGTCTCGGGCGAGAAAGCGTAGCTGGCCAAGCCGAGCTTCACCATTCCGCTGGCCGGCATGCAGTTGATCTTCCTGTTGTAGTAGAAGGCGCGCCGGTTTTCTTTCCATGAGGTGGCGATGTTCATGCTGTCCGCCTCGGGCGGCTGACTGAGCGTCAATTCGGCGCTCAACCCTTTCGAGCCATCGGGCGCGACGAATCCCGGGCATAGAGCGGAAATGACCCGCTTCCCTCCCTCGACGGAAAAAGAGATGGAGAGCTTCTTGCCCGCATGGGCGATCCTCCCCTTATCCGATCCTTCGGGAAATCCCGTCTGGCCGAGGGGAAAGAAAACCATGTCCTCGGATTGGGAAAAACGGCCGGAAGCCAGGTCGAGCCAGGCGACCGAGAAAAGACCGAGATAGCCCAGGTCGGACATCGTGAAGGTGATCCCGTATTTTCCGTCATGGGATATAACGTAGTAATAATCCCATTCCTTCACGCGCCACGATGGCGCCGAAATTTTCGATCGCTCATACTTCCAGAAGGGCCGCCTCGCCCAGCCTTCCTCGATGATATGTCCGTCCTTCCCTAAAAGATCAAGCTTCCGGACTATTTCATGGTTAGCCACGCATCCCTCCCTGGACGATCGATTCGATCCAATCCCCCATGGCCGATAAAGCCTCGGGCGCGAATGTCTCCGCGATGGAGCCATATTCCTCGGGCAAACCAGTCACCGCGTGCTGGAAAAGATGATTGAGCCCCTCGAGTTCGACAAGCTTGAAGCGCTTGTTGCCCCCCGCGTCGAGCGCCGCGCCGATAGCCCCAAGATTTTCCTTCGCGGGCACTTGCAGGTCCTTCGACCCATCCATCGCGAGGACGGGAATTTTGATGGTCGAAAGATAGCTGGCGGGATCGATGGAAAGAAAACTCCGCGTCCAGGGGCTGAGAAGCTGGTCGGCGATGCGTCCGGCCTCGGCGTCCAGAGAATTTCCCGATGATCCATTCTTGCTTTCGCTTGCCTTGGCTTTCAGGGTGGAGATGATTTCCGCCTTCAGATCGCCAACCGTCCCCTTCTTTATAGCGATTTCATAGAGCGCGGCGTTGAGCGACCCGGCTTCGGCGATCGATGCTGAGCTGGCTCCGGAAGCCTTGGCCAGGGCTTCGTTCTGCATAAGAAGAAGTTTGTCGCCTCTTACGCCAGGCCCGGCGAGGAGGACGATAAAGGAGGGGGCTTCGCTCCTGGACGCCGCGATGGCCGCGACGAGGGCGCCTTCGCTATGGCCGACAATGCCGAGACGTTTCGCGTCGATCTCCGGCCTGCCCGCGAGGAACGCCGCGGCGGCGAGGGCGTCATCCGTGAAGTCGAAGGTTGTCGCGGAGGAGAAGGAACCGCCAGAGCCTCCGACGCCCCTGTCATCGTAGCGGAGCGCCGCGATGCCGCGCCTCGCGAGATAATCGGCGATCAGGAGGAAGGGCTTGTGGCCCATGATTTCCTCATCGCGGTTCTGCGGACCAGAGCCGGTTACGAGCACGATGGCGGGGAAAGGTCCCGATCCCTTAGGGATCGTCAAGGTGCCCGAGAGTCGTATGCCCGCCTTGGAATCGGGGAATTCGACATCGATGGCTTCGTAGGGATAGGGCATCGCGGGCTCTTGGGAGCCCGCGGGGACAGCTTGGCTCGAGGCCGCGCCGGGCTTTGGGGCCTGCTCCTTCGCCGTTTTCCGAAGCGCGAGAGGGAAGCTCCCGCCCCCCTGTTTCCAGTTTCCCTCGATGCCCGAGCCGTCGGCGGAAAGCCTGCCTTCAAAAATTCCGGAAATCGCCTTCACCTCGAACGTAACGATTGAATCGGTCAACGTTACCTTCGATACGGGAATGCCCCTTGCTCCCTGATCGAGACTGTCCATGGTCGCGCTGAGCGCTCCCGCTTTCATGTCAACGTTGAACGCTATCCGCAACGAAACGGCGCCCGCCTTGAGCGAACCCTGCCACACGCCGACAAGTGCCGAAGCGTCCTGATTGTCGCCGCCGGCCGCGGCCGCGATGCCTAGGCCGAACAGGAACATAAAGCCGAATACCAGCGTTAAGCGTCTCGCCGCCTTCATTCTCTTCATGCGATCCATTGTGGCAAAAAACGGAGCCTCGCGCAAGGAATGACCATCGCGTTCCGCATAATAGTATGCCATAATCGCGGCATGAAAACCGATGTCGTTTTTTACAGCGCGACGGGAAACACCAGAAAGATCGCGGCGGCTATCGCCGAGGTGGCGCGATGCGAGGCGAGACAGGCGCAAAAAGACCCTCCCCCCATCGATGCCGATCTTCTCTTCGTGGGATGCGCCGTCTACGCGACAAGCGATCACGATATCCACCCTTCGATACGCCTGTTCGCCGACCGCCTGAAATCGGCGGGCTATCGCGGAAAGGTAGCCCTCTTCGCCACGGGATTCAAGAAGAGCGACGCCATCGGGCTCCTGCGAAAGGCTTTCCTCGAACGCGGGCTGAACGTCGCCGAAGAAAGCTTCTTCTGCAAAGGCCGATTCCTCCTATTCATGCAAGGCCATCCCGACAAGGACGACATCGCCGGCGCGAAGGCTTTCGCGTCGAGCCTTGCAGCGCCGTGAAACCGCGGCCGCTAAAGGACAAGGTCCTATGGATCACCGGGGCCTCATCGGGCATCGGGGCCGCGATGGCGGAAGAAGCGTTCCGGCGAGGCGCTTTTCTGCTGCTCTCGGGGCGCAACCGCGAAGCCCTCGATGCGATGGCCTCCCATTGCGGGCAAGGCCGCGCGGCGATCCTCCCCTTTGATCTGGCCGAAAAGGCTGAACGGCTCGCGGCGGCGGATCAAGCGCTTCAATGCTTCGGCCGCATCGATTGCCTCGTTCTGAATGCCGGTGTCAGCCAACGTTCCCGCTTCACGGATACTTCCGCCGAAGTCTTCGACCTCATCATGGAGACGAATTTCCAAGCCTTGGTCGACCTCGTTCGCTCGGTGCTGCCAGGGATGCTCGAAAGAAGATCCGGGACCATCGTCTGCGTTTCGAGCGTCGCGGGCCTCATGGGCGCCCCCTGGCGGACGGCCTATTCGGCGTCCAAGCACGCCCTGGGCGGTTTTTTTTCTTCGCTGCGCGCAGAGCTTTCGGGAAAGGGCATTCAAATCACGATGGTCTTTCCAGGCTTCGTGCGGACGGCGATTTCGCGAAACGCCCTTTCGGGCGATGGTTCGCTGCATGGGATCCTCGATCCCTTGCAGGCATCGGGACAGGACCCGGCGGTCACGGCGCGGAAAATCCTCGATGCCCTCGAAGCGGGAAAACCCGAACTCAAGGTGGCATTCGACGCCAAGGCGCGGCTTGGCGTATTCCTGTCCCGGCATTTCCCGGCGCTTTTCACGAAATCCATTTCCCGCCACGGCGGCCTGTGATCCAGCGGGCGGAAGGTCATCACATCAGATGGCCGAACCATTGCCTCTTCCGTTCGGGTCCGGGACGCATTATAGTTGCACAGGGAGTATGCAATGTCTGATTTCACCATCGAATCGCTGGGGAAATGCTCGATCGACTCGCCCCTCGGCCTGTCCAAAAGCGCCGGAGACAAGTCCCCGAATTTCGCGCGAGACAGCAGCCTCATCCGCTATCGCATCGACGCTTCCCCCGGGGACAAGGGGGGGATCGAAAGAAAAGAGTTGCTCGAAGTGGCTGGTCCGCGCGAAAAAATCTACTTCAGCCCCTCCCATGTCCACGCGGGCATCGTTACCTGCGGAGGACTCTGCCCAGGCCTCAATGACGTCATCAGGGCGATCGTGCGCAGCCTTTGGTTTCTCTACGGAGTGCGGCGCATATCGGGGATTCGGTTTGGCTATAAAGGCTTCCTGCCGGAATACGGCTACAACGTCCTCAGCCTTGATCCTGACATTGTCGACGACATCCACAAAATAGGCGGCACCCTCCTCGGCACCTCGCGCGGCGGCGGGGAAAAGACCGCCGAGATCGTCGATACCATCGAGCAGCTGAATCTGAACATCCTTTTCGCGATCGGAGGGGACGGCACGCAAAGGGGCGCGCTCGCCATAGCGAGGGAAATCGAAAAGCGCCACCTGAAGATCGCCATTGTCGGCATCCCCAAGACCGTCGACAACGATATTGAGTTCGTCGAGAAGACCTTCGGCTTCGACACCGCCGTCGTGAAGGCATCGGAGGCAGTGTCGGCCGCGCACATGGAAGCGCATTCACAGATAAACGGCATCGGCCTCGTCAAGCTCATGGGCAGGGATTCCGGATTCATCGCGGTGCACACCGTCCTCGCTGTCCATGAGGCGAACTGCGTCCTCATCCCCGAAGTGCCCTTCGAACTCGACGGACCCTCCGGCCTCCTCGCCTACATCGAGCGCAGACTTTCACGACGCAATCACGCCGTTATCGTCGTCGCCGAAGGGGCGGGACAGGAATTCTTCACCCGACAGGGAGACGTGGACGCTTCTGGAAACCGCAGACTGGATGATATCGGCCTCTTCCTCAAGGAAAAGATCCAGAATCATTTCAACGGGAAGAATATGGAGATAAACCTCAAATATATCGACCCGAGCTACATGATCCGCTCGGCCACGGCCGCCCCGATCGACTCGATGTACTGCGAGCGCCTCGGAAACAACGCCGTCCACGCCGCCATGACCGGCAGGACGAAACTCATCATCGGTCTCGTCAACAATGAATTCGTGCATATTCCCATCGAGGCCGCCACTTCCAAGCGAAAACTCGTGGATCCCGAAGGCAGCCTTTGGCGGGACGCCATCGAAGCCACACAGCAGCCGCTCAGCCTTCGGAATGACAATGGATGAAGCGACCGTTCAGCGCCTCGATCTACCGCGTCTTCGCCTTGAGACGCAGATAGACTTGCTTTCCTGAATCGGTGGGACTCGCCCTTTCGTCGATCTCAAAGAGGCCGCATGCCTTGATCAGATCGCCAAGTTTCCTGAAGCCATAATTGCGGGGATCGAATTCGGGCTGCCTGTTGGCGATATAGGTTCCCACGGCGCCAAGATAAGCCCAGCCGAATTCGTCGGCGGCATCTTCCACGGCGCTTTGCAGCAAAGCCTGCATCCTTTTATCTGTTTTGATGTCGCCCTGGCTCCGGATCTGCGCTTCCTTTTCCGTCTTTGTTTCCTTCTCCTCTTCATCCTCGCGCAGGATTTCGGTGTAGATGAACTTATCGCAGGCCGCCACGAAGGGCTTTGGCGTCTTGCGCTGTCCGAAGCCCAACACAAGCTTCCCGTCTTCCCTCAGTCTCGCCGCAAGCCGCGTGAAATCCGAATCGCTCGACACGACGCAGAAGCCGTCGAGGTTCTCGGTGTAAAGAAGGTCCATCGCGTCGATAATCATGGCGCTGTCGGTGGAATTTTTTCCCGAGGTGTAGGAAAACTGCTGCACCGGCTGGATCGCGAACTCCAGAAGCTTGTCCTTCCATGAACGGAGGTTCGTGTTCGTCCAATCGCCGTAAATTCTCTTGACGCTGGCGATGCCATACTTCGCCACCTCAGCCAGCAAGCCTTCTATGATTTTGGCCTGCGTATTGTCTGCGTCTATAAGTACCGCCAGCTTGAGCTGGCTCTGTTCGTTCTTCATTATTCCTCTCCTAAAAGAAAGCCCTTATGCAGGCTCACTTGCATCATCGAACCGACCCGTATGGAAATGGGTTCGCCGTTCGATACGTCCTCGCCTTCGAGGACATAGTCACGCTCGGTTTTGCGGAGGCTCACCGGCCGCACCGAGCCCGATCGCATTCCGCCCTCGGCGGTCCACCGGATGTCGAGCCTGGAAAATTTGGCCTTCAGTGAGGACTGGATGACGCGCAACTTTCCGTTGAAATCCAAGCCGCCTGCGGCGAAACCTATTTCGCGATATCCGGCATTCCCCGATGCGACGCCTTCCGCCTCAACCATAGCATGGAGCTGGTCAACGGTATAGATCAGCTTTCGCTTCAGCCTCTCTTCAAGCTTTTTTCTCAATTCGGAAGGGAGCTCAAGATGGGCTATTTCCCTCTCCAGGGCGTATTCGGGCGAGAGCGGGCCGAGATCCCGAACATCGGATTCGCCGCCAAGGGAACCGAAAAGCGCGATGACGGATTCAACGTTATGCGATTTTTCTCGCGGGTCCGCGTCGCGTGCCGCCTCCGCGTGGCCGGCGGGGGCTAAAGCGGCGGACTGCGGCTCGGGTGGCGGCGCCTGCAAAAGCGCGGCGCGATGGGCCTTGCCGGGACCCGATTTCGCCGAGCTGCGCAAGGCGGGCGGAGGCAGCCCGATATCGGAAAGAACCTTCTCTATTGTCGCGGCCTGCACATTCCCGAAATAGTAGAGCCCTTCACCCAGCATCTCGTGGGGGAATCGCGCCAAGGCTCCGCTTTGGTCAATCACTTTCGCGGCGCTCCGGTCGGCCGAAAGCATATAGCCTTTGAATAGACGCACCGAGTTGTACTCAGATTCCCATTCGCGCAGATCGAATCCGAGCGTTTGGGGTACCGGCATGCCGCTCATCCCCGCCAACGCGCGCTCGATATCCTCAACCGACTTGCCGCAGGCGAATGCCCTTCGCGCCGATTCCCTCGTCACCGCCAGCTTCCACGCCCCCGAGGCGAACAGAAGGACGCCTAGGTCCAACAGCGCGATGAGATTCTGCGATGAGGCCGAAGGAAGCACATGGATAGTGCCTGTGCCATCCACGGAAATAGCGCCGGATCCATTCTCTGGCCTTGCGCGCCACCGCGTCGCGACGCGTTCGGGACGGCAGACGAGCGTCTCGCCGCGATCCTCGAAAAGGCCAAGGCTTTTCAAGGCCGCCGCGTACGCTGTGGGAAAATCGGATGCGCCGCCGCAAAAGGGGAGAAGCCGCAAGAATCGGCCCAGCCCCGCGAGCGAAAAAGCGAAGCGTCGCCTAAAAAGCGGGGCGAATGCCCGGGCAACGGCGTCTCCATCCTCCCTCCCCTGCCTTCCAACGAAGGCGCAGGCGAGACTGAAGGCGAAATCGCCATCCCTCGAGACCAGAAACTCGGAAAAAGCCTTGAAATCCGCCGACAGGCCATGCTCGTCCTTGGCTACGATCTTTATCACAAGGAGGAATTGGAGCAGCGCTTCGATGATTGCCGTTGCCTCGGGATCTCCGGGGACGAGCCCCGCGATGCGCTTCCTGGCGCGGGCGGACAGCTGACCGTTCTTGAGAACGATATCCGGGCCTTCCTTGAGGAGAGCGTAGGCGATGAGCGCGAGATCCTGCACCGGCTGCGGAGAGGAGGGCTGCCCCGAAGGCTCGAAACCCCGCGCCTCGTCCAACTCCGACACGGGCGAGCCGGCCGCGTCGGCATCGCCGAACAGCAGCTCAGGCTTGGCGGCTCCCGCCTTCGCAGCTCCCGCGAAGTACGGATTGACCGCGAAAGCCCCGCCTTTTGTCTCGAAAATGAGGAGCCTTTCCCCCAGATTGGCCAGCTTGTACTCCAGCTCATGATAGGAAAGTTCGCCCGCCAAGGCCTGCTGCAAAAACCCCTTCTCCGCCTCGCCAAGCACGGAGATCATCCCCACGATGAGGATATCCAGCCTGTCCATCATCGCGAGAGCGGCGCCTTGAATGGCGGGATCGGCTATCATGGAAGCCAATCCGCTGACAATGCTCGCCTTGCTCGTCCAGGCACGCTCTCCGCTGAGGTAATTGCGGGCGAGGGCTTGAAGCACTTTGAGATTCTCCCCGAGCATCGCCTCGCGCCACTCTGCCTTGCGGCCAGAATCAAGCTGGGGGGATTCGACGCCATCGCCTTCATTCGTAGTATTCACATCCATTACTCATCCCATGTTTCGATCGCGTAGCGGTATCCTTGTTCTATGAGGAACCTCCTGCGGTTATCGGCGAATTCTTCTTCCACGCTGTAACGCGAAACCAGCGAATAAAAGAAACTGTTTTGCTGCTTCGGCCTCAGGATGCGGCCCAGCCGTTGGGCCTCCTCCTGCCTGCTTCCGAAAGAGCCTGATATCTGAATCGCCACCGATGCGTCAGGCAAATCGATAGCGAAATTGGCCACCTTCGAGACGACGAGCAGACGCACTTCCCCCGCCCTGAAAGCTCCATAGAGCGCTTCGCGCTCTGATTCAGGCGTCGCGCCCGTGATGAGCGGGGCGTTGAGCATCGCCGCGTAGCGCTTGAGTTGCTCGATGTACTGGCCAATCACGAGGATCCCTTCGCCAGCATGGTGTTCAGCCAAGGAACGCACGACCTCTTCCTTCATGCGGTTCTCGGCGGCGATCCTGATTTTCGCCCGCTGCGCCGCCACCGCGTACGAGAGTCTCGTTCCGTCATCCATGGGGATCCGGATTTCCTTGCACCAGGCTTCGGCGATGAAGCCTTTCTTTTCCAGCTCCTTCCAGGGGACATCGTAGCGTTTGGGACCGATGAGACAGAAAACATCCTCTTCCCGCCCGTCCTCCCGCACCAAGGTGGCGGTGAGACCCAAGCGGCGCACCGCCTGAAGCTCGGCGACAACCCTGAAGACCGGCGCCGGAAGAAGATGGACCTCGTCGCACACGATCAAGCCCCACTGCTCCCGCCTCAAAATACCAAAATGGGGAAAATCGGCGTTCTTATCGGGTCTCCAGGTCAGGATCTGGTAGGTGGCGATGGTTATGGGCCGTATCTTTTTAACCGCCCCCGTGTACTCGCCGATCATTTCGGGATCGAGATCAGTCTTGGCGAGCAATTCGTCGCGCCATTGATGCACCGCCGCGATGTTCGTGGTGATGATGAGGGTTGTCTGGCCCAAGGCCGCCATAGCCGCCATGCCCACAATGGTCTTCCCCGAGCCGCAGGGCAAAACGATAACCCCATAGCCGCTTCCCGGTCGGTTCCCTCCCACGAAGGTGGTGACGGCCTCGATCTGGTACGGCCGCATTTTCCAGCCGCTTTCCCCGTCGCCGAATTTTAGCGATAGAGGAAAGGGCTTGCCTTCACGGAGCGAAGCTTCATCCCTAACCGGCCAGCCTCGCTTCAAAAGCTCGATCTTCACCGTCCCCCTGTCGACAAGGCGAAGGGAAAAGCCGCCCTTAACAGGCGATAGCCACTTCCCGAGCCCCTTATCGCTCCTGATGCGCCGCTCGAGATCACCGTCGCGGCAGGTAAGGAGAAGCTGGGGCACGATTTCATCCTTGGCCGCCGGCGAAGCGGACGGGGGGGATGGCTCGGGCCCTTCATCCCTGGGGTCGCGCAGAACGAGGGCGCCGAAGCGCGACATTGTGTCCTTCACGATGAAGGGGATATCGCGCGGCACTTCGTAGCGCGAATATTCGATGAGCGAAGCGACAACATCGTCCGGCGCCAAGCCCGCGGCCGAGGCGTTCCACAGGGAAAGCGGCGTTATGCGATACGTGTGGAGGTGCTCGGGGCTCTTCTCTAGGAGAGCGAACGCGCCGAGGATTTCCCTGGCCTCCTCGAAACGGGGGGCGTGGACATCGAGCAGGACGGAGAGATCGCTCTGCACGATCATTGGTCCCATTGGTGCGTTCATTCGGAGGCTGTCTCCATAGATACGTGCATTCTCATGGCAGCAGTAGGATCTGCATATCGCAGACATTCGTGCCCGTCGATCCCGTCTTCAGGAGGCCGTCGATTTCAGAGAAAAAATGGTACGAGTCATTGTCCGCCAGGTAGTCGCGCGGGTCGAGGCCCTTTTTCGTCGCTTTTTCCAGAAGCCATGCCGAAGCGAAGGCGCCCGCGGCATCCGTGGGGCCGTCGTTGCCATCGGTGCCCGCCGAAAGGAAAAGCATTTCACCATGGCCACGCCGAGCAGGATCCAAGGCAGCCATAACCGCCAGCGCCATTTCCTGATTGCGGCCGCCGAGGCCCTTGCCTCTCAAGGTCACCGTCGTTTCGCCTCCGGCCAGTAGGCATGCGGGACGCTTCAAGGGAAGCCCATACTGCGCGATATCCCCCGCAAGCGCGACGAAAAGCTTCGCCGCTTCGCGCGCCTCGCCTACGAGGCGGGATGTGAGGAGCAAGGTGCTATAGCCCCGCTTCCGCGCCTCCTCCTCGGCGCTCTTCAACGCGAGCATATTATTGCCCACGAGAAGGGTTTTCGTCGCGCCGAACACGGGCGAGCCCGGTTTAGGCGTCTCGGGCCTCAAGCCGGCCAGCCCCTCCAAGAATAAAGCCCGCACCGAAGGCGGCACCTTCTCCCAGACAGCCCTGTCCGCCAAAACCCTGCGCGCCGACTCCCATGTCGCCGTGTCGGGGACTGTCGGCCCCGAGGCGATCGCGTCCAGATCGTCGCCTATGACATCGGAGAGGATGAGTGACAACACCGAAGCGGGCGCGAAGGCCTCCGCGAGCCTGCCGCCCTTCACCGCCGAGAGATGCTTCCTCACGGCGTTCATTTCCTGTATGGTGGCCCCGCTCCCCAGCAGCAGCTTCGTCGTGGCCGCCTTGTCCTCGAGGCTGATGCCCTTCGCCGGGGCTGAGAGCAAGGCCGACCCTCCCCCCGAAATCAGCACGATGACGAGAGTTGGCTCCCCCGCCGCCTCGTACGCCCTCGCCTTCGAGGCTAGGGCGAGTATCTCCTCGCCCGCCGCTACGGAGCGCTCATCGGGGACGGGATGCCCACCCTCGGCCAGGCGCACTCTGGCGCACTCAATGCCTGAAAGTTCCTTGGTGACGACAAAGCCGTCCTCAATCCTGTCTTCCAGGATCCCTTCGAGCCCCTTGGCGAGTACGGCCGAGGCTTTTCCCATGCCGGTGACGATCAAATGCCGGTAATCGGCGAGCTTGTATTCAAATGTCCCTTCCGCGTGCCGAACGATGAGCCTCTCCTCCCGCAGGGAGAGCGCGTACGCGAGTAGGCTGCGGGGGTCGACCCTTTCCACCCCTTTCAGGAAGATTTGTTCCGCGTCATCGATCAGATTCATCGTTTCTTTCCTTTCGCATTGTTGTCGGTGATTCGTTTGGCGAGCTCGAGGTTCCTCGCGATTTGGAGATTCCTCGAGATGACGAAGGCCTTTTCGAACATCGCCGCGGCCTTGGCCGGCTGCTTAAGCGTGTTCAAATAGATAGAACCAGCGTTGTTCAAAGCCGGCCAGTTGGTTTCATCCAATTCGGCCGACTGAAGGAATTCCCCAATGGCTTTTTCAAAATCGCCTCGATCGCGGGATGCCTGGGCATCCTCGAAAAGTTGCATCGACCGCCTGCTTTGCGCGAAGCTCTCTTCGCTCCCGCATATAGCCAATCGTTTTTCCATGAGCGGGCGAGTGGATTCGCCTATCCCGCCCGGCGAGCATTCCGGCTCGGCGAGGGCGAGGCCATACCGTTTTTCGGCTTCCCTGCGCTTCCCTCGCGCGTAGGCGATATCGGCGAGAGCGGCATGACGGTGGAATGAACGGCCATACAGCTTCTCTTCCTTGAGCAAATAGCGCTCGGCCCCCTCGGCGTCTCCCTTAGCCATGAGGATAACTCCAAGGTTTCTGAGCACGCTTATGGAATCAGACTCCCTTGCCTCAAGCTTGCGAAACCATTTCTCGGCTTTGACGTAATCCCCTGAGACATAGGCGTTTAGTCCAAAACGCTCGTAGAAGGTGGAGAGGAAGCTTTGCATCCCTATAATGTCCCATAAAAGGCGCATCCATGTACAGGGCCGCAGGGATCGATGAAGCTCCGCGAACAAATTCAACGTGGCCCGCGATGACGCCGCGGGCTAGGCTGAATTCGGAAACGTGTCGATCGAGCGCGGATCAGCGCACGAAGAACGTCATCACGAAGATCACGATGATGGCGACGAAGCCTTCAACGGCCGTAGCCGAGGTATAGGCTTTGTAGGCCGTCGTCACCGGCATGTTCGAAAACTGGGACACGACCCAGAAATAGGAATCGTTGGCATGGGATACTACCATGGATCCCGCTCCGATCGCTATAACCGTGAGAGCGGGATCGAGACCGAGGGTTGCCATCATGGGCGCCAGGATGCTCGCTGTCGTCACGATCGCGACAGTCGAGGAGCCTTGAGCCGTCTTGAGCGCAGCGGCGATGATGAAGGGAAGAAAAATGCCCAGATTGAGCCCCGACATATTCACCTTAATAAAATCGACAATCGGGCTCCCCTTGATGATCTGGCCAAAAGAACCGCCGGCCGCCGTGATGACGAGGATGATCGCCGAATCCTTGATTCCCTGTCCCATCCATCCGTCGAGGGCGTCCTTCATTCCTCCTTGCTTGACCAGGAGAAGAGAAAAAAGAACTCCGAGGAGGAGGGCCGTGACGGGATCACCGATGAAGGAGAAGAATTGCTGGAGATTGCCGCCGCCGAAAGGTTTGGAAGGGAATTCGGAGACCGACTTGAGAAGTATCAGGACGATGGGAAGCACGATGGGAAGAAATGAAAGAAAAGTGTTCGGCAGCTTGCCGAACTTTTTCACGATGTCGGAATAGGATTCATGGACATCGGGCTCGATGTTGTATTTTTTAGCCACCTTTGTCGCCCAGAACAAGCCGCTCAGGGAGGCCGGGATGGCGGCGATCAATCCAAGGAATATTACCTTGCCCAAATCGGCGCTGAGCGCCCCGGCCGCGGCGATCGGCCCCGGAGTGGGCGGCACCATCGTGTGCGTCGCATAAAGGCCTGTCGCGAGCGCCACGGCCATTACCGCCATCGAGGTCCCGGATTCCTTGGCCAAGGCTTTGTTGAGGGGATTAAGAATGACATAACCCGAATCGCAAAATACCGGAATCGAGACGACGTACCCCGCGATGTTCATAGCCAGAGGCGCCCTCTTTTTGCCGACCAGCTTCAGGATGGCCTCGGTCATTGAAAGCGCGGCCCCCGTCTTTTCGAGTATGGTGCCCATGATGGTGCCGGCCACGATGACAATGCCGATGCTTGTAAGCGTGCCGCCAAAGCCGTTCTTTACTCCTTTCACCACTTCCAGCGCCGGCATTCCGATGACGAGACCATACCCGAAAGCCACCCCAATGAGGACGAGGAAGGCGTTCACCTTGAATCTGCCTGTCAGGATTATGATGAGTATCACTGAAATAAGGAGCCAGAGAAGAGCCATACCGCCTGAAACCATTGAAGCCTCCTTTGGATGAGCGTACTCTGGCATCTTACACCTAAATCGCCGATCGGCAATGATTTTTCAAAGAAGCATTGGAGAGTATCAAGGTTGGATACCCACGCTTATTCTGAGCGCTATCGGAAGATGATCGGAAAAACCCGAGCTTCCGTTCCAGAGCGCCGGTTTGCCGTTCTCATCCAGAAGAGCGGGCTCAGCGCTCACCATGAAGCCCCTATATTCGGGGCCTTGCCCATCGAGGAGCGAGGGACTGAGGAGAAAGCCGTCCAACCTCTCCATCTCGCCACCGAAAACATAGCTGAAGCCATCGGCTCCGGTCCAGGGCGAATAGAGGCTAACCTCGCCATTGCCTACGCTGGCGCCGGCAGGGAGGCTGGCGACACGGATAACCCCGCGAAACCATTCATCAGGAACTTGAGCCCCCTTTTGCGCAATTTCCCCTGCCATATCCAACGGATCGGGCATGAGGGCGGTGGGATACCTGCGCCCGGCTCTTGAAAATTCGTCGGGCGACTCGTTAAAATCCCCGCAAACGATAATGCATCGCCCCGGATCAACCTCGGCGATTTCGGCGACCCTCGACGCCGCCAGCTTCGACGCAAGTCGGCGGACTGGTTCCGTCTCCGCCTCGCCTTCTTTCCGCGACTTCCAATGGCAGACGAAGATCGTCAGCCGAGGCCCCTCCCCTCCAAGACCGATGCTTGCTTCCAGCATGTCCCTTCCGAAACCGAAGCCGCCAGCCTCGACGAGGGAATGAGCTTTTACGGATTCAAGCGGGAATCGGGAAAGAATGCCACATTTCACCGCAGAATCGGCGGGGCCGCCGATGGCGAGCCAGCGATAGCCCCCTTTCCGCAAAGGTCCCGCGGCGAGGTCTTTTAAAACCTTTTCGTTCTCGATTTCCTGGAGACAAATCAGGTCGGGCGATTCGCCGCCATCGGAAGAAAAAGAGCATACAGCCGTCGCCGCCGCCGCGAGGCGCTTTTCATAAAGCCGAGCGTTCCACTTCCCCGAATCGAGCTTGAATTCCGGGTATTCGCCCCCATCGTCGATATCATCGAACAGATTGTGGACATTGTATGAGACAATTGACAGCTCCGAAGGGTGGCTATTTTCCCAAGGAAGGGAACAGCGGAAGCCGAATAACAAGACAGCAACGAACAAGCATGCGGAACGGACCCTCATCCCCGCGTTTCCTCCTCGAGGACACTCCTCAAGAAGGAAACGCGCGGGGGATAGACGCTCGCTTCAATTCACTGAGGCAGTTCGTCCCTCGTGGAGATTATTTTTTCGATTAAGCCATAGGAAGAAGCTTCCACCGCGTTCATCCAATAATCGCGGTCGGTGTCCCGCGAGACGCGCTCGAGGCTCTGTCCCGTCGCGTCCGCGATGATCCTATTGAGCCGATCCTTCGTTTTTTCCAGCTCGCGGGCATGAATTTCGATTTCCGTGGCGACGCCCTGGATGCCGGAGAGCGGCTGATGAATGAGATAGGAGGAGTTGGGAAGGCCATAGCGCCTCTCCTTGGGAACCGCGAGGAGGATCAAGGCCGCCGCGCTCGCGATGAGGCCCATGCCCACGATGCGCACAGGGGCCTTTATAAAGCGGATCATGTCGAAAATGGAAAAGCCCGCGTAGACATCGCCCCCGGGGGAATCGATCAGTATCGTGATCGGTTCGGAGGAAACGCTTTCGAGAAGCAAAAGGTGGCGAATCACCTTTTCCGATAAATCCTTGTCGACTTCCCCGGTGAGGAGAATCGTTCTTGTCTTGAGGAAACGTTCCGACATCATCTCTTCCGGTTTCTGAGGGGATTTTTTCTCCTCGCTCTCCGGCTCATCGGCGGCGAAAATGGAACCCATGGCTCTCATAGCAACTCCGTGTATGGTTTTGGACGCGCAATTAAGATACTCTTTTTTCGCCGGATACGACAACCGGCGCGAAGAGCGGAGACAAGAAGCCTCAGTCGCCCACTTGTTTCTATATTTTTAATATATTAGATTTTCCATATCTTATTTGTGAGGTCGACGATGGGAATCAGAAAGCGTCTTTTTATCGCGGCTTTTGCCGTCCTCTTGATTGGATCCGCCCAATGGGCCGCCGCGGCAAGCATCAAGCCCTGGTACGCGCCGAAGCTCGAAAAGCTAGGATTTTACGTATTCGATCCGCCCTTTGTCTTTCAGGACTTCAAGGTGATAAATCTCGCCGGCGCGGAAAAAGCCAGGGCGAACGCCAAAGGCAAGATCGTCCTTCTCAACTTCTGGGCGACCTGGTGCCCGCCCTGCAAGGAAGAGATTCCCAGCATAGAGGCGCTCTCCCAGGCAATGAAGGGCAAGAATTTCGAGGTTTTCGCCGTCAACCTGGGTGACGATTCCGCCACGGTAAAATCCTTTGTCGCCGAGCATAAGCTGAGCTTCCCCATTTACCTCGACCCAAAGAATCTCCTTTCGGGGACCTATGCTTCCCAGGGCATACCGACGACCTACCTCCTCGACAAGGATGGACGCTTCATCGCGGGCATGGTTGGAGCCTACAATTACTCCAATCCCGACTTCATGAGCCTTCTCGATGAGCTGTCCAAGAAATGAACGCGCCGGGACTCCTTTCAGCCCTCGCGGCCGGCGTCCTTTCCTTTCTCTCGCCCTGCGTCCTTCCCCTGATTCCCGCCTATCTCTCTTTCATATCCGGCGCGACGGCTTCCGAGCTTTCGGCCAGGAGTACGCGAGCTAGAGTATTCTTGAGGAGCCTCGCGTTTTCCGCGGGCTTCACGCTCGCCTTCACCATCCTGGGCATTGTCTTCTCGGGTGGCGCCATGTTCGTGGGCAGGGGGAGCGCGTCAAAATACATCGGCATAGCGGGGGGAATCCTTGTCGTCCTGCTCGGCCTCAATCTTCTCTTCGACTTTATAAAACTCCTCGACATCGACGCGCGTCTCATAGGAAAGTTTTCCGGGAAAAAAGCTCATGGCTCACTGAGCGCCGCGCTCTTGGGTTTTGCTTTCGCGGCCGGCTGGTCCCCCTGCATCGGGCCCATCCTGGCTTCGATTCTTCTTTTCGCCGGAAGAGAAGGCAACATCCTGAGGGCCGCCGCCCTCCTTTTTTCTTACTCTCTGGGATTCGCCCTCCCCTTCCTCGCGACGGGACTCTTCTTCGAAAAGCTGAAACCTCTGCTGTCATTTTTCACCCGTCACGGCAAAGCTGTCCGAAGCGTTTCGGGCATCGTCCTCATTCTCTTTGGAATCGCCATGGCGGCGGGAAGCCTGGGTTCCCTCTCTTCCATAGCTTCGAAAGCGGGCTATGGGATTGAGGCTTTCGTCGCGAAAAACGGGGAAGCGGCGCGTTTGATCGGGGCGGGGATTTGGGCCGCGATGGCGATCGCCTTCATGATGCCATCCGCGTTGCGCGGGAAACGCGGCCTCGCGCCGAAGTGGGGCGTGGCGGCGATCGGCGGAGGCCTATCGGCGGCGCTCGCGATCGCCGAATTGCTGGGCGGGCTATCGACGCTTTCACTAGTGGCCAGTTGGCTCACCTACGCCGGAATTTAGACGGTTCCCACCCTGAAGGATTTCTTGAAGTGATTACGCCTGAATCGTTCAATCCATACGATCGCGATAGCGAGGAGTAGTCGAGGCACCATCAGCCAAAAAACGCTGATGCCTATCCCCGAATAAAGGATCGTGTCTTCCAGGAGGGAATGCGAAATCGCCGCGTGATGGTTGAAAAGATCCCCATCCCGTTTTTTCATCTTCCCCGACTCATATTCCGCTTTGATGATTCCCGCCCCGTAGGCATACCCTACGATGTTTATGATGATCCAGAGAAAACTCGCCTCCGCGGGCAGGCCGAAAATCCTCATGAAGGGAGCGAGCAGTTTGGAGAGGACATCGATAAGTTTGAATTCGTTGAAGAGGCTCTGGGTCATCATTATGATGAGCACATACATGATGATCTTGGCCACCAGCCCCAGGGTCGAGAAGCCCCAATTCCCGAGCATGACGAAAAACGCCGTTTTTTCCGAGATGATTCCCGGCGAGAAGACCGTTCCCGCCATAGATTGGGGAAGAAGGAGATTGAGGATAAAGGCGCCGACGATGGCGGTGCCGACGCGGAGAAGGAGCATCTTGATGGCCGAGGAACCGGCCGATTTCATCACCGCTGTCTCTATGATGAGGTTGTGGGCGATGAGGGACATCAGGGCAAGGATGGTCGCGTCACGAAGCGAGAGGGCTAGGGAACCCATTACCGCTATCGCCGAGTAATTGTTGAGAAGGGCCCCCGAGATGAAGACGAGGGCCGCCTGGCCGGGAAGACCGATCAGGCGCATCAAGGGGGACAGGAAGCCCGCTATCACCTGGAGGATTCCGCTCCAGCCCAGAAGGGCGACCGCGAGGCTCGTGGGCACCATGATCTTGAGCAAAAACCAGACGGTCGAGATGGATTTTTTGGCTCCGGTCTCGATGGCGCCGCCAATTCTTGCCAATAAATTCTTGTCCATTGGAACTTCCGTATTGCTAAGCAAAAACGTATGGTATCACAGGCAGTCGGGAAAAGAAACAGCGATGGAGCCGGCTCGGCAGCATTGAACCGAGGCTCCGTGCGGCCGAGCTAGCCCCGTGCGCCCGCGAGCGAAGCGATCCTGCGGGCAAACTCGTCATCGCCCAACAGTTCCTCGAGCCGCGGCTTCATCCTGTAAAGCCAGTTCGCCCCGCTCATTGTTCCAGGCACATTGATGCGCTCATCGGCAGGATTCGCCTCGCGGTGCCGCGCGCTCGCGGCCAGCAGGTCCTGCAGAGGGTAGACGACGCAGCGCGAGCGCGCGGCGGCGAACGCCGCCATCACGGCAAAAGCCGCATCGGGGTCCAGGACGCTAGGGGGCGTCTCCGCTAACCGCGGCTCTGGCTTTTGGGCGATGCCGCGTTTCGGCGAAGCGCCCTTATCCACGCCGGGCGATAGCGCATTCCTCACCATGGCCCAGAGGGCGTCTTTGTCCGCCTCCTCTTCCCACCATTGTCGCAGGTTCGTCGAATCGTGGACCGAGGTGCAGGCTATCGATTCCTCGGGATATTCGCCCAAGGGGACATACGGAGCCCCCTCCTTGTCCCAAGCCCTCGTCCAGCGCAGAACGCGCAGACCAGGAATGCCCAGCTCGGCCAAAACCGCGGGAACGCAGGGCGGCACGGCCCCCAAGTCCTCGGCGCAGGCTTGCATGTCCACGCTTTGCGCCAGGACCTTGAGTATTTTCCGTCCGGTCCTTTCCCAAAGCAGGAGCGACTCCCCCTTCCTACGGGAAACGAGCGCTTCCAGCATCGATTTCTCGTGCTCGGAAAGGCTTTGCCAGGCGGTCGTTCCGCGATATTCCCATGTCGGCATGAATTGTCCGGGAGCGGTTTCAAGAAGGGTTCTATTTCTCCACCAGTACTGAAGCGTCTGGACACTCGATAGAATCGCCGATTCGGGGATTTCAGCCTTCGCTGAGCCATCGGCTGTTTTGGCGATCGCCGCCGCGGCTCGAATGGTTTCCGCTATGTCGGCGCCCCCCTTCACTCCCGGGGTGAAAAGGAAAAGATCTTCATTCCCAATCCTGGCAAATAGCTTTTCGCGGAGACAGTCCCCGGACTCGCCAGCGAATCCGGACAAGGCTTCATCGACAACCTGTCCTGGCACATGCGGCTTGGAAAGCCACCTGATTCTGCCCTTGTCGAAACCGAGGGCGTCCAGCTCCGGGTAAGCCAGGGAGAACTCCGGCACGAAGTGCCCGAGGAAGCCGTCCGCCTCGTGCTTATCGATCGCCCAGATTCTGAAAAATCCCAGCACATGATCGATCCGGTACATGGTATAGAATTTGTCGGCGCTGGCGAGTCTTTCCTTCCAGAAGGAATAGCCGCGCCGCTCGATCTCATCCCAATGATAAAGGGGAAAGCCCCAATTCTGCCCAAGCTGCGAATACATATCGGGAGGGGCTCCCGCTGCCCGGTTGGTATCGAATAGTGCCCTGTCGAACCACACATCGGCCGAATCCGCGTTCATGAGAATGGGTATATCGCCCAAGACATCGACGCCGATGCTTCTTGCCTCGGCGCAAGCGGCGGCGAATTGTTCTTCCGCCCTCATTTGGAGCCATGCCCGGAACCTGATGCCCGATGCGTATGCGGGATCGCGCCAAAGCGCTTCGATGAACGCTTGGTCAGCCATCCCGAACTCCGGCCATTCCCACCATGCTTTCCCGCCGAAGCGGCGCTTTAGTTCCACGAAGCAGGCATAGGTTTTCACCCAAGCGTTGCGCGCCGACCATGCCTCGACCTCAGCTATGAGCCTATCACCCCCGGTTTCCTTGGAGATGGCATTCCACAAGGTTTCGAGGGTCGCCGTCTTCCGCTCCAGAATCTCCTCATAGGGAACCTTCGCGGACTCACCGAACGCGCTCGTCAGCTTAAGCGCCGCTTCCCTGGCTTTGGCGGCCGCCTCGCCGCCACGGCCGGGCGATAGGCCTGGCGCCTTTCTAGCCTCAAGCTCGGGAAGGCTCTGGATGCGAAGGTAGATGGGATTCAGCGCGAAGGCGCTCAAGGCGCTGTACGGCGAGGTTTGCGAACCCGTATCGTTGACCGGAAGCAGTTGCACGACATCCATGCTCCAATATTTGGCGAGACGCGCGAGTGAAGCGATATCGGGGAACTCTCCGCAGGGACCATTGCCCGTCCTTACGGCGAGAAGGGGCAGGGCAAGTCCAGTCATCTTTTTCGACGCGTTGATGAATTTCATTCATTGTCTCCAGAGCGCCCGGATGGCGGCTTTGAGCGAGTCGACGTGAGCCCATTCGGTCTTCGACAACGTTTTCGCGCCCGCCTTGGCTTCCGGCTTCGCCTCGCCATCGTCACGCTCCCCATAGTTCGCCTCGGCCGGGCCGAGCACGGCGAAAAAGCCAAGAGCCTTGGCTGCCCTCGCCCTTTTGCCCATCTGGCGAATCGGCCGTACTTCCCCGGCAAGCGAAAGTTCGCCCGCCAAGGCAGCGCCCTTGGGCAAGGCTTGGCCGGTCCGCGCCGAATAGAGCGCCGCCGCCAAAGCGAGGTCTATCCCCGGCTCCACGAGACGAACCCCGCCAGCCACGTTTATGTAGAGATCCTGATCCGACAGCCTCAGCCCCGTCTGCTTTTCGATAACGGCGGCGATCCTCGCCACTCTTGAGGCGTCGATCCTGTCGGAATAGACCCGCGTGATTCCAGCCTTGGCCGGAACGGTCAGCGCTTGAATTTCCACGAGGAGCACACGCGATCCCTCATGCACGATCGCCACGGCGACGCCCGGGGGAATCTCTCCCGATCTTTGTATAAGGAGAATGCCGGAAGGATCGGAAAGCTCATCGAGCCCCCTTGGTCCCATTCTGTACAGGCCTAGTTCATCGGTGGATCCGAAACGGTTCTTCGAGGCGCGAAGCGCGCGCAGATCCCCTTCCGCCTGCTCGAAGGCCAGCACCGCGTCGACGATATGCTCAGCCGCCTTCGGCCCCGCGATGAGTCCATCCTTCGTCACATGGGCCACGAAAACGACGATGGAATCGTGGGTCTTGGCCCATTCCGTCATTTCCTGGGTGCAGTACTTAATCTGATTGGCCGTGCCGGGCACGACGCCTGCGTCCGGTGAATAGACCGTTTGAATCGAATCGATCACCGCGAGCACGGGCTTCACGGCGTCGAAGACCGACAGTATCCTGTCGAGATCGGAAGAGCAAAACACTTCGAGATTATCCTTGAGCGCGCCCAGCCGATCCGCCCTCATTCTGATCTGCGCGGGCGACTCCTCTCCGGAAACATAGAGAACGCGGCCCTTGGATTCAAGCCTGGCGCATATTTGAAGCAGGAGCGTGCTCTTCCCGATTCCCGGCTCCCCTCCAAGCAGGATGGCCGAGCCACGCATGAAGCCGCCGCCCAAAACCCTATCGAGCTCCGAGCTGCCCGAAGGGGTCCGCGTTCCGGAAGCTGGATCAATGGCGATGATAGGCAGTGAATAGGTTTCGCCTTTTATCTCCGCTCGCCCGGCACCCGCGGAAACGCTCATTTCTTTCAGCGTATTCCACTGGCCGCATTCCGGACATCGCCCAAGCCATTTAGGCTCTGTATGTCCGCAGCTTGAGCAACGGAAGACGGTTGTTTGCTTCTTCATACAAGTTCATCGTACCCGAGACAGGATAACGCTTCAATAGAGGCTTTCGATTGATTCGCTCACGGGTTTCATCCCCCACGGCTTGCCGCGAGGCTATTGATTTTTAGCCCGAAAAAATTGATTGACAGCGTAAATTCCTCATGATAGATTCAGCTAAATCGTTTTAGCAGAGACGGAGCGCTTAACGAATGATTCGAATTCAGTTAAAGCAGATTGCCGAAGAAGCTCAAGTTTCCACTACCTTAGTATCGCAGGTACTCAACAAGCGCGATGTGCGGGTAGCTGCGGAAACACGAGAGCGGATACTTCGAATCGCAGAACGATACCACTATCTCCCTAATCGCCTAGCCGCTGGACTCAAGTTGAAGCGCACCAATACCATCGCTGTCCTCGTGCCTTTTACTTCAGCAGGTTTCTTTAGCGAACTCATTTACCATATTGAAGCTTATGCCATGGAAAGAGGCTTTAATTCGCTCGTCATCAACACTTTCGGTGAAAGAGACAAGGAAACAAAGGGCCTTCAGTTATATAAA
>Ga0172379_10003043_pt1 | contig 27717 bp, 23 predicted proteins | sample GrowelOW334metaG_FD_119756 | JGI IMG/M metagenome (GOLD analysis project Ga0172379, IMG submission 119756) | Groundwater microbial communities from an aquifer near a municipal landfill in Southern Ontario, Canada - Groundwater well OW334 metaG | ecosystem: Environmental > Aquatic > Deep...
ACACTAATTTATTTGATCCTGTCGGTTGTTGCAATCCCGGTTTCATTTTACTCCGGTCTTACAACTGCTCCGCACGCTATGGCAGTAGCACCGAGCTTTGAGCTGATAAACGAGGGCTTTGACAATGCCCCGACGACTCCAGACAACTGGACATTTACTGGAATCACTTCAACTTATACTTCAGACAGTAATTCTGGTTTAGCTGTACCTTCGGTGAAGATGGACGATACCGGCGACCAAATTATTTCGCCACTATTTGCAAACGCGACCTCTATGACGTTTTGGTTGAGAGGTGTGAGCACTTCTGGATCAAGTGCGTTATTAGTCGAGACGTATAATGGCAGTAGCTGGTCAACTCCAACTGGCGGAAATATCACTTCAATCCCAACCACTGATACAACAGAAACGATTACTTTGTCTGCAAGTGATCGCCAAATCAGATTTACCTACACCAAAGATGCTGGCAATGTAGCTATCGATGATGTGGTAGTTAATGGAAGCAGTGTTGAGGTCTTTATCGATTCAAATTCCAACAGTAGCTTTGATGTCAACGAGCCAACCTTTGCAACAATCCAAGGCGCTGTCGATGGCGCGGTAGCCGGTGACACAATTGTTGTAAATCCTGGCGAATACGAAGAAACTGTTAACGTGAACAAGGGTGTTACAGTCGTTGGAGCAAGTTCAACCGCCTCCATACTTCGTCCTACAACTGGTCAAAAAGGTTTTAATATTACAGCTGACAATGTTACTATTAGGGATTTTACGATCAATCTGTCTTCTGGCGGGAGCAATGCACAAGCGATCACAATAACAGGTGCTAATTCTGTCACGATTGCAGACAATACCATCAATACTTTTGATGACAACGCGCTTGGCATTTGGATTGGTGGAACAGGCTACAGCAATTCAAATAACCTAACGATTTCTGGTAACAACATTACCGTTGCGAATGTTTCTACTGGTATATACGCTGAGGCTGGCGCTACAGCACAAACAGGCTGGTCAATTGATTCAAATACGATAACTGCCAATTACGGCAACCCGCTTGAGCTTTATGATGTTTCCGCTTCAACTGTTAACAACAATACCTTGACTGCATTGTCATACGATAACTCTATTGTGATCTGGACAAGTGAGTTGAGCAATATTTCTGGCTTGAGGTTCACCAATAACACACTTGATGGTGGATCGGGGAGTCAGGCTGCTTTTCTGACAGATTTTCGTGGTGATCTCGGTGATTCAACAATTGGTTCGATTTCGGGACTGACTATTGCCGGTAACACCTTTAAAAATTGGGGATTGAGAGGACTTAGAATTGGTGGTGGCACAATTACAAGTGTTGTAGTAAGTGATAAAAACAGCTTTCTTGCCACTGGTACTGCTTTAAAGAACGAGGGGACTGGCACCATAGATGCAACTAAAAACTGGTGGAACACAACTGATCCGACCGTAATCGCTGGAGAAATTGTCAACGCTTCGACCGGTAGTGCCACTTACAAGCCATATTATATTGACTCAGCGATGACGACGCTGAGTGACAATAAGGCAATTGCTACTTTCAATTTTGATGCTCTTAGCCCGGCTGTTACAGGTACAGTTGATAACACAGCTTACACAGTCAGTTTGACAGTACCAAATGGCACTGATGTCACAGCATTGATCCCAACTATTACAACCACCAGTGATGCTTCGACTCCAATCAGTCCGGCAAGCGGAATTTCTGCCGATTTTACCAGTCCGCAAACTTATACCATCACGGCAATTGACGGTACGACCCAAGATTATATAGTCACTGTGACAATTTCTTCTGACATAACTGGTCCGACGATTACCGGAGTAACTGATGGTGAAACTTATAGTACTTCAAAGACGGTGACTATCGCTTCGGATGCTGCTTTCATTTATCTAAATGGTGCGCTTTATACTGGCGGAAACAGCATAACTTTGAGTGACAACGATGATTATGTGGTTTCTGCCAAGGATGCAATTGGCAACACGACCACGGTCAATTTCACCATCGACATTGCTCCGGTGCTTTCGGCTCAGTCATCAAACAGCGCATCGAGTAATTCGATCACGATTGTCTGGACGACGGACCAGCCGGCAACTTCAAGAGTGATTTACGACACCGTTTCGCATCCAAGCATAAGTGGATATGCTGAGGGATCGAATTATGGTTATGCTAATTCGACAGCGACATTTGACATGGGTGATAGCAAGACCAAGAATCACAGTATTACTATTTCTGGTCTGATCGCCGGTACGACCTACTACTATAGGACGGTCTCGTCCGGCTCACCGGAGACGGTCAGTGCTTCTGAATCCAGCTTTACTACTTCTCCGGCTACTCCTTCGACCGCATCAGCAGGGGACAGCGTCACACCAGCGGCGGATACATCGATTGTTGCGACCGCTCAAGCGCCAGCAGCTTCGACGCCGGTAGCGGAGGCGACAACGCCTGACACTGCTGCTGCGACTCCGAGCGACAGTGATGGTGTCGTCAAGGCGGCAAATACCGACACGCCGGCGGCGACAGAGACGACCAATTGGACACCCTGGATCGTTCTGGCAGTATTGGTCATCCTGGCCGGAGCGGTGACCGGTGGTTACTTCTACTGGTTCTCAGGGCGAGAGGAAATGGCAGCGGCGACAGCGGATGATGTCAGGAAAGTGAAAAGTCAGGCCAAGGCAGCCGGTGCAGAAGTAATTGTCCGAGATAAAAGTAAATCGACAAAGAAGCAAAACGGCAAAAAACCAAATCGTTGGTAATGTGTCGAACGGTCCCAAAAGAAAATCCCTCGAGTCAAATGACCCGAGGGATTTTTCTTATTGCCGAGATTATCATATAATAGAAAGTAATGAGAAAGTTTTTTCGCAAAATCAGGGAACAAATTGAAGAATACATCCCGATGACGCTCGGTAATTTGTTGACCTTTGGTTTTCTTATTTATCTTATTATCGTCGTTAGTCAATCGGTATATACGAATTACAAGTCAAATCAGCAGATCGCCGGCGAGCAAAGAACTCTGGAGGCGATGCGGGGGAGAATTATCGAATTACAAAATCAGATAAATTACGATGCTACAGACGAATTCCGGGAGATGGAGGCCAGAGAGAAGCTCGGCTATATGTCAGTGGGGGAGACAGTCATCGCCTTGCCTCCTGATACGATAGAAGAGAAAACACCGGACAGCGGTCTGCCGGAAATTAAAATTGAACAGTCAAATTATTCTTTGTGGTGGAAGTACTTTTTTGGGAAATAAAAAAATGCCAATCAAATTTGACTGCCATTATTTTTTGGTAAAACGCTAAGCGTCCTTTTCACCACGTTCAGCGTGGTAGCAGGGGTGGGATTCGAACCCACGACCCCAGGCTTATGAGTCCTGTGCTCTAACCAACTGAGCTACCCTGCCACAAAATAAAATTTCCAATTATCAATTACCAATTTTCAAGTAATTGGGAACCAAAAATTGGAAATTGAATTCAAATCGCTACCAAAAATATTCAAAACTTTAAATATTTTTGGTAGCGGGGGTTGGATTTGAACCAACGACCTCATGGTTATGAGCCACGCGAGCTACCAGACTGCTCTACCCCGCATCACAATGCAGCTTTCAGTATAACATAAACAGACAATCGATTCAACATTGAGTCAGGGACTCGATTTTTTTGTTAAATTAGTGTTTAATCATCACTATGAATAAGTTCGGTCAAAAATCTGTCACCGGCAAGGTCTACAAGGAAATTATTAAAAATAATCTCATTTTGCCGGGTGAAAAAATTGCCGTCGCGGTCAGCGGGGGAGCTGATTCGGTCTGTCTGCTTTCAGTTTTGCTGGAATTAAAAGACAAACTAAATATTGGGTTGTCAGCTTGTCATTTCAACCATCGTTTGCGGGGAAGTGAGAGCGATATGGACGAAAAATTTGTTGCCGACTTTTGCCGACAGCGGGGGATAGAGTGCATCATTGACCGCGCAAAAAAAGACAATGCATATAAAAATGAAGACGAAGCCAGAAATGCTCGCTATGCTTTTTTTCAAAATTTGTTGGCAGGGGAGCACGCTGACAAGATTGCTATTGCTCACAATCAAAACGACCAAGCCGAGACGGTCCTGCTTCGGCTCATCCGTGGTAGTGGATTTCAGGGCTTGAAAGCGATCCCCCGAGCGCGCGAAAAATTCATCCGTCCCCTACTGACAATTTCACGCTCAGAAATCGAAAAATATTTAGCCGACCGCGACATTCATTATCGAACAGATGGCTCAAACAGTGACATTGTCTATGCTCGCAATTATATTCGTCATCAGATTTTGCCTGAAATTTCCAAAATCAATCCCAATATTGTCGAAACTTTAGCTGAATCAGCAGGGATTTTTGCCGACGATTATGATTATCTGGAAGCAAGAGCTCGAGAGGCTCTTACGAAATTAATGTCCGAAAAGAGATCTGATTTGGTGGCTCTAGATTATAAATCGTGGCAGGTCCTCCCGCTGGCGTTGCAACGACTGACCTTGCGATTATCGATCGCTGAGATTTCAGATCTGACAGACATTACTTTCAGACAAATTGACGAAGTTGTGGCAGTGCTTGAGCGAGGCCGTGGTAAAAAATGGAAGCCACTCCCCCACTCGTTGCGAATCTCACTCGTACGTGGTAAAATTAGAGTTGAAAAATTAATCAAATAGGATCAGATAATGAAACCAAAGAGTAATGGTGGCAGTAGAGTCGTATTTTATATTTTAATATTTTTTGTTGCGTTGGTTTTGCTAAACAGCTATACCAGCAACAAAGCGGCCGCACCGAAGCAAGTGGCAATTTCTCAAATCGCCAAGGACGTGCAAGACGGCAAAGTTGAAAAAGTTTCTATCAAAGACACTGAAGTTACGGCCATGCTGAAGAACGGTAGTTCGGAAGTCGCGATCACGGAGATAAACGCTAACCTAAAGGATTATGGTATTACTCCGGACAAAACCCAAATTACGGTCGAGGACACCTCAGGCTCAGCGATTTGGTACAACTTAGCAAGTATCTTCTTGCCGATCTTCCTGATTGGTGGCCTGATTTTCTTTATGCTTCGTTCGGCTCAGGGTGCAAATTCCAAGGCGATGAGTTTTGGCAAGTCGACAGCCAAACTCTTTATGGGCAACAAGAAAATTGCATTTGCTGATGTTGCTGGTGCGGATGAGGCAAAGCAGGAACTTTTCGAAGTTGTAGATTTCTTGAAAAATCCGAAAAAATACCGAGACTTGGGTGCAGAAATTCCGCGTGGAGTTTTGCTTGTTGGCTCGCCTGGAACTGGTAAAACCTTGATGGCGCGAGCTGTCGCTGGTGAAGCTGGCGTCCCCTTCTTTTCGATTTCCGCTTCAGAATTTGTCGAGATGTTTGTCGGTGTTGGTGCTTCACGTGTTCGCGATCTTTTCCTGAAGGCCAAGCGCAATGCTCCAGCAATTATTTTTATCGATGAGCTTGATGCTATCGGTCGTCAGCGTGGTTCTGGCTTGGGTGGTTCACATGATGAGCGTGAGCAAACCCTGAATCAGATTTTGGTTGAGATGGATGGCTTTGAGTCGACAGACAACGTTATCGTCGTCGCGGCGACCAACCGACCAGATGTTCTTGACCCGGCACTACTTCGTCCTGGACGGTTTGATCGACAGGTTTATATCGATTTGCCAGATCGGACCGAGAGGACAGCAATCCTCAAAGTTCATACGAAAAATAAGCCGGTCGAATCCGGTGTTGATCTGGCGAAGATTGCTGCTTCGACTCCCGGTTTTTCCGGTGCAGATCTGAAAAATTTGACCAATGAAGCGGCTATTATGGCAGCGCGGGAAAACAAAAAGACTGTGACGCAAGCGCACTTGAACGAATCGATCGAAAAAGTCATGATGGGGCCGGAAAAACGATCGAAGGTTTTACTCGAGAGGGAAAAAAAGATCACGGCATTTCACGAAGCTGGCCACGCTGTTGTCAGTCACATCTTGCCAAACGCAGATCCTGTTCATAAGATCTCAATTATTTCTCGCAGGATGGCGCTAGGCTACACCTGGAATATGCCGACAGAGGAGCGCAGACTCCAGACCAAGGCTCACTTCCTCGACGAAATTGCTACTCTGATGGGTGGTCGAGTCGCCGAAGAAGAGTTTTTTGGTAAGGAAAACGTGACAACAGGTGCTCAAAACGATATGAAGAAGGCGACAGAGCTGGCTCGCCACATGGTGACCGAATACGGTATGTCTGACCGGCTTGGACCACAAACTTATGGTCGTCGTGACGAGATGCCCTTTCTCGGCAAGGAATACACTGAACAGCGTAATTACTCTGAAGACATCGCCAAAATTATCGACGAAGAGGTGACAAAGTTGATCGCTGACGGACGCGATCGGGCTGACAAACTGATCAAGTCCCATAAGAAAATTGTGACTGAAATTGCTGACGATTTGTTGCAAAAGGAAACCATCGACGACAAAGAATTTCTCAAGTATTTCGACAAATAACTACAAAAAGGATGGTTCTAGCACGGATCTCATTCACAGATAAACACTGATAGTTTGCGACTTTTGACCGACGGTAATGATTTACATGATTTGTTGTTAATATAGCTTTTTTAAATGCATGAAACGATTTATTAACATCTTTTCGAAGGAAAACTCTCTTCGTGGTGCCAGCATCATTTTAATTGTCACATTGACAATTTCAAATCTGCTCGGACTAATTCGTGACCGAATCCTGACTCACTATATTGCAACTCCAAATCTTGATATTTACTATGCTGCTTTTCGTATTCCTGATCTCATTTTTAATTTCCTCGTCCTCGGAGCGATTACCTCAGCTTTCATCCCGATTTTTTCCGATTATCTGACAAAAGGCGATGAAGAAGAAGGCTACCGAGTTACAAATATTCTGATCAATCTCGCGCTTGTGATGATGATTGTTTCGGCTGTAGCCCTCTATTTCCTGATGCCGTATTTGATGCCCTTGGTCGTGCCAAAATTCGATGCGGTCAGAATGGCACTGACGGTCAGATACGCGCGGCTGATAATGTTGACCCCGATATTCTTTTCAGTCTCCTATATTGTTGGCGCGGTTTTGAATTGTCACAAAAGATTTTTGGCTTATTCTATCGCACCAATATTTTACAATCTAGCCATTATCTCTAGCGCTGCCTTTTTGGCACCGCGCTATGGTGTCATCGGTGTGATTTACGGTGTTGTCGCTGGAGCTTTTTTGCACATGCTGGTCCAGGTTATCCCAGCCATAAGACTTGGTTTCCGCTGGCAGCCGATAATTTCAATAACAGAAAAACCGATTAGACGTATTATCCGACTGATGGTTCCACGAACGATCAGTATGGGCTCAAATCAGATTATGCTGATTGTTTATACAGCCATTGCTTCGATGCTGGCAGCTGGGTCAATCTCGGCATTTAATCTGGCAACAAATATCCAGACGATGCCGGTGGTTGTCCTCGGCACATCTTTCGCGACAGCAATTTTTCCGACACTTGCTAAGAAAATTTCTGCCAACGAACCTAAAGAATTTTCCTATTATCTCAATCACACGTTGCGAATTATGGGTTATTTTCTGATACCGTCGACAGTTTTTTTCATTCTAATGCGAGCGCAGATCATCAGAATTATTCTTGGTTCAGGTAAATTCACTTGGGAAGATACTCGGACGACGGCTTTGACACTTGGTTTTCTGTCGATCTCTATCTTGGCCGCGGGAGTAGTTCCGCTTTTGTCAAAAGCTTTTTATGCGCTCAAAAACACGCGAACGCCGATGTTCATATCTGTCGCGACGACGATTGTCTCGGTAGTGATCGGCTATCCTCTGGCACGAGCGATGGATGTGTCTGGACTAGCCTTAGCTTTTTCGATCGGCAGTTATTTCAATATGATCGTGCTTATTCATTATCTTCGCAAGCGATATCCAGGAATTCTCAATCGGAGTCTGATCGTCTCATACACGAAAACACTGCTAAGTTCATTTGTCATGGGCTTGATGATTTATCTTTCGATGCATTTGGCGGCGAATTTTGTCGACATGACAAGGTTTTGGGGAATTTTCCAGCAAACCCTCTTTGCTGGGCTGACCGGTATCGCCGCTTACTTGATTATGGGATATATCACCGGTCAAGAAGAATTTAGTTCGATTATGAAGCGCAGATAAAAATTTCGGAGGCACACATAGTGTTGAAGAAGAAAAAAACAATCGATGAAGAGCCGATGGAAGTAGCTCATCGATCAATTTCTGTCACGACAATTTTTGTCATCGTCGGCCTACTTTTCCTTGTTCTTGTCTACGCCCTCTACTTTTTTCGTTATAGCGATCTGTCGCCGCTTCATGGTTATTACAATAAACCGGCTGTCGACGCTACTTCACTGACGAATTCGGTCAAAACAGAAGCGAATAAATCAAAAAGCGGCGAAACGGTCGAGATTAATATTACCGAATCAGAGTTATCGTCGGCGCTGTGTGTCAGTTGTAGCTCTTTTCCTTTGAAAAAAGCAACCGCTAAGATCACTCAGGAAGGAGTGATTATTGGCGGCAAGACGACGAATTCTTTTTGGGGTGTCAGCTTGGAAATCATCATGAAACCAAAAGTAGAAAAAGGCAAAGTCGTTTTTGACCTGACCGATTTTAAGGCTGCTGGCGTGTCGGCACCACCGAGTATTACCAAAACTTATAGCCAGAAACTGAAGGATGCGTTTTCTGACTTAGTACCCGGCGCCAACTCAATTAACATTACCGAAGTTCACAGCTTGCTCGGCTCGTTGGTTTTTATAGGGACAAAGAAATAATCAGATAATCACGAAAATACGAACGATACAAAAATACAAAGAGTCTGCCACGCAAATAATTTCAACGTATTTTTTTTCGTATTTTCGTAAAATTTGTATTTTAGTGGTTTATTATGAAGGCCTTTGTTTTCTCTGATCTGCACGCTTCAGAGCGTCAGCTTTACAATTTCAAAAAATATTTTGAAGCCGGTCAAGATATTGATCTACTGATTTTTGCCGGCGACGCTGTCAATATGGGCGAACCGGTCGGTTTCATACAAAGTATGATAAAAGTTTTGGACGAGATTGCCCTGCCGTTTTTTTGGGTGCCGGGCAACAATGATTTTGGTCGGGCATATTACAAATTAAATGCAAAATATCCGTCGTTGGAAGGCAGGATTGTTGAATTGAGCTATCCCTCCCCTCTGCGAGGGGAGGCTAGGTGGGGTGTAAAAGAGTCGAGTATTTCAAATAGTACACCACCCCCAATCCCTCGCTCTCACCCCCACCAGCTCCCCCTCGGGGAGGGGGAGAGCCATTCGAGAAGAGGGGGGTGTCTCAAACTGACTGGTGTCGGCGGCTCGCCTGCTTCGTGGGCGGGACAATATGCTGGCGAGAAAATGATTGGCAAGAAAGATATCGCCGACAGTATCTTTGTTTCTCACGTTCCACCACCAGGAATATTAGTTATGAATAAGTATGACGGTTCTCCCCCTGAGTCAGGGGGAGTTAGTGGGGGTATGAACACTCGTTCCCATACCCCACCCGTGCCTCCCACTCCCACCCCACCCATTCGGCTCAGTTTCACTTCGCTCAGGGCAGGCTCTGATCTCCCCTCGGGCAGGGGAGGAACCCTTGCTAAGGGGAGGAGGTTTAGCGACGCGCCCAAACTTCACATTTGTGGCCACCAGCACTCGCGTTGGGGTGTCGGCTATCTTGGCAGCACCAAAGTGGTAAACCCGAGTGCTTTGGTCGATGGGCGGTATGCTATAATTGATATGGAAACATTGACAGTTAATTTCGGAATATTCAAATGAAATTTGGTGCTCACATTTCGACGGCGAAACCATTTTCCGACTCGATCACACGAGCCGAGGAGATTGGCTGTGAATGTATGCAGATATTTGCCAATCCACCCCAGCGTTGGAATCCGGTGACTTTGCCGGTCGGTGAAATAGACCGTTTTCGTGAACTCAATGCTAAGGCAAAAATTGATCCGATAATTATTCATTCAATTTATTTGATAAATCTGGCGAGCGAAAATCCCTTCTACTACGAATCCTCGATTAAATCGTTAATTGACGACATGAAGAAGGCCGAAGCGATTGGTGCTTTCGGGGTCAATTCTCATATGGGTTCGACCAAAGGCAAAGACTTTGATGACGTTTTGGTTAAAATTACCTTGGCAATAAAAAATATTTTAGCGGCGACTGAGGGCGGTGCCAATTTTATCATCGAAAATGCTGCCGGTGCCGGAAATATCATCGGCGACACGATCGAGGAGATTGCAAAAATCATAAAAAGTGTGAACTCTGACCGGGTCAAAGTCCTGATCGATACCGCACATGCCTTTGAGTCCGGTTATGATTTGAGAACTGAGGAAGGATTGGAAAAATTTATCTCTGAATTTGATAAGGAAATTGGTTTGGATAAATTAGTCGGTTTTCATCTAAACGACTCGAAGACGGCACTCGACTCCAAGCGCGACCGTCATGCCGACATCGGCGAAGGTGAGATCGGACTCGCCGCCTTCCGTCACCTTGTCAACCACCCGAAACTCAAGGATAAATTTGGCATCCTAGAAACACCACAGGATACAGCAAGCTGGAGCGATCAGCTCAGGATCCTGCGCAAATTATAAGACTTATAGGACGTATTGACCGATAATCCTATATGCTAGAGGTATGAGCTACCGTGATCTGAAAAGTTATCAAAACTCGGTCATCATCTGTGATTTTACAGCGGAATTTGCCGAGAAATACGTCCGGCATTATTCACGGACACGTGACCAGATGGAGCAAGCCGCCAGAAGTTGCAAGCAAAACATTGTCGAGGGCAGTCAAGCCAGTCGAACTTCGAAAAAAACCGAGCTGAAACTGCTCGGTGTTGCGCGTGCTTCACTATAAGAACTGCTCGAAGACTACGAAGACTATTTGCGCCAGCACGGGCTAAAGCTTTGGGGGAAAGATGATCCCAGAGCTCGGGTCGTCCGAGATCTGGCGTATAAGACCGGTAAGACTTATGAGACTTATAAGTCCTATCTTTCTGATCCAGAGCGAGCCGCCAACATGATGATCTGTCTCATCCACCAGACAAATTATCTCCTCGACCGCCAGATCAATGCGCTCGAAGAAAAATTCGTCAACGAAGGTGGCTACACCGAAAACCTGTTCAAAAAGAGAATTAATAAAAGGTTTGAGTAGCAAACAGATTGGTTTTCTGCTATAACAAGAGTGTCCCGGAAGGGGCGCTTTTGTTAATTTACAAGCACTTCGCGTTTTCTCCCTCCCCTCTGCGAGGGGAGGCTAGGTGGGGTGTTAGCAAAATGGTAACTATAAATTTTGCACCACCCCCGACCCCTCCTCGGAGAGGAGGGGGAACAAAACTATGACTCACCAACAAAACATTCGTAATTTTTGTATCATCGCCCACATAGACCACGGTAAGTCGACACTGGCCGATCGTATGCTGGAGTTGACGGGAACGATTGAAAAAAGAGACATGAAAGAGCAGATGCTTGATGGCATGGATCTGGAACGCGAGCGAGGAATAACAATTAAATTAACTCCAGTAAGAATGCGATGGAAAGTCTCAAGTACCGAGTACTCAGTACCGAGTGCTGCTCGGAACTCGGTACTCGGAACTACTGACTCAAGTTCAGAATATATTCTGAACTTGATTGATACTCCAGGTCATGTCGATTTTCAATACGAAGTTTCCAGGAGCTTGGCGGCTGTCGAGGGAGCGATCTTGCTTGTCGATGCGACTCAGGGTATCGAAGCGCAGACTTTATCGGTGCTTTATTCGGCGATTGAAAACGACCTGACGATCATACCCGTGGTCAATAAAATTGATCTCCCTGCTGCTCGCCCTGATGAGGTGGCCGAGGAGGTTATCAAAGTTTTGGGTTGTAAAAAAGAAGAAATTCTCTATACCTCCGGCAAAACTGGTGAGGGCGTGGCTGATATTCTCGACGCGATTGTGACCAAAATTCCTGCGCCCACTGGAAGAGAGGACAGCCCACTTAAAGCTCTTATTTTTGACTCTGTTTATGACCTCTATCGCGGAGTTGTCGCCTATATCCGTGTCGTTGATGGATCTGTCGCAAAAAATGACAAATTTTTTCTGATGACGACAAAGTCAGAAGGGGAGGTAAACGAAACCGGCTATTTCCGACCAAAATTCTCACCCACCACTCCCCTACTCACCGGTGAAATCGGCTACGTCGCGACCGGTTTCAAGGAAGTGGCTGAGGCGCGTGTCGGTGATACCATCACATTACAAAAGCAACCCGCAGACACTCCCCTGCCCGGCTACCGTGAAATCCAACCGTCAGTCTTTGCCTCGATTTACTGCACTGAGGGCGACGATTATCCAGAGCTCAAGGAGGCGATCGGTAAACTAAAATTAAATGATGCTTCCCTGACCTATGAGCCGGAGCGCTCGGATGCGCTTGGTTTTGGTTTCCGTTGTGGCTTTCTCGGCCTACTACATATGGACATCGTTCGTGAACGGCTCGAACGCGAATACAATTTATCACTGGTAATTTCCAGTCCGACAGTGCGCTATTTTGTGACTTTAAATAGTGGTGAAGAAGTGACAGTCGAAAAACCGGGCGATTTGCCGGATCGTGGCAATATCAGGGAAATTCGTGAGCCATGGGTCAAGCTCGATATTTTCACGCCAAAGGAATATGTCGGTGCCTTGATGGAGATTGTTCATAAGAAAAGAGCCGTTTTTGAAAATATCGAATATCTTGATGAACTGCGGACAATAATTCATTATGAAATTCCCCTAGCTGAGGTCATCATTGATCTCTATGACTTGTTAAAATCAGCCTCTCGTGGCTACGCTTCGATGAGTTACGAGTCGCTCGATTATCAATCAAGCGATCTGGAAAAAGTCGATATCCTGATCAATCTAGACAAGGTTGACGCTCTAAGTTTCATCATTCATCGTTCCAAAACACAAAGTGAAGCGCGACGAATGACTGAGCGACTCAAGGAACTGATCCCGAGACAAAATTTCGAGGTCAAGATCCAAGCGGCGATCGGCGGCTCGATCATCGCCTCCGAGCGCATCTCCCCTTTTCGCAAAAATGTGACCGAAAAATTATACGGCGGTGATGTGACACGAAAAAATAAATTGCTCGACAAACAGAAAAAGGGTAAGAAAAAAATGAAATCAATCGGTGCCGTCGAAGTCCCGAGTGATGTTTTTATTAAAGTATTGAGAAATGAGTAGGCCAACAGTAATTTTGAGGAAAGGAACACTTCTTGCGGCCGCCGCCGCTTTTTTGTGGGCGGCAATAATTATTCTGACGAAATTTATTATCAGGGCTGGGGACAATCCACTCAATGTTATTTTTTGGCTGACAATTTTAGCGACACCTTTTTGGATCGGTCTGCTTTTTTCAAAAAAGGCAGAAGTAAAAAAGATGAGAAAGAAGGATTTCCAAACTCTCCTCTTGATAGGGTTAGTCGGTCCGCTCCTCGGAGCCATCGTGGAGATTTTTGCTCTGAAATATACGCAGGCAACAAATTTTTCATTTCTAATCCGCTCGTCCCTGCTCTTTACGATTGTTTTTGCGGCACTTTTTCTTGGTGAGAGGGTCACCAAGAAAAAATTGACCATCGCTACCTTGATATTAATTGGCGCATACTTGATTGCCACTAGCGGCAAAATTATCCACTTAAGTTTGGGTGACGGTCTTACCTTGCTTGAGGCTGCATTGATTGCTTTTGGCAATACAATTTTGGGGAAAATTGCCATCAAAACAATGAGTTCTCAGCTAAGTGCTGCCGGAAGTTTTCTGGTGAGCGTTTTACCAGTGACAGTGCTGACTTTTGCGACAAATTCTTTTGCCGTGCCGCACGCGGTTGGTTTGATTTTGATCCTGACAGTTGTCGAAATTGTCTCTGTATTGAATAGGTTTAATGCATATAAATATTGCAGCGCTTCTTTTCTGGCGATGACCTACTCTGCGACCCCTGTAATTGTGACGGTTTTCGCTTTCTTTTTATTGGGAGAGCAATTATCACTCATTCAAATTATCGGTGGACTTTTGATTGTTTCTGGTGGTGTCTATGCTGAAAAAATAAAAATATGATTTTATGCACAGCAGCTTCCCCAAAGGGACAACAATTCACATTATTTTCAAAGACGGCTCGACGACTGCGGGTAAATTTTTCGATCACAAAAGTGGCAAAGTCTTGCTCGAGGATGGGCGAGTAATCGAACTCGAAAAAGTCCGGGCAATGTCGCCGCGACGGCTGAAAAGTACTAGCAAGTCTGGTAGCGGTAAGAAAATAAAGTTTCGAATCTAAGTTGTTTTTCGAAATAAAAAAGACTCCCGCAGAGGAGTTTTTTATTGCTGATAAATGAAGCGGGTCAGCTGCTTCGCACTTACAACTGACCCTGAGCTTCCCCTTTCTGCTCACCCCTCAGTCGAGGGGGATGAGCGGATCGTGTTCCTGCCAGTCGTTCGGCAGGACGATTCTTCGCCGCGACGGCTGACAGCCGAAGCGGTTGCCGCGCACCCAGACCTTGGCGATTGGGAACGGCCAACCGTTGATGATTCGGACCCGGTCGTTGGCGTGGATCTTCTCGAACGGCCTGGTTCTTGGCTCGTCGGGGTCGATCTTGAAACAGAGCCAGAATGTCCGTCGCGGCCAAACCATCTCAACCATTTCGAGGTCGATCTGGTTGTTCTTGGCGCCGAAGCACACCCTGTCTGTTCTGCTGACGACCCTAAGGGGACAGCCCTTTGTGTCCCTCAACTTGTCAACCTCGACGTTGTACCGGTACTGCCACGGTTCCACCACCGCGGGTTTTTCCGGCTCTGCCACCGGGCGGTCGACGTTGTTCTTCACCGTTGACGTTGCCGATGGCAACGGCGGCGTGTAAAACGCGTCGCCGAAACCCGACGGAATTGGCAGATGGTCTGCCGGATCGATGCCCGGAGTGGTCGGCGGTGCAACGGCGATGACGAACATGCCGGCGTTGCTGGTGGTGAAGTCGCAATACTGAGCGTAGGCAGTTGCGGCTGCCAACAGCCCAAGGACCGCGCAACTGAGTCGGCGCATCATCATCTACCTCCTTGTGGTAGTCGCTCGATGTTCTCAGAGACGGAGACATTGAAGCACAAAATGACAACATATACAAGTATTTCTGTATTTTTGAATTAAAAAATCATCACTTGCGTGATGTTTTTAAAATTTGGCCGACGAAGTAGAGCGAAGCACGCTTCACGGCCATGAACCGTGCGCCTCGCACTCTGGTTCAAGGTAGACTGCCCGGGACGATCTCACAAATTTATTCCACAAATTTCTGGACACCCTCGGTTTCCAGTTCCTTCCGATAGCGGGAGACCAACTATTCTCCCGACCCCACTCGTGTTAGAGTCCTCTACCAATAAAAAAGCACCGCTGCACGGCGCATTTTTATTGGTAGACCGCCCGGGACTCGAACCCGGAACCAATGGCTTAAAAGGCCACTGCTCTACCAATTGAGCTAACGGTCCAAATATTTACCTTGAAATATTACCATTTTTTCGCACTAAAATCAACCGCCAGATTTTGTTATAATTTAATTATGTTCTTAAAATTAAAATCTAAAGCTGATGCGTTTTTGCCGGTAATTATTATTATAGCCGTAATTGGTGCTGGCTATTATTACATCTACAATCGCTACATCGCCAATCCTTGCGGAACGCCGATTCATTATGCGATCGGAAGCGTCGATTCCCGTTTCAAGGTTACCGACAGCGATGTGGTCAGAATCGCTGAGGATGCCGCGGGTCGCTGGAATACCACCGGCGGCGAAAAGCTGCTAGAATATGATCCAAATTCATCAATGAAAATAAATTTAGTATATGACCAGCGTCAAGCCAATGTTGACAAGATCAACGCTGAAGTCGGCTCGCTCAATTCTTCTGGTAATGCGATAGATTCTTTTCGGATAGAGTTGCAAGATAGGATTGCGAAATACCAAAAAGATCTTGCTAGTCACAACGCAAGTGTTAATTATTGGAATTCTCAAGGTGGCGCACCGTCCGATATTTACACACAATTGCAAGGTGAGAAGGCGAGCCTGGACAAGCGACTGACTGATATCAATGCCTCGGCAAAATTGCTAAATGAACAAATAAATACTCATAATTCTACCTTGAATCAACTCAATACTGAAATTGAGTCAGAAAAAGACAAAATAATTACAGAGGGTCTATACTACACGGCTGAAAAGAAAATAGATATATTTACTTTTGGCAATGAGGAAGAATTGCGTCTTGTCCTGATGCATGAGCTCGGACACGCATTTTCACTCGATCACGACAAACAGTCAACCTCGGTAATGTATCCGATACTTGGCAAGCAAGATTTGTCCGATCCGAAGCCGTCGGCGGAGGACTTGAAAATGTATGCCGATACTTGCAAGACATTGAGCGGTCGCTGGAAAACTTTTTGGCAAAGCCTCTTCAACCGCACAGCTCAGCCAGCATTATAAATTATATTTTTCAATTTTTATTCTAAATATTATACGTACTTGCGCATAATCCACAATAGCTGGATTATTTTTGAGTGTAAACGTCAGAAGGCCGGCAGGGAGTGGTTACCCTGACGGCCTTCCGGTAAGTTGGCACGCGTTCCTTGGCGCGTACCTGGCCTGTTATGACACCGCTGGTGGTTCTGGTGTTGCCGGGGGTTCGGGAACTGGCGGTAGGTGTCTCGGCTGCCGAGTACGCACAATCCAACGCCCGAAGACGTAGATGCCCGCACACAGTAGCCAGACGATGATCGCCCAGCCAGCGATCATGACGACCGCACAGGCGACTGGCCAGAGGAGGCCGGCTACTACGCCGAACACCCAGGTGATCCTGGAGGACTGAGCCAGTAGCCCGATGCTCCACCAGATGGCCGCCACGATGAAAGCAACGATCAGCCAGCAGGTGATCAACAACCAGCGATCAACCAGACTGGTTTGCCTCTCAGCCTTGGTGACCAATTGGCGGTACTTGGCTGCTGGCCAGATCTTGGCCGCTTGCGCAACCTCGTTCTGGCGCTGGTCAGTCTTGGCGACCGATTGCCAGAGCCAGTACTGGCAGCCGGCGAAGCCGGCGTCCGCACATTGCTGTGCAAAATCCGCAATCTCGCCCGGGTTGGGCGAGAGAAGCGGTTTGCCAACGACGTTGAAGGCCTGTCCCAGGCCGATGATCGGGCGGTGGCAAGCCAACTTGTCCATCAGGCGCTCCCACTCCTTTTGGGCACGGTCCACACACTTGGCCACGTCGTGGTGAGTGCATGAGAACTCCGCCCAGTAGAGCTGCGGCGCGACAAAGTCGCACCCGGCCAGCAACTCCTTGTGAGGCAGACTGGCATGATTGTAAGGGAAAGCATAGGGGGCGAACCCCAGCAGTTTCCCTCGGCATTTCGGGCAGCCTTGCTGATGATCGCGGACCGCTGTCAGCAACTTCTCGACGGACTTGTTCTTACCGGCGACATCGCGCTCGGTGTTGAACACATACCCCATAACATTGGGGTCGTCGAGCTGCTGGATGATCACGCCGGCCTCTTTCGTGTTGTCGTTGGCGTAGTTGTAACCCCACGCCAAGACCTTAAGACCGCTCTGTCGGTAGGCGGCGTACTGAGCCGCCGTCTGGCGCTGGGAGCGCCGAAACGGCCGACAGCCATCGTGGGCCTTGATCAGTACGTGACCCACGCCAAGCTGTCTCAGTTGTTTCCCGGCGGTCACCGGGTCCGGATCGCTCCGTCCTCGGACCTGCCAGAGCCAGAGTCCGACACCGAGGTCGGCGATGGCCTGCGTCTTGTCGATGCTGGACATGTTGACCGGCGCCATCGTCGGCACCGATCGCCTGATCTCAACCACCCTCTCGCTCATCACGGTCGGCCGAGGCCAAACCGTGATCTCGAGAGTCATCACGACCGCCAGCATCGTCGTGAAGACGACTCCGACTCTCGAGCCTTCTTGCCACCGCGGGGTGGCGAGGCGAAGCGGGCGCAATCCATCGTTGTTACTATTCATGTCTATCGTCACTCCCGCGTGGCACTGTCGGCAGATGCCGATCAGGTTCGATGGTGGACTTTCTGATCCCCCCGAACGAACAACGGCTACTGTGGCCGCTCTTCGTTCGAGAGGATATACATCTATAAAATTACCCGATTATTCTGGCGCTCAATCTGGCGTTTTTCGAATAAATAACGCCGTTTTGAGCGTAAATGCACCAAATTTGATTATTGGCACATTCCTCATAATCACGCTTGCATTTTACAATATTTTTACTAATTTGTCAATGATTTTAAGCACAAAAAATAACCCCAGTGAGGTGGGGTTATTTTTAAAATATTTACAGTGTATTTACTTCGAGCGGACCTGCTTCACCTTTGGCGTGTCTGAGCTGATCAGATTGATCAGGGTGATGATCAGACTATAGACCAGTGCGCCCCAGAAGGCGGAGGCAAAATTGGCGACTTCGAAGCCCTTGACCATCGTACTGGCGATCCAGAAGATGATGGCGTTGATGAAAAAGGTGAACAGACCAAGGGTCAGGAAATTGATCGGCAAAGTTAGTAATATCAAAACCGGTCGAACGAGAGTATTCAAAAGTCCAAGGATGAGCGAGGTGACAAGAACTGACCAATACGAAACGAAACTGAGCCCCGGAGTGAGCAGAGCAACGACGATTAAGATTAGCGAATTGAAGAACCAGCGAAGTAGCAACATGAAAACTCCTTAATTTAAGCTTGTAAGCAGTAAGCGGTAAGCAGTAAGTTTTTCCTTAATTTTGCTTATAGCTTATTGCATATTGCTTAACAGTTTATCTTGTGTTGTTACTTCGAAATCCGGTAACTACCAGCACGATCGGTGGAAGGATGACCAGTAAAGTCTTGTAATCAAATAAATACCTGGCGAGTCTTGAGATTTCAAGATAATGATTGCGAGTTGCTTCCGGCAATAAGCCGAGTACCGATGACAGTATCAAAGCGACTGCCAAGACGCTATAGAGAATACTATTCAGTGGAGAATTATTTGCATCGGAACGTCGGCGGACACTGATTGCTGTGGAAATCAGCAGGATCGTCGAGAGTAGCAAGACGATAGATATTGTGGAGGTCGAAGCGTTGCTCTTGATCCAAAGTTGATTGGCGACGACCTTGTTGCCGTTGAAAAATTGATAGACTGTAGTCGTAAAATTTTCGGCGACGACGATACCGACGTAGACCGAACAAAGTGTTGTGATAATTTTTTCTCGTTGGAAAAGCAAGCCGTAAGCGACGCCAAAAAGAAAAAACAGGCCGATAAATAAATCCACGCTGGGAAGATGCATGAACTTTTCCCCTCCGGAAAATTAATTCTTCTTTAATTATCGGTCAGAATGAGAATAAAGTCAACAATTTGCATTGGACTAAAGACCAATGTCAAAAGACTAATGACGGGCGATAATGTCAGTTTGTATTTAAACCAGTCTTTTGACTTTAGTCTTGCGGCAATAGTTATTGCCACCAATGATTCTTTTTTTGTTCGAGGTTTTTGATTTTTTGCCAGAGATCCTGTTGCTCTTTTGACAGTCTTTTTGGCATCACAATTTTCAATGTAAGTGTTAGGTCGCCATGAGTTCCGTTGCGCATTTGTTTGCCTTTGCCGCGAAAACGGTACGAAGTGCCGGATTGGGTGCCAGCGGGGATTTCAAATTCAATTCTCTGACCATCAACTTCTATCTTGATCTTATCACCGAGAACAGCCTGAGCTGGTGAGATTTGAAGTTCAGCATTGACAGCGGCAAAGCTCTGACTAAAGAGATCGCCAAAGATGTCACCAAAGCCGCCAAAACCGGAAAAATCAAAACCTTCCTGATTGCCAAAACCGGAGAAGCCGTCAAAACCCTGTCCACCTCCACCACCACCTCGAAAAGCTGTCTCGCCGAACTGGTCGTACTGAGACCGCTTCTGTGGGTCCGACAAAATCTGGTAAGCCTCGTTGGCTTCCTTAAATTTTATCTCAGATTCTTTGCTGCCACCGCGATCCGGATGATGTTGCAGTGCCAATTTGCGATAAGCAGACTTGATTTCCTCAGCCGAAGCAGATTTAGACACACCCAGTATATTGTAATAATCTTTAGCCATTAGCAAAAATTAACCTAATTAACCTAATTCCTGCCTGCCGGCAGGCAGGTCTAATTAACCTAAACAAGTCCCAAGTACCAATGCCCAAAGTTTACAGAAGTTGGGATTTAGTCATTGGAATTTGTTTAGAATAATTAGGTCAATTAGAGTAATTAGAAATTAACATTGAGACGCTCATTCTACCACTTTTCCTGAGGTTGCGTCAAGAATGATTATTTTGCTCGAGCCGTCTTGTCTGGTATATTGAACTGTCCAAGTCAGGATACTATCGGCACTAGAAGTTTTCAGAGTCAAGCTGATTCCAGACAATGTATTTGAGTCGCGCCAGTCGAGCCCGCCCGCTTTTTCGGCTAGTTGCAAAGCAGTGACGTAATTATATTTCCAGCCGGCAGTGTCAAAAGAGGTAATGTCGCCAGCATAGTCGTCCTTGGGTATCAGGGCGCGAATATAATTTTGGGTCGTTGCTGCTATTGTGACCATCCAATTATTCGTCGTGTCATTTGGCGAAGCGAAAATATATCTGGTATTGATCGAGTCAACCTGAAGATCTGCGCCAACATTGACTTCAATCTGAGCAATCTTGTAATCAGGACTGATCTCTGCCGCTTTTGAAACTGCAATAGAGTATTCATCTTTGACAGCTTGGTCAAAATCGGTCGGATCGAGATTGGTCAGATTGGAGATTACCGGCTGTTTTGTCGTCGTTGCTGCGCTGTTCTGCTTTGCTTTCTTGCTCGAAAAATAAGACCAGCTCAGAGCAATGACGACAATGACAGCAACCGCAATATAAATTATTCGTCTGCGATCCGGTTCCATCTTTTTGACTCCGAAATTTCGGAGCCCCTCCATTCCCCGAGTGAGGGGAATTCAAAACTCAAAACTCTATGTTTATTTTACTCCGTTTTCTTATCGTCGTCTACTTTTTCCTCTGTTTTTTCTTCTGTTGGCTCGGCATCTTTTTCGTCCTTGGCCTCTGGTTCGGCTTGTTTTGCCTCTGAAGCAGCAGTTTCATACATTTTCTTGCCCAGCTCCTGGAGTGAATTGCTCAAACTTTCGGTCTGAGTCTTGATCTCTTCGAGATTATCACCGTCTTTGACTTCACGGACAGCTTTAATTTTGTCCTCAATATCAGATTTGAGATTTGAATCAGCCTTATCGCCAGCCTCTTTCAACGTTTTTCCCGCAGTATAGACAAGGCTGTCAGCCATATTGCGAGCGTCAATTAATTCTTTCTTTTTCTTGTCCTCGTCGGCATGATCTTCAGCTTCTTTTTTCATTCTCTCGATTTCGTCCTCAGATAAACCGGACGACGAGGTGATAGTAATTTTTTGCTCTTTGTTCGTGGCCTTGTCCTTGGCGGTCACATTGACAATACCGTTGGCATCAATGTCAAAGGTAACTTCGACTTGCGGAATGCCGCGCGGTGCTGGTGGAATGCCGTCAAGGATGAAACGCCCCAGCGTCTTATTGTCAGTAGCAAATTCGCGCTCACCCTGCAGGACATGGATTTCAACAGAAGTCTGATTGTCAGCGGCGGTTGAGAAAGTTTCCGATTTCGCTGCCGGGATTGTCGTATTGCGCTCGATCAATTTGGTAGTAACCCCACCGAGAGTTTCGATTCCGAGTGAAAGGGGAGTGACATCGAGTAAAAGCAAATCCTTGACCTCGCCACCGAGAACACCGCCCTGGATTCCTGCACCGATGGCAACGGCTTCATCCGGATTGACGGAGTGATTTGGCTCTTTGCCCCAAAATTTCTTGACCGCTTCGCGGACAGCCGGCATCCTGGTCATACCACCGACGAGAATGACCTCGTCGATATCTTTGATCGTGTATTTTGCGTCCTTGAGAACCTTTTCACATGGCTTCATCGTTTTGTCGATCAGATCACCGATAAGATTTTCCATTTTGGATCGAGACAATGTCAGCGTCAGGTGTTTTGGTCCAGAGGCATCGGCGGTGATAAAGGGCAAATTGATCTCTGTCTCTGTCGAGCTTGAGAGCTCGATTTTGGCTTTTTCTGCCGCTTCTTTGACGCGCTGGATAGCGGCCTTGTCGCTGTGCAGATCGACGCCCTGATCTTTCTTGAATTCGTCGATGATAAAGTCCATCAATTTAGCATCGAAGTCGTCACCGCCGAGATGGGTGTCACCATTTGTCGCTTTGACCTCGAAGACGCCGTCGCCGAGCTCAAGTATCGTAATGTCGAAAGTACCACCACCAAGGTCGTAGACAGCAATTTTTTCATTTTTCTTTTTATCGAGGCCATAAGCCAGGGCAGCTGCTGTCGGTTCGTTGATAATACGCTTGACGTCGAGTCCGGCGATCTTGCCAGCGTCCTTGGTCGCTTGGCGCTGAGAGTCGTTGAAATAGGCCGGTACGGTAATGACCGCCTCGGTCACCTCGCCGCCGAGATAGGTCTCGGCATCTGCTTTTAATTTTTGCAAAATAAATGAGGAAATTTCCTGAGGACTGTATTCCTTCCCGTTCATAACGACGCGAATCGAGCCGTCAGAAGCCTTTTTGCTGCTGTAAGGCATTTTTTTCAGATCAGCCTGAGACTCTGCCTCGTCAAATTTACGTCCAATGAAACGCTTGACTGAAAAAATAGTGTTTTCCGAATTGGTTACAGCTTGGCGTTTGGCAAGCTGACCGACGATACGATCGCCCTTTTTTGTCTCCGCAACGATCGATGGCACAGTTCTGCCACCCTCGCTCGAGGTGATAATTTTTGCCTCGCCACCCTCCATGACGGCAACAGCCGAATTGGTGGTTCCAAGGTCGATTCCAATGATTTTTCCCATAATTCTCCTGAACTTTAATTTAAGTTGATATTTTAATTTTAGTACAATATACATAAAATGTAAAGTATACTTTACATTTTGTCAAGAGCTGTACGTGTGGAGAGGTCTGAAATGGTCCAGTTTTCTGGCTAAGTGATTATTACGGAATATTTTTCCTCTATGTAATTGAAGGCTTTTTTGTATTTTATTCTTTGAGCAAGATTGAAATTGTATGCTGAGCGCAGATTTTTGACTGAGTGAAAGAGACTGCTGACTCTCTTGATAGTGCGGAGATGGTCGCCAATTTTGATATGTTCCCATAGATAACGATTGACTATTCCTGCTTCCAGATATTTGCGGTATTCTTTCTCGACCAGATCAGCATAATCGCAGTCATCGATTATTGATTTTGCGGCAAGATAACCTGATCTAAAAGCTGTTCGCATCCCAAATCCGGCCAAAAAATCCTGCAGGCCAGCCGCTTCGCCAACGTATCGGCTGTTTTCTTTTTGCCAGACATTATTGATCGTGAAGTATCCGATGCCGCCGACAGGTTTCGGATCGATAATCTCAAGATTATATTTTTGTACAAAATAATCTTTAGTTTTCTCAAAACACTCAGTCAGCGTTTCAGTCTCACCAAATACACAGCTACAAAGGCAGGCATAGCCATCGACGACTAAAAGATAAGAATAACCTTTGTGTGCGAGCTTGCCATTGATGATCGCGACAGCGGTATTCTCCATTTTTGTTTTGAAGACTATTCCTCTGTCAGCGATAGAAGCATGCTCTAGTTTGGAGCCGGTGGCGATGATATCGGCTTCGTCTGGGCTGAGCGTCGAGTTAAAATATATCTTGACGCCGGCACTGAGAGCTTGCTTTTTCAAACCTTGATCCAAACTATTTTCGATATTGCCACGTTTGACCAGATAGAAAAGAGGGCGGTCAAAATTAAAGTTTTCATCAATTTTGGTATTCGTGACGGTGACGTTGGAGAACGGAGTGCAATCAAAATTTGTTTCGATATTTATCTCTTTCAATTCTTGAATCACATCGATTTTTCTACTCCAATTTTCTATTCCCTGCATATCGCCATGAAAACGCTGTCCGCAATCAGCTCTTTTTTCGAAAACCTCGACATTGTATCCTGATTTTGCAAGATTAATTGCCGCTGTTAGGCCAGCAATTCCTGCCCCAGCAATCTTTACAACTGACACACTTTTATTCATCGCGATTTTTTTTGTTTGAGTTGATAAAGCATGAAGGCTGCGACGGTACTTGTGTCTTCGATCGTGCCATCAATAATTTTTTCCTTGATTTCAGCTTCAGTCAAAGTTAATGTTTCCATGTCAGACTCAGACTGTTCTCGCTGATAATTGGAGATCTCGCCACCTTCTGCCAAGAAAACATAGCAGCCCTGGGTGTGATGACCATTTGCCAGCCAGTGGTGGCCAAGTAAAGTCATCTTGGCATCAGAAATTCCAACTTCTTCGAGTAACTCTCTGTCAGCGGCTTGCTCTGGTGTCTCACCAATATCTGTCTCAATCCCACCCTCGACAAATTCCAGAGATCGGCTCATGATAGGGTAGCGATCCTGCTCAACAAGGTAAAATTTGTCGCCAATTTTTGGAATCACGAGTACAAAATCATCTTTTTCGATCAATGTATAGGTTCCGGAAAAACCATCCGATTTCTCGACTTTGTCTCTGCGGACCTTCATCCGTTCATCTGTATATACATATTCCTTTGAGATAGTTTTCCAGGAAAATGGTTTTTTGCTACTTTTTTGAGACATTTGTTTTCTGTGGATTTGGCCCAGCCGAAACCTTCACCTTAGCTGGTCGGATAACATTACTATTTAGCTTATAGCCAGCCTGGAGTTCTTCGATTATTTCTCCCTCCGGTTTATCGGAGGGCAGGGATACGATTGCTTCGTAAAAATTATGATCAAATTGCGTACCTATGGTTGCCATTTTTTCCAAGCCTACCGAAGTTAAAATTGATTCAAGCTGTTTCTCAATCTGTTTGATGCCGCCGACCCAATTGTCATTTTCAATTTCAGCTGGAATATGTTTTGCGGCAAGTTGGAAATTATCAAGCACTGGTAAAATATCGAGCAAGACGTCGGCTTTGGTCATCTCGGTCAGTTTTTGCCGATCGAGCTCCACAGTTCGCCGAAAATTAGTAAAATCAGCTTGTGTTCTCTGCCAGCCGGCGGTTAACTCGGCAATCCTTTGCTGATATTCAGATTCGAGCTGTTCTTTCTTTGATTTTTTTTCTTTTGGCATAATAAAAAAGTTAATTTTTCAACTAATTATGTTACTATAATAGCAGAGAGATGCGCAAATTTAAACCGTTCTGGGGAGGGTGGTTTGACGCAATATTTGGCGCGAAAATTTGCCGATACTTATCGACCCTATAGAATTTTTACTATTCTGGCAATTTTCTTTTTGGTTGGAATTTTCCTGGCTTCATTTCTTGATTTTGATTTTAGACGAATTTGGCCAGTCTTGATATTGATCTATCTTTGTCTATTATTTTCTGCTTTTTTCAATTTTTTGCTTAGAAATTTTTTCCTTGCGCTGATCTCTTTTTCATTTATTACCTTTTTTCTCGGAATTAATATTTATTCATACTTTTCATTTCGAACCAATGTTGTTTTACCATTCAGTTCCAACGTTGATATCACTGGCCGAGTAGCAGCGCGGCCACAAATCGATGCGACGAAGCAGAAACTAATTGTCGAGTACTATCTGCTTGATCAGGACAAAAACGCTCGCGTCCTGGTAAGTGCTCCGAGGTTTCCGTTGTATAAGTATGACGATGTCATACAGGTTAGCGGCGTCGTAGCTGAACCGCCTGTTTTTAGTGATTTTAACTATCATGATTACCTCAAGCGTTATTTAGTTTTTGGTTTGATCAATCGGCCAAAAAGCATTGTCTATGTTGGTCACGACAATAATCTAGGTGGACGATTTCTGGGAGCGCTTTATGATTTTTCAGGTCGATTTGAGGCAGCACTAAACAATGTTTTACCTGAACCACAGGCGTCTCTTTCTGCTGGTATTTTACTCGGGGTCAAACGCAACATCCCTGATGCTCTGATGAATGATTTAAATGCCAGTGGTCTGACTCATATCATTGCTTTGTCGGGATACAATGTCACAATTCTAGTCGAAATTCTAGTCGTAGTTTTTATCGCCAAGCTTGGGCGCCGCCGAATCTTCATTTATGGCTCCGCTCTAATTTTGTTTTTTATTCTGATGACCGGGGCGTCGTCGAGTGTGGTCAGAGCTGGTATTTTTTCCTTCATGATTTTATTCGGTGAGCAGCTTGGTCGACAAGCGGACAAGACCAACCTGATGCTTCTAGCCGCCATCCTGATGGTTGTTTTCAATCCTTATGTTTTGCGTTACGACACCGGTTTCCAACTCTCTTTTTTGGCTTTTACCGGCTTGATTTATCTTTCGCCACAGATTAAGAAAATATTTGAAAAACCGAAGTTAAAAAATGTACCTAATGGGATTAAGGTGCCACTTACTGAAACACTTGGTGCTCAGCTGGCGGTATTTCCTCTGATCTGGTATCAATTCGGTCGGCTTTCACTGATTGCGCCGCTATCAAATTTATTAGTTTTACCACTTATTCCGTTATCAATGCTGCTAATTTTTGTCACCGGTGTCGGGGCGATTTTAAATATGAAATTAGGATTATTTTGTGGATATTTGCTTTGGCCGGTACTTGAATATATTGTGAAAGCAGTCGAACTTTTAGCTAAGGTGCCGTGGGCATCGGTCACAAGATAACCGAACACTCAACCAATCAACGAATTTTTACGAAACCACCAAAACACCAATTTGTGATTTCGTGGTTTAGTCTAGATTGGTATATTAGTTGAGGAATAATGAAGGAATTTATTAAAAAATATTTTTTAGTTGTCCTGATTTTAGTATTTTCTTTTGTTTATGCTGAAATTGCTAAAACACCATCGCCAGATAGCGCTGAAATTTATTTTCTCGACGTTGGGCAAGGGGATGCAGAGCTAATCCAAAAAGGTGATTTTCAGATTCTGATCGACGGCGGACCGAGTGATGTGGTCTTGACAGAATTAGGCAAGGTGATGCCTCTGTCCGATCGAAAAATTGACATTATAGTTTTGACTCATCCGCACGCTGACCATCTGGCGGGATTAAATTTGGTTTTGGAACGCTATGAGATTGGACAGATTTATGGCTCCGGCGTGCTCAATACGACAAACGGCTACATTGAATTTTTAAACAAAATCAAGGACAAAGGTATCAAATTTAAAGTTGCAAAATTAGCTGAAACAGTTGTCCCATTTCCCGACAGCGAGCTCGATTTCCTCTGGCCGGGAGAAAAGTATCTAAAACAAAATTTATCAAATCTAAATAATTCTTCGCTGGTGACAAAGTTTTGCTATTTTTCCAGCTGTGCGTTATTTATCGGTGATATTGAAACCGACGAACAGACGGAGATGTTTGAATATTATTCATCAGAAAAATCAGGTGATATTTTCAATGCAGATATCTTGAAAATTTCACATCACGGTTCGAGAAATGGGACGAACGAATTAACTCTGAAAAACATTAAACCCAAATATGCTGTCATCGAAGTTGGTGCTGACAATAAATATAGCCATCCCCATGCTGAAACGGTTTCTATTCTCAAAAAACTGATGATTCAAATTCTCCGCACTGATCAGAGTGGGACAATTAAATTCGAACTCACCAAGACCGGTGTTGTCAAGGATTGAAAAAATGATGATTTAA
>Ga0172379_10003044_pt1 | contig 27714 bp, 27 predicted proteins | sample GrowelOW334metaG_FD_119756 | JGI IMG/M metagenome (GOLD analysis project Ga0172379, IMG submission 119756) | Groundwater microbial communities from an aquifer near a municipal landfill in Southern Ontario, Canada - Groundwater well OW334 metaG | ecosystem: Environmental > Aquatic > Deep...
ACCTAGAAGGTAATTAAAGTTAATGCAGCAAATGGAGTTTCGTTTATTTTCTATCTCAAATTTATGGTTTCTAGTTGAAACCATAAATTTGAGATAGTCTTTGCAAAACTAACGGAAGGTAATAATCGTTAATTCCTAATAAATGTTACGCCAAAATGCTAACTGCCTAAAGAAAATACCGCCTAAAGAGGCGGTGATCCGTGGATCACCGCCTCTTTAGGCGGTATTTTACTTAAATAAAACTTACCTCAATCTATTTATAACAGAAAAACCACCCCAAAATGAGGTGGTTTTTTTGATGTATATGCTAAAATAGTATTCTAGATAATCGCTTCCATGGCAGTCATGGCCTCGCGGAGCTCTTCGCCCACTATTTCAACCGGGTGGTTGCGGATGATGTCGTTAACGGCAATCAACTGTTTGTTGTCCACATGGTTGTTCTTGCCCGCCATAAAGTTCTTACCAATTACATCGGTATCAATCTTTTTCATGAAATCGGCCAATAACGGCTTGCAGGCATGGTCGAATAGGTAACAACCGTATTCGGCGGTATCGGAAATAACACGATTCATTTCAAACAACTTTTTGCGGGCAATGGTATTGGCAATAAGTGGGGTTTCGTGCAACGACTCATAATAAGCCGATTCATCAATAATCCCGGCTTCAGTCATGGTTTCGAAGGCCAGTTCAACACCCGATTTTACAAAAGCCACCATCAATACTCCGTTGTCAAAATACTCTTGTTCCGATATTTCAACATTTCCGGCAGGAGTCTTCTCAAAAGCGGTTTCACCGGTAGCGGCACGCCAGGTCAGCAGGTTCTTGTCGTCGTTGGCCCAGTCTTCCATCATGGTTTTTGAAAAATGACCGCTCATAATGTCATCCATGTGCTTTTGGAACAACGGGCGCATGATGGTTTTCATCTCTTCGGCCAATTGAAATGCCTTTACTTTTGCAGGATTCGATAGACGGTCCATCATATTGGTGATACCCCCGTGTTTCAAGGCTTCGGTAATGGTTTCCCAGCCGTATTGAATCAGTTTTGAGGCATATCCATTGTTGATGCCTTTTTCCACCATTTTGTTGAAACACAGGATAGAACCGGTCTGCAACAAACCGCAAAGAATGGTTTGCTCGCCCATTAAATCGGATTTAACCTCAGCCACAAACGACGATTTCAGCACACCAGCCCGGTGCCCGCCGGTAGCTGCTGCGTAAGCTTTTGCCTGCTCAAATCCAATGCCCTGTGGGTCGTTTTCGGGATGCACGGCAATTAACGTAGGTACCCCAAATCCGCGTTTGTACTCTTCGCGTACTTCGGAGCCCGGCGATTTGGGAGCCACCATAATAACGGTAAGGTCTTTACGGATTTGCATTCCTTCCTCAACAATGTTAAAACCGTGAGAATAGGAAAGGGTAGCATCTTTTTTCATCAACGGCGTAATGGCTTTAATTACGCTGGAGTGCTGTTTATCGGGTGTTAAGTTGATAACCAAGTCGGCAGTAGGCAACATTTCTTCGTAAGTCCCTACTTTGAAGTTATTATCAGCTGCATTTTTATACGATTGGCGTTTCTCTTTAATGGCCTCAGCCCTTAACGAGTAAGAAATATCGAGCCCCGAATCGCGCATGTTCAAACCTTGGTTTAACCCTTGAGCACCGCATCCAACTATTACTATCTTCTTTCCAAGTAACGCTTTAACGCCATCAGCGAATTCTGAAGCATCCATAAATTCGCAAACCCCCAGCTGATTTAACTGCTCACGCAACGGAAGTGAATTAAAATAATTTGCCATTTTTCAATCTGTATTTATTGTTACTACTACTTTAGTGCTTTTTGCAGATGCCAAAAATGTGCCATAACTGCATGATACAAAGTAACAACAATTCCTTCATACCCCTTTGATAAAAAACAAGGTAATTTAGGTACTTTTCATGGATTGGAACTTGCAGCGCCTGCTGCGATAACAAAAACGCAGCAGGCGCTGCGTTGTCCTTTGGGCGTTATGTTGTCCAATATTACCGCTTCGTTTTCCTATACTGCAACGGCGTAATTCCACTGGCTTTTTTAAAGAATTTGGTAAAATAGCTTTGATCGGTAAAATTCATGAAATCGGCAATTTCAGTCACGGTCATTTCAGTGTGAATGAGCAACCGTTTGGTTTCAATAATCACCTTGTTTTGAATAAGTTTAGCCGATGTATTGCCCGTAACCTGTTTTACCAGTTGCGTTAAATGGTTGGGGGTAATGGCCAACATGCTGGCATATTCATTTATAGAGAGGTTTTTTTGGTAGTTTTCCTCCACCAGCCGCAAAAGATTTTTAACCAGCAAATGTCCTTTAGTATGCTGCATGCTCACCATATCGGCAGGGTACAGTTTTTTACAGGTTTGCAATATCAAATCAAGAATGGCACGGATTGCATCTTCCGAAACCTCATCCGTTGGGTTTACCTCTGTGCATCCCCGAACGAATAAACTTTGCAAAAACTGGGTGTCGGCATGCTGTTCCAGAAGCAAAGGCGGGTTGTTTTGCTCCACCGAAAAAAAGAAAGGAAACTCCAGCAACTTGTTTTTATTCACCTCCCTCAGCAAGTAAAATTCAGCTGTGAATAAAAAAATATAGCCGTCAATATCATTCGAAAGCTCCAATTTATGGGCCTGCCCCGGCGACAGAAAAAACACACACGGCGGTTTTATCTCATACTTATTGCTGTCAATTATGTGGTAACCGGAGCCTTGCCGTAAAAACAGCACCTCGTAAAAATCGTGCTTGTGCGGATACGAAACCTGAAAATGCCGGTTTGCATCAAACACCTCAACCTGATACATGCGGCTCCGCTGGTGGGTTGAGCTGAATTCCTTTAAACTGTAAACCGGTATGTTTTTTGAATTTTCCAAAAGTCAATAAATAATCTACTTTGATAATGCACTTTGGCTTAGTGCCTTTATCCTCAAAATTGAAAATATATTTTGATATTATAAAATTAAATTCCTGTAAATAGCCAAATATCAAATTAATTAATTCTTTCAAATTTATCATGTGGGAGTTGGATTGATCGTATAGTACTTACAATTGATATTCAAATTACTAGCATTCAATTACGATTTAAAAGTTATTAATGGGTATTGTATTCAAAATTTTTTTTACCGCTTGTATTCTAAAAATTAAAACCTAAGTTTGTGACGCAAAATTATAAAAATGAAAAAACAAAACAGCATAGTCACTTCTTTGGTACTTGTCATTGTGGGCAGCGACACAGGAGAGCTATAGTTATGTGGAAAATAATAATCCAAAAAGGCTCTTCATTTGATTGAAGAGCCTTTTTTAATAAAAAGGAAAAACAAATAAAAACTATAATATGAGCTATAAAATACCTTTGCGAAGCAATACCACTAAAGTTGGAGCCAAAATGGCGGGTGCCCGAGCCTTGTGGCGGGCCAATGGCATGAAAGAAGAGCAGTTTAAAGCTCCTGTAATTGCCATTGTAAATTCATTTACACAATTTGTACCCGGCCATGTCCATTTAAAGGACATTGGCCAAGATGTAAAGAAAATAATTGAAGCCGAAGGTTGCTTTGCCCCTGAGTTCAATACCATTGCCATTGACGATGGAATTGCTATGGGACACGATGGTATGCTTTACTCCCTTCCATCGCGCGAAATAATTGCCGATAGCGTAGAATATATGTGCAATGCACACCAAGCCGATGCCATGATTTGCATCAGCAATTGCGACAAAATTACTCCCGGTATGCTGATGGCCGCCATGCGGTTAAACATCCCGGCTATTTTTGTTTCTGGCGGGCCCATGGAAGCTGGCGTGTTCAACGGCAAAAAATACGATTTGGTGGATGCCATTGTAATGGGTGCCGACGAAAACACATCGCCCGAACTGCTGAAGGGGGTTGAGGAAAATGCTTGTCCTACTTGCGGCTCTTGCTCGGGAATGTTTACCGCAAACTCCATGAATTGCCTGAACGAGGCACTGGGAATGGCACTTCCCGGCAACGGAACTATTGTTGCCACTCACTCAAACCGTATTAAACTTTTTGAACAGGCCGCAAAACAAATCGTTAAAAACACTTACGCTTATTATAGAGATGGCGATACATCGGTATTGCCCCGCAATATAGCCACCAAAGCGGCTTTCAACAATTCCATGAGCTTGGATATTGCCATGGGCGGTTCAACCAACACAGTGTTGCACTTACTGGCCATAGCCCACGAAGCCGAAGTTGATTTTACCATGAAGGAGATGGATGCCTTATCGCGCAAGGTGCCCTGTATATGCAAGGTTTCGCCAAACGGAAGCTACCATATTGAAGATGTGAATCGTGCCGGTGGCATTATGGCCATTTTAAGCGAATTGGCTAAAGTCGGTTTGCTCGACACCACAGTTTCCAGAGCCGATGGTAACACGTTAAAACAGGCCATCGCCAAATACGATTTAACCCTCGACACGCATATAAAAGACGCTTTTACTATTTATTCATCAGCTCCAGCCCAAAACGGGCTGAACCTAACCATGGGTTCGCACAATGCCCAATTCAAAACCTTGGATTTAGACCGCAAAAGCGGATGCATCCGGAGTGTTGAAAACGCTTACTCCAAAGATGGTGGGCTGGCTGTTTTGTTTGGAAACTTAGCACAGAACGGGTGCATCGTGAAAACGGCAGGTGTGGATGAGTCGGTCTGGAAATTCTCAGGCCCGGCACGGGTTTATGATTCACAGGATGCATCGGTGAAAGGGATTTTAGCAAACGAGGTAAAAGCCGGCGAAGTAGTGGTAATCCGCTACGAAGGCCCAAAAGGTGGTCCCGGAATGCAGGAAATGTTGTATCCAACTTCATATCTTAAATCAAAAGGACTGGGCAAAGCCTGTGCATTGATTACCGACGGACGATTTTCAGGTGGAACATCGGGCCTATCTATTGGTCATGCATCGCCCGAAGCGGCCAGCAAAGGAACCATTGCTTTGGTTCAAAATGGCGATATCATTACCATTGACATACCAAACAGGACAATTAATTTAGATGTGGACGCCACGGAACTGGAAAAACGCCGGGATGCCGAAGAGGCCAAAGGCAACAAAGCGTACACCCCAAACCGGGTGCGCAACGTATCGAAATCATTAAAACAATACGCCCATTTTGTAAGTTCGGCCGACAAAGGCGCCGTTCGATTAATCGAATAATAAAATATATAATTATGGAAACACTTGCCAAGGAAAAAATGGAAAAACTTAACCAACAAAAAATCAGGGTTACCGGTTCTGAAGCGCTGTTATTATCGCTGATTGCCGAAGAAGTGACTACTATTTTTGGATACCCCGGAGGGGCCATTATGCCGGTTTACGACAAATTATACGATTTTAAAGATAGGCTTAAACATATCTTAACCCGCCATGAGCAAGGAGCCGTTCATGCGGCACAAGGATATGCGCGGGTATCGGGTAGAACCGGTGTTTGTTTTGCCACCTCGGGACCGGGAGCTACCAATTTAATTACCGGTATTGTGGATGCTTACATGGATTCAACCCCTATTGTATGCGTAACCGGACAGGTGGGCTCACATTTAATTGGCAGCGATGCTTTTCAGGAAACCGATGTAGTAGGTATTTCGATGCCGGTAACCAAGTGGAATTATCAAGTAACAAAAGCTGAAGAAATTCCTGAAGCCATGGCAAAGGCGTTTTATATTGCCAAATCGGGACGGCCTGGCCCGGTATTGGTTGATATTACCAAAGATGCCATGTTGCAGGAGATGGATTTTGCTTACGAACCTTGTACCTACATCCGCAGCTATGTTCCCATGCCGCATATTAAAGAAGAGCAACTGAACCGTGCAGCCGAAATGATATATGAGGCAAAAAAACCATTCGCATTAATTGGTCAGGGTGTAATTTTAGGAGGTGCCGAAAATGAACTGTTGGCTTTTCTAGAGAAATCCGGTATTCCGGCCGCATTTACTTTACTCGGATTGTCCGCCTTACCCAACGATCACCCGCAGCACATGGGAATGTTGGGGATGCACGGACATGCAGCACCCAATATAATGACCAACGAATGCGATTTGTTGATTGGAATAGGAATGCGTTTCGATGACCGGGTTACTGGTAAAGTTTCGAAATATGCCACCCAAGCCAAAATACTCCATTTTGAACTGGAAAAAGCTGAAATAAACAAAATAATCAAAGTAGATGCTTACGTAAATGGCAATGTTAAAGAAACATTGCCCGCGGTAACTGCCAAACTGGTAAAAAAATCGTTTGAAGGTTGGATCAACGAGTTTAAGATCATCCGCAAAGACGAAGAAAAAAGGGTGATTCATCCGGAATTATATCCCGAAGGAAATAAAATTTCGATGGGTGAAGTAATGCGGGTTATAAATGAAGCTGTAAAAGGGGAAGCCGTTTTGGTTACCGATGTGGGCCAGCACCAGATGATGGCCTCACGTTATTTCAATTTTAAAAATACCCGAAGCTGGATTACCTCCGGTGGATTGGGAACCATTGGTTTTGGGCTGCCTGCCGCCATGGGTGCGCAATTTGGGGCTCCCGATAAAACCGTTATTATGGTTGCTGGTGACGGCGGATTCCAAATGACGCTGCAAGAACTCGGAACCATTGCCTATAACCGGTTGCCCGTTAAGATGATTGTTTTGAACAACAATTTTCTGGGCATGGTGCGTCAGTGGCAGGAGCTGTTTTTTGAGGAGCGATATTCTTCAACTCCAATAAGCAGCCCAAATTATCCAATACTTGCTTCGGCCTATGGCATTGCTGGTGAAACGGTAAAAGACCGCACTGACCTGAAAGCCGCTATAGCCCGAATGCTGGAAACCGACGGACCCTATTTGCTTGAAGTTAAAGTAATAAACAAAGGGAATGTGTTCCCCATGATTCCTCAAGGTGCAGCAGTAAATGAAGTGCTTTATGGCGATGAAAAATCTTCAAAATAACTTTAAAACCACAAACAATGACTAATGAACAATTTACAGTATATCAGGAATATACGCTGACCATATTTTCGGAAAACAGCATTGGTCTGTTGAACCGGATAACCATCAATTTTACCAAACGGAAATTGAATATTGAGAGCCTTACCGTATCGGAATCGGCCATTAAAGGAGTGTTCAAGTTTACCATAGTGGTAGTTTGTAATCGCCACACAGTGGAAAATATGGTAAAGCAACTCGAAAAGCAGATTGATGTAATCCGTGCTTTCTATCTGACTCAAGACGAAATCCTGCATCAGGAAATTGCCATGTATAAAATTGAGACCAATGCCCTGTTGGAAACCAATGAAATTGAAGGTATTATACGGATGTACAATGCCCGCATTTTGGAAATGACCAAAGAATACACGGTAATTGAAAAAACCGGTCATAAAGCAGAAACACAAGAACTTTTTGAGAAATTGAGGCCCTATGGGGTTCTACAGTTTACCCGTTCGGGAAGGGTGGCCATAACCCGTTTAAAGCAGGAATTACTTAGCAGTTATCTGGAAAAACTGGAAAAAGAACACCGGGAAGCGGTATAATTTGTGATTTAATAGTATTTCGATAGCATTTGAAAATCAAAAATCGTTAATCGAACATCACAATTATTTCCGATGTTCGATTAACGATGTACAATTTGAGATTGAAAAACTCACCCCGCTGCCGCACGATTCCCATCGTGTGGCAAGTAGTTAAAAAGGAATAAATTAGCTTTTAAAGTTCAGAACCTGAATATTTTGAACATATTTTTTTAGAAATAGATTTAATAAAAAATGTAATAGCGATAGAGCGTAACGACTATGAAAAGGATGCCGTGCGGAAAAACTCTGCCTATGGCAAACGAATTATGGTTAAAAAACATTAAATTTGCAGAAACATTGATACCCATAATCATGAAAGAGCAAGCTATAAACCAAGAATTTAAATTCTATTTCAATTTGCTTTCTGAGGATCAAAAAGAGTCCCTATTGTCAATGATGAAGTCCTTTCTGGGCAAGAGTGAAAAGAAGACAAATAGAATATCCATTGAACAATACAATAAGGAACTAGAAGATGCCGAGAAACGCATTAATGAGGGTCAATTCGTTACTCATGAATCCCTTAAAGAAGAAGCGTTAAAATGGTAGAAGATAAAACGTTGCCAATAATTTGGGATAAAGTAGCAAAAACCCAACTCAGAAAAGCATATAACAAAATAGCAAAAGAATCTTCTCAAGGTGCTGAAACAGTACTAAAAGGAATAATCAATTGTATTGATGAACTTCCTAAACAACCCAATAGACATCCGGCGGATAAGTTTAAAGCAAATAATACAGGAGCTTATAGAGCTTTTGAAACCCATAATTACAGAATAACTTATAAAATTACCGACAAAAACATACAAATATTAAGGGTTCGACATGTTAAAAGAGAACCTCTTGATTATTGAATTACTCCCCGCTGCCGCTGCTTCACGAGTCCCCTCGTATGGCAAGTAATTAAAAGGAATAAATTAGCATTTTAAGTTCAGAACCTGAATCGTTGGGTCATTTAAATTGTATTAGCGCCTTCTGCTTCTTTGTCCATGCAATTATTGATAATAAAATCGAGTTTATCACAAAACTTAAAATCATGATTTGAAAATAGTCCGTTTTATAATGGTCGTAAATCATGAATACCATAATCGCATAAAAGATTACAAGTCCGAGTAATGACTCAATAAAATGATTTTTATTCCTTGAGAATTTTGTCGGCAAATAAATTGTCAGTCCAGGAGTTAATACAAACCAAAACAGAATTAGAGTAATCACGTTCCACCCGATCAAAATCGAAAATGGAACCAAAACAATTGCAAGTCCGATGGGTACAATCAGTGTCCCCTTTAATTTGTCTTTAGATTCCTTGTTCATTTAAAAATTGCTTAAGTTGTCTCTTTTGTATTTTGGGTCATAACGTTCAAGGCTTTGTTATGCTATAGGCATTTTATTCATTCTGCAGTCCAGTTATTAAATCCCGAAGTTCTTTGTCTGAAATAGAAGCTGTTTCACTTTTGTCATAAATCGAAATTAAATTTACAATAATATTATCGTCTTCGGTTTCTAATAATCCAATGATTTCAGTATGAAACTCTAACTATGACTTTCATTTAAAAAATCGGATAGAGTTTGTAATTTATTTCCTTGTCTTTTTGAAGCTTTAATCTCGCTCAATCCTTCTTGAATTGCAACAAACACCTTCAATTTACTCTGAAGCTTATGGTAATCTTCATTAATTTTCTCCCATTTATCAAATGGGACAATAACAGAAGTCTTTATATCTCTATCATCTACAATATATAGCATTGTATTTCTCATTTCTAATTATTTTCAACAAAATTAAACAATTAGAACATCTGTAGCAAATCTGTTTCATTTGCATATTGCCGAACTTCTTGGTATCCTCCATTACATCATCAAAATTATTCCCGTTTTATTTCGGAAGTTTGCTAAATTTGCGGCTGAATTACGAACTGAAAATTAACGTTATTTCCTGTCATGGTAACATTCTTTCAATCGCCCAACGGCAAAACAATTGCCGTAAAATCTCCCGCCTCACTTAGCAAAACCGATGTATCAAAACTAGTCTGGCTTTTTGGAAATGCCTCCGCTTTGGCTTCCGAAAAGTTAGAAGGTGCCTTTATTGGTCCCCGCAAAGAAATGATAACCCCTTGGAGTACCAATGCGGTTGAAATTACCCAAAACATGGGAATTACAGGGATTGAACGGATTGAAGAATTTGAAAAAACCAGTCACGAAAAACCCAATTTCGACCCTATGTTAAAAGCCCTTTACCATGGCTTAGATCAAGATATTTTTACCATCAACAAAAAACCGGAACCGGTTTTATTTATCGACGATATTGCTGCCTATAACCAAAAAGAAGGATTGGCATTAAGCACTGATGAAGTGGATTACTTGAAAGGTCTTTCCCAAAAACTGAACCGAAAGTTAACCGACAGCGAGGTTTTTGGCTTCTCACAAGTAAATTCGGAACACTGCCGTCACAAAATTTTTAACGGTACCTTTGTGATTGACGGACAGGAAAAACCTGACACCTTATTCCAACTTATCAAAAAACCACTAACGCTCACCCAAACTTTGTGGTATCGGCCTATAAAGACAATTGCGCCTTTATGCAAGGGCCAACCTTGGAACAATTTGCGCCAAAAACACAAGATAAAGCCGACTTTTTTGAGGTTTCCGATTACGAATCGGTTTACTCGTTGAAAGCCGAAACCCACAACTTCCCAACCACGGTGGAACCTTTTAACGGCGCCGCTACCGGAACCGGAGGCGAAATACGCGACCGCATGGCTGGCGGCAAAGGAAGCATGCCCATTGCCGGCACAGCCGTGTACATGACCTCATACTCCCGATTGGAAGACGACCGCCAGTGGGAACAGGCCAATGCAGCCCGTCCGTGGTTGTACCAGACTCCTTCGCAACTGTTGATTAAAGCATCGAACGGCGCCAGCGATTTTGGCAACAAATTCGGACAACCCGTTATCTGCGGAAGCGTGCTGACCTTTGAACATTCCGAACCCTACAAAAAGTTTGGCTACGACAAGGTGATTATGCTGGCCGGTGGCGTAGGTTATGCCAAAAAGAAAGACAGTCTGAAAGATAAGCCCGCCGTGGGCGACAACATAGTAGTGATGGGCGGCGACAATTACCGAATTGGTATGGGCGGAGGAGCCGTTTCGTCGGTGGATACCGGCCAGTTTGCCAATGCCATTGAATTGAATGCCGTACAACGGTCGAACCCCGAAATGCAAAAGCGCGTGGCCAACGCCATTCGTGCCTTGAGCGAACAGGATATCAATCCCATTATTTCCATTCACGACCACGGCGCTGGCGGCCACCTCAACTGCCTGAGCGAGTTGGTGGAAGAAACCGGCGGAAGAATTGAAGTACGCAAATTGCCCATTGGCGATCCAACCCTTTCGGGCAAGGAGATTGCCGGGAACGAATCGCAGGAACGTATGGGATTGGTGATGCACAAAAAGGACATTGAACACTTGAGGAATATTGCCGAACGCGAGCGTGCCCCCATGTATGTGGTTGGCGAAACGACCGGCGACATGCAGTTCAGCTTTGTGGATGAAAAAGACGGATCGAAACCCATCGATTTGAAGCTTTCGGATATGTTTGGAAAGCCGCCGCGTACCATCATGGAAGATAAAAAACCAACCGATACCTACTCAGAATTATCATACGATGTAAACAACCTACAATCCTATTTGGAGCAGGTACTCCAATTGGAAGCCGTTGCCTGCAAAGACTGGCTCACCAACAAAGTGGATCGTTCGGTGACCGGAAAAATCGGCCTGCAACAAAATGCTGGCCCGCTGCATTTACCGTTGAACAACTGCGGTATTGTAGCCCTCGATTATAAAGGAGTTGCCGGAGTTGCCACCAGCATTGGCCATGCGCCCGTTAGTGCCATGTTGAATGCCGCCAAAGGTTCCCGGTTGGCCGTGGTCGAATCGCTTACCAACTTGGTTTGGGCTCCCTTGCGCGACCAAATGAAAGGCGTGTCGTTAAGTGCCAACTGGATGTGGCCTTGCAAAAACCCGGGCGAAGATGCCCGCCTGTATGAGGCTGTTGAAGCTTTGAGCGACTTTTGTATTGAACTGGGAATTAATGTACCTACCGGAAAAGATTCCCTTTCGATGACCCAAAAATATAAAAACGGTGAAAAGGTAATTGCCCCCGGAACCGTTATTGTTTCGGCTGCTGCCGAGGTAACCAATATCCGCAAAGCGGTTACCCCCGTTTTGCATAAAATGGAAAATGCCCCTTTGTTCTATATCGATTTATCGGACGGGGAACGCAAACTAGGCGGCTCATCGTTGGCACAAATTGTAAATGCCATTGGCAACGATTGCCCCGATGCAGCCAGTGCCACCTATTTTGTAAAAGCATTCAACGCCATTCAGCAATTGATTGAAGACGGACAGATATTGGCCGGGCACGATATTTCATCGGGAGGAATAATTACCACTTTATTGGAAATGACCTTTGCCGACAACCAATTGGGCTTGGATATTGACTTATCACCTTTAAAGGAATCGGATCCGGTTAAGGTTTTGTTTGCCGAGAATCCGGGCGTTATTGTTCAGGTTAAGGATGCCAATAAAGCCGCTGCTTATTTATCGCAGCAGGGTATTGCCTTTTATAACATAGGTGGATTGGGCAAAGCCGGTGAATTAGGCATAAACACTGGCAACAACAGGTATTCTTTTGATACCAAGCAATTACGCGATGTGTGGTACAAAACATCGTTCCTGCTCGACCAAAAGCAAACCAAACCAGGATTTGCCAAAGAAAGATACAATTCATATAAAAACAATTCACTTCAATGGGATTTTAAAGGGTTCACCGGAAAGGCTTCCGATTTAGGACTTGACCTGAACCGGCGAAACTCCACCGGAACCAAAGCGGCCATTATCCGCGAAAAAGGGGTGAACGGCGACCGCGAAATGGCTTACACGCTATATACTGCTGGATTCGATGTGAAAGACGTGCACATGACTGACCTGATTACCGGCCGTGAAGATTTGAGCGATGTTAACCTGATTGTGTTTGTGGGCGGATTCTCCAATTCCGATGTGTTGGGTTCGGCCAAAGGCTGGGCCGGGGCTTTTCTGTATAACGAAAAAGCCAAAAAAGCCCTCGATGCTTTTTATGCCCGCCCCGATACCCTCAGTCTTGGAATTTGCAACGGTTGCCAATTGGTGGTTGAGTTGGGGTTGATACATCAAAACCATGAACAAAAACCACACATGCTACACAATGCATCGCACAAGTTTGAATCGGGGTTTGTGAATGTAACCATTCAAAAGAATGAAAGTGTGATGCTTAAAAATATGGTAGGCATGAAATTAGGCGTTTGGGTTGCCCATGGCGAGGGACAATTCAGTTTCCCTTACGCCGAGGAAAAATACCTGATTCCCGTAAAATATACCGGAGGTGCCTATCCGGCCAATCCAAATGGCTCACCGTTTAATACGGCAGGTATTTGCTCCGAAGATGGACGCCATTTGGCCATGATGCCGCACCCGGAGCGGGGAATATTCCCTTGGCAATGTGCTTATTATCCTGAAAACAGGAAATCGGATGAGGTTACTCCTTGGATTCAGGCATTTGTAAATGCGCGGGGATGGATTGAAAATAAAAGATAGGTTGTTTTAAAACTAAAAAAAATAGTTTCAGCAAAGATTTTTTCAATCTCGGCAAAGGGACAAGGAACCGAGTTTACGAGCTCGGCGAAGCCAATAAATGTCATTAACCAGTCTTTGCATTATGCATTTTCATCAAACATAATTTCGTCTGAACTGCCTATTTTAAATAAAGGTTTTTCAATGGGTAATGTGAAATAGAAAGATGAGCCTTCACCTTCAATACTTTCTACCCATATTTCACCACCATTTTTTTCCAAAAATCCTTTTACCAATAATAATCCAATTCCAGCCCCCTTATTCTTTTTTCTTGCTTCCGAAAGAGTTTTCATTTGCGGGGTAAAAAGATTTTCCATTATCTCTTTGGACATTCCAACTCCAGTGTCTTTAACCTGAACAATAACTTTGTCATCTTTGCTTTTTGCTGAAACCGTTATTGTCCCTCCTTTTCCTGTATGTTTTATCGCATTTGAAACGATATTTTGAATGATGGAAATTAACATTTTACCATCCGCAAATACAGAAGTATCTGCTTCAATTTCGTGATGAAGATTTATCGTGCTTATTGAAGCAGTTTCGTTTAAATTTTCAAAGACTTTATTAATATAGTCGGTTAGTTTTATTTTGTTGGAGAAAATACGTCTGATGCGTATTTTATTCTTGCCCATTCTACTAAATAGTCTAACATCTCTAATTCATCCGTTGATGATTTATAAAGTAAGTCCAGCATTTCCTGAATAGCATCGGGTTTCATTTTATGAAAATTATCTTTCAAATATTTTGCAGTTCCGATAATAGCTGACAGGGGACTTCTTAAATCGTGTGAAAGTATTGCCAGAACACTCTCTTTATGAGTATTAAGCTCTTCCAATTCTCTGACATATTTTTTTATAGCATCCTCCGATTGTTTCCTCTCTGTCAAGTCCCGTAAAATTTTAACATAGCCCAACATCTGTCCGTCTAACCCGATGAGTGGAAAAACCAACCCATACGCATATAACAGGCTCTGGTCTTTAGTAACGCGCCACCCACTACCTGTTGCTCTGCCATCTTTTAAAGCAGTTTCAATTTCTTTTTTCGGAATACCCTTTTTTACATCTTCTTCAGTAAATATCAGATCGAAAGGTTCTCCTATAACTTCGTCAGTTTCATAACCAAATATTTTTGCTGAGCCAGAATTCCAACTATTTATGTTGAATTCATTATCCAATGTAAAAATTGAATAATCCTGTAAACTGTCAATTATTTGACCGTAAAACTCAGCAGTTGGGATATATTTACTTTTAAGAATCTTCAGATTATCTTGCTTCTTTTCCATTGGATTTAATTTAATTGTATCGATGAATTGTAATGCTGTTGTGTCTGCTGCTATTGAATAACGTCAAGATAAATACTACCTATGGTATTTATTTCTCAATTAGTCAATGCTTTACAAATTTAACTAATAATTTGTAAAACAGTCCCAAATATAGAAATGTATTAAGCTTTTGGGAAGTACCTTTTATTTCCATCCAAATAAAAAGCAATTGGTTCTTTTCAAATATATGCTTATTATGTTATATATCCTAATCATCCACCTTTCTTTTTAATCCATTATTTTGGCTTGTTTCCAAAGCATGGTGCGATTGATCTGTTATTTAAAATGCGTTACATCAAACATACATTAACAATATTAATTGCATATAACCGGATATTTTAGGTACTTAGCCAACCAAAATTCATACTACTGCATTATGTCAAAATATATTTTGTTACTTTTTTTGCTTTTCATGCTATCGTTGCATGGTTTTTCGTTGGTTAGCAAGACTGATTCAATACGCAACAAAACAAATATTCAACTGGTTTCTTCCACCGAAAAAGTTGTTGAATTGGTGTTTTCAAACAATGGATATCAATCGGAAACTGTAAAGTTACTAAATAGTTCAGCATCGGTAATTCGCATTGAAAACGGTACCCCTATTTTAGAAGCCGGTGCTCCCGAATTACAAAAGGTAACCGCTTCGGTTATTATTCCGGCAACCGAAAAAATGAACTTAGAAATTGTAAGTTCTGAATACTATGATGTTGAAAATGTACAAGTAGCTCCTTCGAAAGGAAATTTATACCGGAACCAAAACCCTGCTGAGGTGCCCTACTATTATGGTCCTAGTTATACCAATAATTCTTTTTATCCGGGTAAGTTAGCTGAATTGCGCACCCCTTATATTTTGCGCGATTTCAGAGGCCAAACTGTGGTAGCCTATCCATTGCAATACAATCCGGTAACTATGGTTCTCAGGGTTTATACCAGCATACAAGTGAAACTGGTAAATTCAGGCGAAAAAGGTGAAAACATGCTTACAGCTATAAATCCAAAAAAGTTAGATTCAGAATTCAACCAAATATATCGGCATCAGTTTCTCAATTTTGAGGCATCAAAATATGCTTCGGTTGGAGAATCGGGTAATCTATTGGTAGTTTGCCCTGCAAAATACAGGGAGGCTATTAAACCTTTGATTGACTGGAAGAATAAACGGGGAATTGCCACCGAACTGGTTGAATTTGCCTCCGAAACTACCGGCACTTCAGCTACCGCTCTTAAAAACTATATTAAAACCTATTACCTTGAAAAAGGACTCACCTTTTTACTTTTAATTGGTGATGCCGAAGATATACCATCGCTTTATGCCAATGGTGACTCCGATGTGGCCTATTCTTATGTATCGGGTAACGATTCATATCCGGAATTTTTTGTGGGACGGTTTAGTGCCAGTAACACAAACCATGTGCAAACTCAAGTTGAAAAAACCATTGCTTACGAACGCGATTTGGATGAAACCGCAACCTGGCTCACAAATGGGTTAGGATTAGCATCTGATGAAGGTGGCAATGGAACAGGTGATGATGGGGAATCGGACAAGCAACACATGGAAAAAGTGAAAGCCGATTTATTATCGTTTACATATCAAAATATTACCAGCGTTTACGATCCGGGAGCTACATCTGCACAAGTAACAAACGCCATAAATGGCGGAGTTGGTATCATAAATTATGTTGGACACGGATCTGATGTAAGTTGGGGCACTTCGGGGTTTAGCGTATCAAACATTAATAAACTAACGAATACAAACCGTTGGCCTTTTATTTTTGACGTTGCCTGCGTAAATGGTAATTTTCATGGTCAGACTTGTTTTGCTGAAGCTTTTATGCAAGCCTACAAAAACAATGAACCCACCGGAGCAGTTGCTATTATTGCTTCCACCATTAATCAGGCATGGAATCCACCCATGGACGGACAGGATGAAATGGTGGATATTTTGATAGAAAGTTATGAAACCAACATCAAAAGAACTTTTGGTGGAATAGCTTATAACGGATGCCTGCACATGAACGATGAATACGGCAGCGAAGGGGATGCAATGACCGATACCTGGACTACCTTTGGCGACCCATCGTTATTGGTTCGAACAAGCATTCCTGTTACCATGCAGGTTTCGCATCCCGAAGAATTGCTGATAGGTACACCCACTTTGGAAGTTGTTTGTAATAGCGAAGGTGCGCTTGTAAGCATCAGCGATAACAGTATTTTAAAAGCTTCTGCTGTGGTAAAAAACGGAGTGGCAGTTCTAGAGTTTGAACCCTTTACCAATGTAACCAACCTTGACCTTGTAATAACAGGATTCAACAAAATTACGTATCAATCTACCATTCGTGTAATTCCTGCTGCCGGACCATACCTGAGCGTGTTTGGTGCTCAAATAAACGACAAATTTGGAAACAACAACGGTAGCCTTGAAAACAGGGAAGATGCCTTTATTGAAGTTCAAATTAAAAATGTTGGAATAGAAACCTCCGGCAACGTAATTGCCCAGTTAAGCTGCAACGATGAATTCATTCAAATTGCAAATGCAACGCACCACTACGGAACCATTGAAGCAGGCTGTTTGGCAGGAAACAGTAGCTTTAGAATTGGGGTAGCCGAAAACGCACCCAACCAACATCAGGTAACTTTTTTGGTAACTTTTACCGACAGCCTTGAAAACAGATGGACGCGCGAAATGTCGTTTACCATTAATTCGCCGGTATTGGAATTAGGTGAAGCCATATTAACAGAAGATGGTTCTTTTGGTGATGGGAACAACAAGTTGGAACCCGGAGAAGCAGCAATAATAAGCATGGAAGTGTTTAATCGCGGGAACAATAGCTCCTCTCCCATGCAATTGAAATGGGCTTTGGAATCGGCTTATACCTTTCTTGATAATGAATTGTCTCCTGTAGTATCCATCGAGGCTGGACAGTCAACAACAGTTTCCTTAAAAATTAACGCTCACAGCGCTGCACCACAAGGTACAAAAGTTTCAATTGGTTACGACTGGGAAACTGCTGACACCTTACAAAATAAGTTTCAGGTTGTAATTGGCCAATCCCCTATATTAGAAGTTGGAACCGGCACCACTGTAAAATACAACTATCCATTTTACAATTACTACAAAAGCAACAAAACACAAATCATCTATCATTCCAGTGAGTTTTCATCAGGAACCCATCTAATTAATGTATTAGCATTAAATTTAGCTTCGTTTACCAACAATTCATTGCACCGGAATCTTAATAACTTTGTGATAAGAATTGGCACTACTTCATTTTCCGAAATTGGAACCGGCTATTTGGAGCTTGAAAATGAGGATACTGTTTTATTCAGCGAAAATTTAGAATTACCTGCCTCCAAAGAGTGGTTCACTTTGGGTATTATTCCCTACGAATACGATACCTCCGAGGGTAATTTGGTAGTTGAAATGTATTGGGGAATAAATGAAAGTTATTGTGCTTCAAACGATAGAACCTCAGTTTATTGTACCGAAACAGCGGTTTCTACAGTTGCTTATGGCTATGCCGACAACGAATACCCGGCCAATTTTGATGGTGCTTCCAAAATCCGCCCGAACATCCGGTTTGGGTTTATCGACCAAAACCTGATTCAAGATACGCTTAGGGTACAATTGGTAGATGCCGCTCAGCAAGTTATACCTGAAGCATTGGTTACCATTGGTTCGCAAACTTTGTTAACCGATTCCGTTGGCCTAGTAAATTTTTATTTATCGCACGGGGAATATTTGGTAGTTCTTCGCAAAAATAGCTATCAACCGATGGATACCAGTGTTTTACTTACCGATACCACCCAATGGGTTACCTTAACCCTACCCGCTTATGAGAATTTATATCAGGCTCAATTTATAGTTTCCAATGGATCTTCACCTATTGAAGGAGCTACCATAACTTGCAACAATCAACTATTGATTACGAATCCCAACGGGGTAGCCCTTTTTGAAAAGTTACCACCAGCAACTTATTCTTATACCATAACCAAAAATGGCTTTGATACCCTTACGCAAGAAATCGTTGTAACCGAAAACCTAAGTATCCCTATTACCCTAAATGCATTTCCCTTTTATACCGCAACTTTTGAACTTTCTGAATCCGGAATCCCATTAACTGATGTAAATGTGCTGTTCAATAATCAATGGGCAATAAGCCAATCAAATGGAAAAGCATTATTTACTAACATCCCAACAGGTAACCCATTGATTTATTATATCGAGAAATGGGGATATTATTCAGTTACCGATACGATACATGAAATTAGCCAACATTACCATACCGGTTACATTAATTGCAATTCCCGATGTTTTGGTTCATGTAACCAATAAGTTCGGAAACATGCAAAAAGCAAAAGTTACGTTCCAGAATCAATCGGGTTATACCAACAGTGAAGGAATTACAAAATTTGCCGATGTGGTAACCGGTGAAAATCAAGCAGTATTGATTGAAAGCCAAGGCTATTATACCGAAACTTCACAAATAAATATCGTTGATCAGGATCAAACCCTAGATAGTTATCTGTTTAAAAAATCGGATCTGAAAATTCACATCAATGATGGCAAGCAATTCATGGCAGGAGCTCTGGTGAAATTAGGTTCTATTGAAATGATGACCGATAGCTTAGGCAATGTTGAGTTCCGGTCAAATATGGAAGCAAACAATCAATTACTGACAGTAACTATGGATGGCTATTACACCATAGAAACGCAGGTTTCGTTTGCAAAAGATGTGGACATAGATACTACGCTGGTTATTGAAATGATTCCCGATCTGGAATTCATAATAATTCGAAAGGGGAAGCCATTGCAGGTGCTTCGCTGGTATTAAATGGAACCAACCTTTTTTCCGATGAAGAAGGAAAAATTAAAATAACCAACCTGATAAAAGGTACCTATGCGTATGTAATTGAAAAAACTGGTTTTTATACCCTTAGCCAAAGTATAACCATAGCATCGGTTGATGTGTTACAAACCATTGAGTTAAGTGCCATTCCCGATGTGAATTTCATCATCACGCAAAACGGACTTCCAGAACCTGGGGTTTCTGTTGAAATTGATGCAAAAAAAATCATTACCTCCGCTACAGGAAAATCTTTGTTTGTTGACTTACCCGCTGGTTCATATAGCTACACGGTTTCAAAAGAAGGGTTTGATACCATTACCAACGAACTATTGGTGGCCAATGAAGATATGGAAATTTACCTTGATATTAATTTTGTATCCTCTTCATTTACCAATGCTTCTGAGGTTCAAATTTATCCCAATCCATCAAACGGAGCACTGATGATTGAGCTTCCGGCAAATAGTGGAATTACAAAAATAGAGTTATTCAACGAAATTGGAATGTTGGTTTATACCCAAAATAACCTGCAACGGTTAACCAACCTTAATCTGAATAACTTATCGAAAGGAATTTACCTTATTTCTTTATCGGGCGAAAGCAGAAAAATACTGCTTAAACAGATTATTAATTAATCTTTTTATTCTATGTGAATGATGGAAAAGTGGAACTTGTTTGATTTTATCAAGTAAACCGATGCATTGAACTAAAACTTGCTTTCGTGCATGAAAAAATAATTACCTTCACCTTTCAAATAAAACAATTGTGAATGTGAAAACTATAGTATTTGCCTTTATTTTATTGTTTCAAGGGGTTTTTAGTTGTGAAATAATAGCCCAAACCGAGGATGAAACTCGTGGATACATAGTTAGAGTAGGCGATATGGCACCTGATTTTGAAACCACTCTTGATAACGGTACCCTTTTTAAACTTTCCGGTCAAGTTGGCAATGTAGTGATGGTGCAGTTTACAGCCAGTTGGTGTGGGGTCTGTCGTAAAGAGATGCCTTTTATTGAATCGGAAATATGGCAAGTTCTAAAAAATAAGGATTTTGTGCTGGTAGGAATCGACCGGGATGAACCCATTGAAAAAGTAAAAGAGTTTGCCCAACAAACCCAGATTACTTACCCTTTAGGATTGGATCCGCGAGCCGAAATATTTACTAAATATGCTCATAAAGATGCCGGTGTTACCCGAAATGTTATTGTTGACCGGCAAGGAAAAATAATATACCTCACAAGGCTTTTTAACCGCGAAGAGTTTGATGCGATGAAAAAAGTGATTGTTGATGAGGTTAACAAGAATTAAAAAGTTCACATTGGAATCGTTAAATGGAAATGAATCTGGCGAATCAATCTATATTCATAATCTGATTAAGATTATTGAATGTAAAAACGATGTGGTAACTTTTTTACACAATACTAAAACAAAAGAAACAGCCGATAAAATAATACAACAAGGTTTTGAATTCCAAAGTCACCTAGACTTTACCACTGATGTAGTTTCGGCCAAAGACCCAATAACCATAAAATATTTTAGCATAGTCCGGCAAGCTTATGGCGACTATACCCTTATAATGCAAATTTCAAAAGAGATAATTGAAGATTTTTCAGCTCCATTAGTGAAAAAAGCACATCATTTTTCAGAAGTATTAACAGTAAAACCACCAACCATAAGCTCCGAAGATGAAATAATCTATTGTCTGGCACCCAATTTTGTTAAAGGGTATATTAATGTCCATTCGGCAGAATTTGTGGCAAACCCAACATTCAATTCATCGCTCATATTACCTGAATTCAATCAAAATTTAAAACGGATTATCGACAATCCGTCGTGAACATCACTGGTACTGAACAGTTTAAAAACCGATAAGTTCCGCCACAATGCATAACTAGTTGAACCATTTTAGTAGTAAGAATTAAAACCTTTTTTATGAAGTTTGATTTAGAAAGTAAGATAAGAACCATCAATGATTTTCCCAAAAAAGGCATTTCATATAAAGATATTACCCCTTTACTTGCTGATAATGATAGTTTTCAGGCAACTACCAATGAACTGCAAAAGTACTACGCAAATAAAGGAATCACTAAAATTTGTGGAATTGAATCGCGGGGTTTTATTTTTGGCAGCAGTTTGGCACATTCGCTGAATGCAGGCTTTGTACCTATACGGAAACAGGGAAAATTGCCTTATGCAACTACAAGCGTCGCTTATAAATTGGAGTATGGCACTGATGTAATTGAAATACACAACGACGCCATTCATAATGGGGATATTGTGCTGCTACACGATGATTTATTAGCCACCGGAGGTACCATTAATGCGGCCATTGAGCTAATTAGCAAATTCAACCCTCAAAAAATATATATCAGCTTTATTGTGGAATTGTCGCATCTGAAAGGTCGCAGCCGCATTGCCAATAATAAAACCTACGATATTCATTCACTTATAAAGTTCGATTCATAGTACCGATGGATTTAAACAACAAAATAGAGAAAATAGGGATTGTTTTTGCCATGAAAGGTGAGGCTTTGGCAACAATTCATCATTACAATTTAGAGAGAATAAAAGGCGACTATCCGATTGAACTCTATGGCAATGCTGAAAATAAAATAGTTGTCGCGCTCAATGGCACCTGTTCGTTTACCGGTGTTGATAATGTTGGCACGCAAGCTGCCACACTGAATGCTTATGTTTTAATCAACCAAATTAATCCCGATATAGTATTAAATGCAGGCACTGCTGGCGGTTTTGCTCATTCCGGTGCAAAAATTGGCGATGTTTATATTGGTACCAACCGGGTGGTTTATCACGACCGGAGAATTCCTTTGCCCAGGTTTGATGAATACGGAATAGGAAATTATGAGCTATTAAATACCGATTACTTAGCTAAGCAAATTGGATTAAAACAGGGAATTATTTCTACGGGAAATTCGTTAGATCATGTCGATCGCGATCTACAAATAATGAAAATGAGCAATGCCTCGTTAAAAGATATGGAAGCAGCCTCTGTTGCGTGGGTTTGCCAACTAATGAATAAAAAATTCATTCCCATTAAATCGGTTACCGATATAGTTGATAGTGGAATTCCAACAGAAGTGGAATTTAAGGCAAATTTTAATTTGGCAACTAAAAACTTGAATCTAAAATTAATTCAACTCATCGATTTTATTTATCAGAAGAACCTGAAAGAAATAGTTTCGCCTAAAAAGTAAATTATAAAGCAGCATGTTACATTTTTAGTAGCTTGCATCATCAGATAATATAAATATCATGAAAAAATCTATTTTTTCTTTACTTGTTTCTTTTGCCTTATTAAGCGCTGTGAATGCTCAAGAAAAGCTTTCAACGCTGGAACAAACCATAAAAAAGGGTAAAAGCGAAAATATTACTGCTTTAATTAAAATTGCCGGTGGCCATTTGATTATAAACGGTGAAACCGCAGAACTGGCGCAGGTAAAACTTACTTACGATAAAGCTGATTGGAACCCATCCATTGCCTTTGCCGAATTGGATGAACGCGGTAAACTCACTATTACCGCGCAAACTGAAGGGGAAGAAAAACACATCGGCGATAACAACCGTTGCAACATCAACCTTAATCCATCGCTGAATTATTCCCTTGGAATTGTTTTGGGAGCCGGTTTAGCCGACATTAATTTTCACGATTTTAGCATCCACAAAGCAGTATTCCGCTTAGGTGTTGGCTCATTTAATGTTAACTTATCCAATACATCGGTACCGTTATTAAAAGTTGAGGCTGGTATTGGCGAAGCTACGTTTGATTTATCAGGAATCTGGAAAAATAATTTATCAGCTACCATAAACGCAGGTATAGGCCAAATGAATTTAATAGTACCTGCTAATACGGGCGTTAGAGTAACTGTAAAAGGATTTCTTGGTAATGTGGAAACGCCCGGCTATAAAAAAGAAGGAAAAGAATACAGCAATGCCCTTTATGGAAAAACCAAATACAATCTTGAAATTCAAGTAAACGGAGCCATTGGTAGCGTTGATGTTTCAGAAAAATAACCTCCTAAAATAACGTTGCTTTGACAAAAGAAATCCATCAACAGCAATCACAACCGCTTCATTCAGCAATTGTTGGATTGGCTTTGTTGTTGGGTTGGTTGTTGGCTGGTCATATTTTTGTTTTAACTGAATTAAGCACCCCAGTAACCAATAGTTTATTTCATCAGGCATACACATTATTCTTTAAGCAATTAATTTACTGGAAGCTATTTACATTAATTGCCTTTATTTTTGGAATCAGAGCCTACATTTATTCTGAAAATGAATCCAGTGATCGATTGTTTTATCTAAGATCCATGTTTTTGTTAATTCTTGCGGCGTTGCTCTCACTATTCAGCCCAATTGCACTGGGAGTTGTTCCTTTGCTTGTTTTTGGAGTATTGCTTTTTAGGTTACGAAAAATGAAATCAATGATTTCGTGGTATGGGATGGGTTTTTTAATTGGGTTAATTATTTTAACGGTATGGTACCAAGGATTACCAAACTTTAATAGCTATTGTTTTTCAGGCTTTCAGTACCACCAAACAGCAACAAGTTATAATCAATTAATCATTGCAACCATCCAAAATAATACAAATCAAATTGCCTGGCTTTTCGGATTTTTGGTAATGATTATTGGCTACACCATTGGCAAGGCAAAATGGCTGCTCGAATATCATTTCCATTATCTGGAATTGCGCCGGTTATTCTTGCTCAGTTTTGCTCTAATTTTGGTTTGGGGAATCTTGAATTATTTTAATTTTTATCGGTTTCTTTTTAATTTAAAAATCGGCTCTGTTTTTTATCTGCTTGATACTCTTTCCATTCAATTGCTCATGGTGTTTGTTTACCTGTTTGTTTTAATTTATTTCGAGAACTTTAAAATTGGGTTACTGATTCTTCGATTTCTGGCTCAAACTGGTAAATATTGGTTTTTTAATCTGCTCCTACTTTTTCTATTTATTTTTGTGGGAACAACTTTTCACCTTTCAATTAACGAAGGGCTTTCATTGATTGTTGGGTTTTTTGGTTTCCTTTCCGCTTCGTTGCTGAGTTATTTTGTGTTGGCACATATCTCAAGCAAATGGAATGTTTTTTAATAAAAAAGCAGGTCATTCATTGAATAACCTGCTTTTCCTTTTGTGAATGGAATATTTATTCTATCATTTTATTAAACTTAGGTTCTCCAATTTTAGCAACGCTACTTGAATTGGCATTATTGAAGTAATAGGTTCCTTCCCATTTAAAATCGCTATTATCAAAATTATTCGAATGTACTACAAAATTGATGCTGTCCATTCCGTCAGTATAAATACTTCGCATATCAAATGAAACCACAGAGAGTATCCAGTAATTATAAGGATCATTGTTATCGTTATGTTTGAATTCAAGAATTTGCCTCCCATTTTCATCCAATTGTTCACCTATTGGCTTTACCAGATTGATGTAATGAGTGGTAGCTCCGCCGTAATAATATCCAAATACAAAATTCAGGTGAAATTCCGAAAGCCAAATTTCATTGTTACTTAATTGAACTTTGTCATTTCCAATACTATCCATATTGTTTGCAGTTAATTGAAGTATGCCTTTGGTTAAAATATCCGCTACTTCTATAACTTTAGCCTTAATCGTATCACTAATTTCAGAAACTATGGCATAAGTAACTACTACTCTGGAACTATCTTCAACTCCATTTTGAATTCCCTCTGACACCATTGGAATAAGGGTTGTGCCATTATCAAGTTTCACAATAAAATCATTAGTTTCTCCAGTCGGATTTAAATACGTTCCATAGCTATACCAAAAGGCTTCTGGTTCTTCAGTTTTACAGGCTGTGAATTCAATGACTATCATTGATACAACGATTGTTACTTTTAGTAATTGGTTCATAGTATTTATATTTTAATTAGGCTTGACTCTTTACAAACGACATACCAAAATTAGTTAGCTTTTTCATAATACTATTGAATGGTCAAATCAATTAGCATTTTTTTTAGTTCAGTGAACATTGTCAAAGGAAGGGTTTCAGGAATATCCTTTAAATTATGGTATTCCTTACATTCCGGTCCACGTGTAAATATAAAAACGGCAGGTACCCCCGCTTTATGAAAATAGCAATGGTCGCTATTACACGATTCTCCACCTATCCGTATATCAGAAAAGTAATTGTTTTTTAAATTAAGTGCTTTAATTTTATTAACAATGAATGGATTGGCTTCTCCATTGACAATTGAAATACCTTCGGAGCCAGAGCCAACCATATCTAAATTAATCAATGCTTTTATTTTCGATAACGGAAAAGCAGGATTTGATACATAATACATGCTACCCAATACACCCGCTTCTTCGGCTGCAAAAAATAGAAAAGCAATGCTGTATTTGGGTTTGTTTTCAGGCTTGCTGAAATAAGATGCCAGTGCCAAAACCATGGAAGTTCCGCTGGCATTGTCGTTAGCTCCCCGGAATACATTATTTTTTCCCATCACTCCTAAATGATCGTAATGTGCTGTAAACACAATAAATGAATCGGGCAGTTGGCTACCTCTTACAAAACCCAACACATTTTGTGTTGAATACTCCGGAAAAAATTGATTTTTAATGTCAAGTTCAATCCGGTCCGGCTTAAGCGCCATCAATGAATCGTTAATGAACAGTTGGGGTGATTTTGCTTCCTGATGCCCTGTAGAAGCCCACCAATAAATGGATTTCCTGGGAATTATCCAACCGGCTGACTGAAAAGGATTTTCCAGTTTCCAGTTTCTTTTTATAAATGGAGCAACCACAATTTTTCCTGAATAGTTCACATTTTTCAGACTATCAAAAACCTGATCATTGGTATCGCAGCTTTGGGGCAAGTAAACCAAATCAAAGACTCCACGAACCGATTGGCAATCGGGGGCAACTACAAAATCAGCAACTGCATTTAGTGGCTTTCCACTTAAAGCCACGCTCATGGTTCCCGGGAACGAATTCATTGGAAAGCTTAAATTTTGGTAGTAGGTTTTAAGTATTGGATTTATAGCCATCAATTTTAACTCCTTGGCAATAAACCGGGCCGCTTTTAAATCGCCGTCCTTTACATAGCCCCGACCAGAAAATTTATTGGATCCCAGCGTATTAATGATATATCTTGGGTACAAGCTATCTTGCGAAAAACCTACCTTCCAACACAATACCGTGAATAATATACCAAATACGAGCTGCTTCATTTTAATAACTGAAAGGAAGGTAAATGTAAAAAAAAATCCGTAGAGCTGAGAGCTAAACGGATTAATGGGCAATTATCAAGAAACAATATTTTATACGAAAACAGCTTCCGCTTTAAAATCGATACCCAAAAATAGTGTTGAGAATTTGATTTTTAATACATTTAGCCCGATTTTGCGGATTCGACAGGTTAATGAACGAAACCTGCAAAAAGTAACGAGAATTCGATAAGTCATGATAGAATTACATAGAGCTGTTGAATTGCTAAAAAGTGGTAATCACACGTTGGTTTTAATAAAAGGAACGGAACAATGGATATCGGATGAAAGAGGCATTAAACCCCTTTTTGAATTGGTAACTATGAATACAGAGTTAGCTGAGGGCGCAACTATTGCCGATAAAGTTATTGGAAAAGCTGGGGCGTTGCTTGCTGTTTTTGGCAAAATTACTTCCATTCATGCACAACTTACTACCCATGCTGCCATTAAGGTTTGCTTGAAAAATAATATCTCAATTACATACAATAAAGTAGTAGATGCAATCCAGAATAGAGATAAAACCGGAAATTGCCCCATGGAATTACTTGCCCACGATGTTTTTGTACCTGCCGAAATGGTTGAAAAAGTAGCTGTGTTTTTAAAAAGCCTACCCTAAATTTATTGAAGCCCCTATTGCAAGGAATATAACTACCAATCGCTTAATTTTATAAAGCGTAGAGGAGGATTCTTGTCATTCGCCGAAATCTTTTCCTCATTCACCGATTTTTATTGCTCGGTAGTTTAATATAAATATATTTTTGACATCGTTTTCAGCACCTAGTTTATTTCAAGAAAACTTTTTTATGAATTGATCTGTTTGTGTTGAAACCAAGAAAACGTAACGAGTATTTTTAGTTTATAATAATTTCCATTGATTACGAAACAACAAATAATTGAAACATCAGCCAACCTGATGAAATGCTTTGGATTAAAAAGCATCAGCATGGACGACGTATCGTCGAAGGCCGGTATTTCAAAAAAAACGCTGTACCAGGTGGTATCAAACAAAAAAGAACTGATTCAGGTGGTTATTCAAAACCAGTATCAAAAAACAAAAA
>Ga0172379_10003045_pt1 | contig 27712 bp, 23 predicted proteins | sample GrowelOW334metaG_FD_119756 | JGI IMG/M metagenome (GOLD analysis project Ga0172379, IMG submission 119756) | Groundwater microbial communities from an aquifer near a municipal landfill in Southern Ontario, Canada - Groundwater well OW334 metaG | ecosystem: Environmental > Aquatic > Deep...
ATAACAACATTTGCCCCAGCTTTCTTTATTGATCCAACCATATCTCTTAGTTGCTTTTCTTCAGTATAAATAAATGCCTGTAATTGTTCAGGAGTATTAATTTCTATTTTTGCATCGCTTTCTGGTTCTCTTACTTCTAAAGCTAAATCAAGCAAAGCGATTTTTGCCCCAGTTATACTTCTTGGCATTCCAGTGTGCACAATTTCTTTGTCAATTACAATTCCACTAATTAATTTAGTGTCTTTTAATGATCCGCCTGTTTTCTTTTCAAGTTTAATATTATTTTCATCAACTGTAATTTTTCCAGTAGTGTCCGCAACACTAGTTATTGCTTCAACAACTAAATCAGCAAGTGCATCAGCTGATTCTGCTGATTTTCCTGTGATTGAAGTTAATGCAATAGTTTGTAAAGTTTTTTTATCATCAAACTTCACGTTGTCAGCTGTTTCTGCGTAAAATTCTTTTGCTTTAGTTGCAGCTTGCATGTATCCGTTAATTATAATACTTGGGTGAATTGAGTCATCTAAAAGTTTTTCAGCTTTTTCTAAAAAAGTTCCTGCTAAAATTACTGCAGTAGTTGTTCCATCCCCAACTTCTTCATCTTGAGTTTTTGCAACATCAACCATCATTTTTCCAATAGGGTGTTCAATAGCCATTTCACTTAGAATTGTTGCTCCATCATTTGAGATAGTAACGTCGCCAAGATCATCAACAATCATTTTGTCCATTCCTTTAGGACCTAAAGTAGATTTAACCGCTTGAGCAACAGCTCTTGCTATTAAAATATTCATTCTTTGAGCATCTCTCCCTCTAGTTCTCTTTGAACCCTCACTCATAAACGCGTTTTGTTGTTCTGCTTCAGCCATAATTAACACACCTCAAAAATAGTCTTCTTTTAAGTAAGACTTGATAAAAACCCTTAAAAAAGGTTGCGAAACAGGTTTGCCGCAGGCTATTTAGCTAAAGAATTTTGATAAAGTTCTTTTACTTCAGTAGAACTTAAAGCCCATCCCAAAACGCTAGTTCATCCACTTGAAGGGTTCCTGATCCAGCCCCACTAATGTACCCTTTATTTCCAGAAACCGGAGGGATAGCCATATTAGTCGATTCTCCTTTTTTGTCACCATTAATATACAAATATAACTTACACAACTTAGAAATTATTTCAAAAGGTTTTCAAATCCAGGAGTCCATTCATCGCTTATCATTAATACTGAATCAATACTTCGGATTACATCCGGAAAATTCTTTTTCAAATCTTCAATAATTGCATAGTACTCAGGATAATTCTTTACAACAAGTTCAATTTCAATCTGCCAAACATTTCTAATAAAATACTGAGTGTTTGGGATATTGGAAACATAACTTAACAATTTCTCTTCATCAGTTTTTGTATATTTTTCAATTTTAATTATACACTTATATAACTCAAATCCCAATTTATTCAAATTAAGTCCAACACGGTATTGAATTATTACTCCAGTGTCTTGAAGTTTTTTTAGTCTTGAAAGCACTGTTGCAATACTGCTTTTTGTTTTTGTAGATAACTCAACAATTGAAATTCTTGCATTGTTTACGATTACGCGCAAAATTAAGTAGTCAAGAGAATCCAGTTTATTTTGCACAATTTCTCCAGCAAACATCACTTGTTCAAAATTTTTTTCAGCACTATCCAAAAAATATCGCTTAGGGTATTGTCTAACATCAATTAATGGATCCCCAGTCAAATCAATAATACTATTTCTATACTTTGAAATAAATTCATTTTTGAAAATAAAAAACTCATAATCTGTTCTTGTAAAAACTGCAAAAATTAAGTCCCAAGTTCCAGAACACTCTCCAAGCCAATAAACAATTGGAGAAGATTTCAAGTAATTAAGTAAATCTTCTTTTTCATTAGGAATATTTTTTAGTTTTACATAAACTTTATAGATTTTATACCCCATTTTGTGAGGATTTATTGATGCTTGAAAAGCAGTTATTACTCCGTCCGCAGCTAATTTGTTAATTCTATAATCCACCGCCTGCCTAGACTTATGCACTATTCGAGCTAACTTAGTGGAAGGCAGTCTACAATCCTTATCCAACTCAAAAAGAAGGCTTTTATCAGTCTTATCCAAACTCAGTCCATTAACATTAACCATAATTAGCATAATTGCATTATTTAATATAAATCTTCCTATTTATGCCAATTTTTTATTAAATGGTTTAATGTATGACCTGCCCCCCAATACTATTCACTAAGGTGAGTAAACAAATGACAAAGGAAATTTTGGAACAAAAACTGCCAATAAGATTTGAAAGAAAGGCTAATACCAAGTGGTCAAATGGAGTAAAAGAATGGCACATCCAAAACGCCAGTGCAGGGCTTTATACCTTGGATGTGGAACACATTTCAGACGAACTAGTTAATGCCCACAATAACCCAACAAATTCAGAAAGCGTAGCTTCAAGGTACCGAAAGGATCTCTGCCTCCACAAATGCCCAGCTTGTTTTAATGAACAAAGCATGGTTTACTCAAAAGAAAAAAGGGACCTAGAGGGAAAATTAATTCAAAACTCCACTCAACAGTTAAACAAAATGCTAAATTTGGAAGAAACTTTAGGAGTTATTGACCAAGCAATAGAAATTGCAAAAAAAGAAGGACACGATTTTAAGAGCGTTAAGTTTTTGGGTCCAGGAGAATTACTAATGAACCCACAGTTATTCAAAATAATTGAAGAATACCACAAGCGAGGAATCCAATTAAACATATTTACAAAAGCTGCCCTTTTAGGAGAAGATTCGCTCGCACAAAAGTACCACAAGATGAACGCAAAGAACTTAGTGGAAAAACTTGCAAATTATTCAAACGTAGGACTTCTTGTAAACTTCCAATCATTTGATGAAAAGTTACAAGACACGCTTGTTACAAGCACTGATGAAAATGGAAATATTGCAGGACTGCAAGGATACTCAAAGATAAGAGAAAAAGCACTTGTAAATTTATTTAACTCCAAGTTTTACGAAGCAGGAAAAACAAATCGAATCTGTATAATCAACGCCCCAATAGTCCCAGAAAACATTGAGGAATCATTTGACATATACAAATTTTTTGTAGAAAGAGGAACACCAATTGTAATGACTCCATCCATGATGAGCGGGAAAGGATGCGGACAATATAAACGACAAGAAAAAACATTAACTGCAAAACAATGGCACGATAAATTAGTTGAACTATATGCAAACATATACGCATATAACGTAAAAAATGGAGTACAAACCGAAGAACAAATTAAACACGAAGGAATAGCTTCGTACGTTGGGGCAGAACCATGCAACCAAGTTGCAACTGGATTGTATTTGCGAGCAAACGGAATCGTACAAATGTGCCCAGGAAAATTTGATAAAGAAACCGTTTATGCAAATGTTCTTGATACTCCACTAAACGAGATTTGGGATAATTCTCCTAACAAAAAGATGGGAATAACAAATCCAAAAAATCTCATCAACAACAAATGCCCCGCAAAAGACGGACTTGCATTCCCAATAGATTTCTACGACCGAGTAATGGAAAGATACAAAGAAATTCTAAAGAGCGAGTCTAATTTAATCTTTTCCACCGCAAAATAACTATGAACTATAGCAAAGTAAATCAAATTGCAAAGGGGTGGAGTTCTTACATTTGGATAGTTAAAGATGAAACGGGAAAGGAATTTGTATTAAAAGAAGTTAGAGAGAAATCTCCAAGAAAAGATTTGGCAGAGCGAGAAGGAAAAATGCTGCAACTTGCAAACTCTGTTGGAGTTGGACCAAAAGTAATTGAAGTAAATTTTGAGAAAAACTTTGTTGTAATGGAATATATTCGCGGAGTAAAGTTATTTGATTGGATAATGAACGAAGGGCCTTGTAAAGAAAAAAGCTTCGAGAAGGAAGTTAGTGCTGAAGAATTGTACTTTTTTATAAAAGAACTATACAGACAACTCTTTGCTTTGGAGAAAGTAAGTTTGAGTCACAACCAATTACAAGTTGGGAAAAATATTGTGGTAGAAAAAAGATTTGACTCAAAAACAAAAAAGGAACAATACTTCCCAGTAATAATTGATTTTGAAAAAGCTACAATCAAAATGGAAAATCATACAAAAAATATTGGACAAATAGATGCAATGCTATTTTACAACCCGAATGGAGCAATTGCAAAAAAGGTTAGAGAGAAATTAAATTTGGAATAACAGAATTGATCTATTCTTTTGCCCAAAGTTCCATCTCATAAATTCTAAATTTTGAAGGCGGTTTTGTAAGACCTGTGCCTGAAGGAAAAATGTCAGCCCCACAATTAAGCACATACCATTCAGCTATGCTCCTTGTAGAACTAACCGCCAAATACTTGCCAAGCATTGTTCCATCAAGGATAATTCCTTTTGTTTCTTTTACAGCACAATAATACCCCCATTGGCCAAGACCTGTTTGGAAGACATCTGTTCGCGAATCAGATTTTAATGAATTAAAAACCACCCCATTTGCGGAATACCTCATTGAAGTTGTAATTGATGGCGAACCATAAACCGATTCACTTCCCCCTCCACAAGTTCCCCTATTCCCGGTACACGCAAATTGAGTTACCCCTACCCCATTTACATCCTGTCCAACTTTATCCAAATATCCAATTCTTAAAAAAACCGTTATGGGTTTTGATGCCAAAGCATCAGGAACAGAAATATTAAAGTCAAAATTCTGATTAAAATCAACATATGTTAATTCACTTGCATCAAATAATTTACTCCAATCAGCTTGAAGAGAAGGTTTAACATCAAATAGATTACTGTAGTGCCAATTGCCCCACGCATCATCAGAAACTATTTCATAAATTCTTGCACCAGTCAAAGTCACTTCTGCACTTGTTAATCTTCTTTGACCCAAAGTACTTTCGGATTTACAACCCCAACCAGCAGGTGTCATCACTAAAGCCTCACCTGAATTACAAGTCGGAAGAGTTGTCCCATTTCCAAATCCACAATCTTTTGCTGATTTAAAATTCCCATCAGGACACAAAATAACTGCTGCTCGATTAGCCAAATCGATTACACCATCCCCATCAGCATCAATTGAATTCAAATCAGTCGAACTTTTAGAAATTTGTTGCAAAATGTGATAAGGTTTAGACACATCAACAGAACCCAAAGCAGAAGCAAAAAAAACAATTCCCAAAATGAAAAACAAAGAAACAAACAAAATCTTATCAAACCTACTAAACAACATACAAAACCAACACCAATACACAGAACTAAACTCACTTATTAACTTTTCTTGAAGTAAAAATCATTGCAACAACCATAAAACAAACCAAAACCGCAATTATTGGATTTGCATCAGGAATAGTTGTAGAAGTATTTTCTTTAGTTGCTTTAAAAAAAACGTCTTTTGCACATTCTTTAGAAACAACTCTTAACATAAAAATATTTGAACCTGTTTGCGGGAGAGGAAGAACTATTGCAAAATTTACTCCAGAAGCAGAACAAGGAATATTTCTTAAGGCTGAATTAGTATCCGCCCCCAAAAGAAGATCTCCTTTTTCTGTAAACAAATAAATATTCACATCTTCAGGATTTCTACAAGCAAAAGAAACGCTTGTGTTTGATCCGTACTTAATGTCTTTTGCATCTAAAAAAAATAAATTACAACCCGAAGTCGGAATTGAAGGGATTACAACTGGATTTGGCACAACTCCTTTTTTACAACAAAACTTTACTTCACTTACCCCAAAAACATTACACTTTGATAAATGTGCATTTGTTTGGGAACTCAAACCAAATAAACAATCATCAGCACCGTTACAAGTAGAAGAATAATAACAAGTTCCTGCCGAAATAATATCAGTTTTCATACAAATGCTAGTTGAATAATTATTTGTCAAATAAGTTTCAGCATGTGCGTTAGTAGCATCACTTAGACCCAAAATTCTAAAACCACTTGAACAATTTGATAAATAACTTGAATCAACAAGTATTGAATTTACATACGCACATTTTACTGAATTCACATCACACGCATGGGAATCAATAGTGACATCAGAATATCTCGCAAGCTCGCTACTTGCACTTAACGCGAAAGAAAAAAAGAATATGAATACTACAAGCAAACCTGCTAAACGCATGAATAGTACTAAACCAAAACTAGTATTTAATACTTACAAGAACGAGAAAAGTAATCGCGACAAGTTGAACTCTAAGTTTAACATAGACAAGTTAACAAAACAATTCTCTAATGTAAGGTTCAGTTTCCATTGCAAGAAGTTCTTCTTTTTTTACCCACTTATATTCAGTGTGCTCGGGGCTTAGTTTAATTTCTTCACTTCCAATTAGTTCACACTCAAAAACAATTAGATACGCATGATTAAGGTTTTTTTCAGAATGAACAAAAATTGGTTTTATGACTTTAACTTGCAAATTAGTTTCTTCTAGCACTTCACGCTTCAATCCTTCTGTCGGATTTTCGCCATGCTCCATTTTCCCACCAGGAAAATCCCAACAATTTGGGTAAACTTTTGCAGTCGGACTGCGTTTCACTGCCAAGCATTTGCCTTTATAAAAAATTAGGGCTTTTTGTGGAACTCGAAAATCATATTTTTCTTGCATTTTAACCAACAACACAAATAATTTGAGAAATTGATGGAAAAAGAAGTGCAAATACTTTTACACTTTAAACTTTCTATCAATGTCCTGTTCCGCCATGACCAGACGGAATTTAAGTACACTCGCATTGCAAGTGTACGAAATACAATTTACACTTTAAACTTTCTATCAATTTCCATTACTAATAAATCACATGCAGTTTTGATTGATTGCATTTGCTGAATTATTCTTTCTTTTTCAAGTTCTATTTCCCCTACAGCTTCGTAAGGTTCAATTGCTTCTTTGAACATTGATCTATCAACGTACGGGTAAGGAAATGAATCCATTTTCTTACTTACTCTTGAAACAATATTTCCCATCCAAACATTTAATCCTCTTTTCACAGGACCTTTAATTGTTTTTCTTTCATCAAGGAATTTTCTTAATTTGTTTGTAATTGTAGCTTTTGGAAAAGGCAAGTCCTCTTCGTCAAGTTTTAGTAAAACCGCTTTTGATTTTGTTTCTTTATCAATTTCTGTTATTACCGAGTCACAATTTTCTTTAATTGAATTAATCTTTTTTACAAGTTCTTCTCTTTGCTTATTTATCCCTGCAATATCTTCATAAGGAGCAACAGCATCTTTTAGCATTTCATAATTAACAAAAGTATAAGGCTGAGAATCCATTTTCTTCGCTACTCTTTCAACCATTTTTGAAACCCATAAGTTCATTTCATCCTTAACAGTCCCCTTAATTTGTTTACCCTTAGAAATATCCTTTCTAACAAGTTTAGTTATTGTAGCTCGGGGAAAAGGTAATTTACTATCATCAGCTTCTAAAGTAGTGCTTGGAATTGCATCTCCGCTAGACTCCTCTTTATCTTCGTCAGAATCTGCTAAAACAGCATTCTTTGGGGTTTCTTCTTCCTCTTCTTCATTTTCTTCTTCCTCATCTTCCTCTTCATTAGCTCGTTTTTTGTCAATTTCAGTCATTGTAGCCCACTTCCCCGATACCCTAATTACCCAATAAATAAAACCCTTAAGAAAACACTTAAAAAGGAACCTAAACCTCAAAAAATTGACGATTTTATAAAAAGATTAAAAAAACTAGCGCACTCGATTAATTTTCTTAAAAATTGTGGCTTTTTTAGTGAAAAGCAAAAAAGTTAAAAAAAATGGTTAATTTGCCACACAAAATTCATTATTTATCCAATAATTGAAGCAAACCTCAACAAGATATTCTTATCCGATAATTGAGGCGAACATTAGCACAATGCTTGCAAGCATTAAAATTCCAATAATTATTATTTGACCTGCATCAAGCATTCCCCATTTTGAGAACATTAAAAATCCTGCAACTCCTAAAAGAACTACTCCAATAACAAGCATTCCGTAAGAAAAAACAATAGAAGTTTTTCTAAACTTATGAACTTTCATTTGCTCAACATCAAGTTCTGTTTGAGCCAATCTGGAATTAAGAGAATCAAGCGCAACTTTAACCAAAGAAACTGTTTTTTGAGATTCATTAATTACACGATTAATTCTATCCTCAAATCCTCTTGATTCAACCAAAATATCTTGTTTAACATCTTTTAACTGAGTAGTTGCAATATCAGCAACTTTTAGTTTTTCTTCCTCTTCAATCAAAGACAAATCTTTTCTAATCAATTCTTCAAAATCTTTTTTCTGGGAAACCATTTCCTCTCTAACTAAACTATTAATTTCTTTTCTAAGAAGGGTAAAAGTATCTGCTTCAGCAATTAAGAGTAACCTCTTGGATTGCTCTTCGTTAACACCCAAGTCCTTAAGAGTGGAAAGAATCTTTTCTCTACTCTGCCCCTCTTGAACCATTTTCTGAATAACATCAATAATTGATTCTTGCTTGCCCATTTTCATTCACCAAAAAATTATTTTGCAACTATAGTAATAAGTTTGGAATTCTTCTTCTCAAGAGCCCCAACTTTAAGTATAAACGTTATTTGCACTTCACCAAGTTTATTTGGTGTCAAAGTAGAATATATTGTTTTGCATTCGTTCAATTTTAATGAAGTACTTCTGTCAAAAAAACTCTCCTTAAAATTACCTTCATCAGATTGTTCAAGCCAAATTACTTCCCCAAGTTCTGAATTAGAAGTATTACACAATTTAACTGGATAAGTATATTTTTCGCCCAAGTAAAGTCTTGAAGGAACACTTACCTCAGCTTTAACAGGATCAAGAGTGGAAGCATCAAGGGGAAAACTAAGATTTATTTCACGATTAAAAGAAGCATTAATTTTAACTAAATAATCAACTGCATCAGAAATTGGCTGAGAGGCAACAAACTCATAACTCTGCCCAGGAGTAAGAAAAGAATCCTTGGCTTCCTTTGCTCCATTAATGTAATATTTACTTCCGCCAGCAGAACTCTCCACATTCACCACAATACCATTCACTTGATGACCAGAGTTATTATCAATAAACATTTTGATTACAACATTACTCCCCGCAACCGAAACAGAAGCATCCCTGACAGTTAATCCTTGATTAAAAAAAGCCAAGTAAAGAATCCCAAAAAAACAAAGAGAAAAAATTATTATGAACAAAGGATACGTGACCTTTCTTGGAGAATACATGCACTAATAAGCAAAAAAGAAGTATTTAATAATTCCATTTCCACTAAAATCGCATACATTATTGCTAAACTCGCCAGAGTCTAACAAAACCCTCAAAAAGAACTTATTTGGACGAACTATTGTAATATTAGATGTATTTCTTTAAATCAATTGATTCATCAAAGAATTGGGAAAGCTTTGGAGCCAAACCCTTTTTACTTGAAATGTAAAACCCATTAGCATTCTCCTTATGGAGAATCTTTGTTAAAGAATAAATAAACTTGAAAACCACTTCTTCTTCATGGTAAAGGTTTAGCACTCCAAGCGAATCAAAAATAAACGCTACCCCTTTATTGTATTCAAGAATGTTAATTAACTTTATTTGAATTTGAGTTAAGTTTCTCAAAGAATCTACAAAAAGAACATTATCTTTATCAGAAACAAGAGAAATTCCTTTTGCAACAGTATCAATAATAATATACTCCGCAGTAATTCCTTCAGCTTTTAACGCATCTTGAATAGTTTTGTAATTATAATTCATTAAAACAAAAACCGGTTTTTGGTTACTTTGAATAACAAACCTTGCTAGTCCAAGCAAAACATCTTTCGAGTTAGAAGAATCACAAGAAACTAGAACTTGCCCCTTAAAAGTAAAAGGAAGTTTTGTTTTCAAATCAAAAAGAACCCTTGAAGACCCCGCCAAAGAAGAAAACATATCAAATTTGGCTTCTTGCTTTGAAACTGCTTGAGAAATCTTTTGCTTATCCGACAACAACTCTTCAAACTTTTTCATTTGTTCGTCAGTAATTGCAAACTCTTGAGACATGAACTACTAAGAACCAAACTCATTATTAAACCTTCAACCCCCTAAAAGACAAAACTATCCCGGTGAAGTAAAGTACTAAAAAAACGGAACAAATTAAGCAAAAAGAACGACAAAAGCCACTTTTATAAATAAGAAAGAAGTAATATTCATAAAATTTTCTTACAAAAAAAGTGATAAACAATGGGTTTCATTCCTTTCATTGGGCAAAAGAAAGACAAGCCAGAAGAGAACCCAAAAAACGAGGTAACTCAACCCAGTTCGAACCAAAATACAACTGATGAAAAAGGACTTAATGAACTAAAAAGATTAACAATGGGGCAAGATGGCTCATTAAACCAACAACCTAATCAAGAAAATCCAAAACAAAGTAGTTTTATTCCTCAACAAAATCCTGCTAATTTGAAAATAAATAAACAAAACAAAAAAAACGAGATACTTACGGAAGAACAAAAAATCTTTACCCAAATAAACTCTGTTAAAGAACTTACCAAAGGAGAAGCAAGTTATGAGGTTCCAAAAGAACTAACTGCCCCAAAAGCAAATAGAGAAATTCCTGCACCAAAAGAAAAAATTCTACCAAAAGAATCTATCAAAAAAGAATACCAAAAAGCTGAAGAAAATACTACTGAAGACACAAATTCTTCAGAAAGTGCATTTAGTAAACTCCTAAAACTTTCTTCCTCAAAAATTGAAGAAGATAAAACAAAAAGCACAATTTCTACTTCGGAGTTTTACAAAAAAACTATTACCCCTCAAAAAGAAACCTCAACTACTTTTGACGGAGATGCAAAAAAGATTGTTGTACAGGGAGAGGAAACAAAACCAGTTATTCAAAAAGAAATCCCCCAAACTTCAAACGAGACAGAACAAAAAACAAATGAAGAAAGTCAAAAAGAAGTTGTTTTTGATTGGATGAAAGAAGACATTGTTGATGAACCATCCCCTGAAGATTTCCCTACAGAAGAAGGCCCTAACTTTTTTGCAAAAGAAAAAAACGCTTTAGAGGAAGAACAAAAGAAAACTGAAGATACTTTCTCCGCAATGCGAACCCCAATTGATGACATGTTTGAACTACTCGAAAAATACCGAAAAATTGACATTGGAGAAGTTGCAACTTATTTAAAAGTTACAACAGAAACCGTTGACCGACTCTCAAAAATGTTTGAAGAGGATGGAATACTTGAAATAGAATACCCCACAAGTTTAACAAAAAAACCACTACTCATTTTGAAAAATGAAGTTATTTCAAAACTAAACAGGCCTCCAGTTGGAGAAGTATTACAATCCTACCAAGTAGAAGTGGATTACGTTCCAGCAAAAATTTCAATTGTAATTACACCAAACGAAGCAAGACCAATTTATGGAATAGAAATGCCCTCAATTGGAAAATATACTAAAAGATTTTTGAGTTACATTAAGGATGAAGTGGCCGAAACAATGCCAATTGAACTTGAAGAAATAGTTGATCCAAAAAAATCAAAGAAACTAAAAGAAAGATTCTTCTTTGAACTAAATGCACACTTAGCAAAATACTTCCCTTCTGCTTCAAAGGAATTACTAAGCATGCTCTCAGGAGTATTACTCCACGAAATGTATGGACTAGGAGATATTGAACTAATAATGGGGGATGATATGCTTGAAGAAGTAGGAATTAATTCAGCAAAAACCCCAATCACTGTTTATCACCGTGTACACGGATGGTTGAAAACAAACTTAATGCCGGGAAGCGAAGATGAAATAAATAATTTCTCCTCACAAATTGGAAGAAAAGTTGGAAGAGAAATAACAACACTAAGTCCAATACTTGATGCGCACTTGCTTTCAGGGGATCGTGTTAACGCAACACTGTTTCCCATATCAGCTGAGGGAAACACAATTACTATTAGAAGATTTGCAAGAAGACCTTGGACACTAGTTGATTTTATTGGAAAAGCACACACAATGGATGCTGAAATGGCCGCAATGCTATGGCTTGCAATGCAATACGAAATGAATATTATAATTGCAGGAGGAACTGCAAGTGGAAAAACATCCACACTAAACACATTACTTGCACTTGTACCAACTTACCACAGAATTATTTCAATTGAAGATGTAAGAGAAATAATACTTCCTTCATACTTGGATTGGAACTGGGTACCAATGGTTACTAGAAGTCCAAACCCTGAAGGACTAGGAGAAGTAACAATGCTTGACTTAATGGTTACTTCACTGAGAATGAGACCAGACCGTATAATTGTGGGGGAAATAAGAAGAAAGAAAGAAGCAGAAGTACTAATGGAAGCAATTGAAACAGGACACTCAATTTATTCAACAATCCACGCAAACTCAGGTTACCAAGTACTTAGAAGATTAGCTGAAGCACCAATCGCAATTCCATTAATGCAAATTGAATTAATTGATTTAATAGTTGTGCAATACCGTGATAGAAAAACAAACAAAAGAAGAACATATGAAATTGCGGAAGTTGAACAAACATCCACTGGACAAGGATTACAAGTTAATACAATCTACAAATGGGTTCCAAGAACGGATAATTGGGAAAAACTAAACAAACCAACAAAATTAATTACATTACTAAACGTACACACAGGACTTACTGAAGAAGATATTTACAAAGAAATCAAAGAAAGAGCAGAAATACTTGAATGGATGAAAAGAAATACCCTAAATGATCTTGACCAAATAGGATTCATAATGAAATTATTTTATTCAAACGCTACACGAGTAAAAAAAATGGCAAAAGATAATACTCCGGCAGAAGAAATACTAAAGTTAATGAACCAACAGGATGAGGATTCAATAGATAGAGGACTAGCCGCATAAAGTTGATTTGTTTAAATAATGAACAAAGAATTATTTTAATTAATGAAAAAGTAGGAATAAGAGAAGTAAATTTAAGTAATGGTGAAGAAAGAATGGAAAAACAAAACCCAGTGATGATGCTCTACCCACTTGAGAATGCTCGCCACTTTAGCGACAGATTTCTATTCATTGGAAGGTTTCTCTCAAAATTACTTTTCTCACTAAAATACGATCTTCAAAAAGCAGAAATACAAATAGATGTAGAAAGGTACTGTTTAGCTAGTTTAATCTCGGCACTAATTTATGGACTCATGTTTTTGTTTGTAGGACTGGCATTCGGAACAATCATAACAAAACAAATCGGAGCAACAACAATTGCAATAATGCTAGTTTTCAGCATAGGTTCATTTCTCGCAATGCTAATATTCCACTTATTTTACCCAAAACTTGCAGCTTTCCAATTAGCTTCAATGGTTGACCAAGAACTATTGTTCGCACTAAGAACAATGCTAATTCAATTAAGTTCAGGAATAAGTTTATTTGATTCCATGAAATCAATAGCAAAGTCAAATTACGGACAAGTATCCGCGGAATTTAATCTAGTTGTAAGAGATGTTAACTCAGGAATGAGCGAAACTGAGGCACTTGAAAAACTTGCATTCAGAACAAAATCAGAAGTACTTAAAAAAACAGTTTGGCAAATAATTACTACTATTAGAAGCGGAGGATCAATTGTTAACGCACTAACCTCCCAAGTTGATGCACTTGTTGCTCAACAACTTGACACAATAAAAGCATACGCGGCAGAGTTAAACCTTTGGACACTTGTTTACCTAATCATTGCAGCAGCAATGCCTTCACTAGGAATAACTTTTCTAACAATTGCTTCTTCAATCGGGGGAAGCGGAATAGGAACAGAAGCAGTTGCGCTAATAGTATTACTATCATTAACAATTCAAGTAGGAATGATATTTTTGGTTAGATCAAAAGTTCCAAAGGTTGTGAAATAATGTTTAACACTGCTTCAAAACTAATGTCTCTCCTTGTTCCAAAAAAAATAATTGAAGAAAAAATACGCCCCGCGCTATGGCACGCTGGATCAAAAGACGATGCTAGAAGCTGGTTAGGCATAAGACTATTTGCAGCATTCTTATTTGGAGCAATAGGATTTTTGATACCATATAGTTTGATTCCATTATTTAATGTTGCAACAGGATCGGAAATATACTTCGAACCAATGACAAGAGTACTCTTAATGTTCGCCGGCGCAATTATAGGAGTAGTTGGAACAATCGCTTTATTTTATTTACACATTTCTTATGTAATTGATGGAAGAAAAAGAATGGTTGAAAGTATTCTGCCTGACTTTTTATTTCTTGTAGGAAACAATTTGAAAAGTGGAATGGCTCCATTCTATGCATTTCGTTCAGCAGTAAGACCAGAGTTTGGCCCATTAAGTGAAGAAATCAAAATTGCTACTCAAAAAAGTTTAGGAGTAGAATCATTCTCTGATGCACTAAAATCAATTGGAAGCAGAATTGATTCAAAAATACTAACAGACACCACAAAATTCTTTGCACAAGCACTACGTTCAGGAGGACACTTAGCCCTACTAATTGAAACAACTGCACTTGATATTAAACAAACAAACAGAATGAAAAAAGAACTTGTAACTTCAACAAAAATGTACTCCATGTTCATTTTATTTGTTGTAATAATTGCCTCCCCAATGCTCCTAGCCGTAAGTGTTCAATTTCTAAATGTTTTAAGCGGAATACAACTAAAAACCTCTTCAATTACAGGAACTAGTAATGAAGCAATAATGAAACAATCTGGGCTAGGGGCAGGACAAATCACTATTACTTCAGAATTTATGAAAAACGTTGGATTTTTTGTAATAATAACAAACTCCATTCTTGCAAGCATATTCATGGGCACACTTGGCGGAGGAAAAATTAGAGACGGACTAAAATTCGCACCCGTCATGATAATAATTGGAGTCGTACTATTCATTATCTTCGTTGGAGCAATCGGCGGACTACTTGGCGGAGTTGTAAAGTAAAAAAAACTCTTCAATTAACTAATTATTAAGATCAATCCCAAAACGAATGATTTATATAGGGGGAAATACAACATATTGGAATAGGTTTTACTTAAAGGGAGGTTAGAAAATGAACACACGAGCACAAGAGCATAAAGCTCAGGGAACAATTGAATACTTAGTAATTATCGCAATTGTTGTTGTAATTGCTTTAGTAGTAGTAGGACTATTATTACAAGTAATGAACCAAGGAAGTAACATTCCGGAAACATCAGCTAAAACAGCATGGAAATCAACAGAACCATGGGGAATAGTTGACTGGTCAAGAGCTACAGATGGAAATCTGACATTAGTTCTAAAGAACAACACTGCAGATACTCTAGAATTCAATGAATTCGCAATAGGAAGCAGCTCAGCAGATAAAAATAGCAACCCTGCAACAGTTCCAGCATATGCAACAAAAGTAATTGTAATAACAACAAGTGCAACATGCGCATCAGGAACAAAATACTCATACTCAAAAACCGACATATACATAGACTATAACTCAACATCAATCAACGGTAAGAGAATGGGCGGAGCAGGAGACATAGTAGGAACTTGCTAAACACTTTAGTAAAACTGTAGGCGAACAACTGTTCGTCTACGGCCTCTTTTTTTTAATCAAATTTTTTAGTTAGTGGACCTAAGAATAGAATAATTTTAATTAATTACAAACAAGACTATCCCAATAACAAGACACATTAAACTAATTTTCTTTTACTTTTGTAGAACTAGAGTAGAAACAACATTATAATCCTTTGAAATAGAAACCATTTTTGAGTTAATCCTTGTAGGCAAAAGAACAGAATCAGTAGAGTAAATTGCTTTAATTACATAAGAAATATTATGATCCGAACTTGCCCCTATGCTCACAAAATCATTTACCCCATTAGTTTTGCCAATTGAAATAATACTATTTGAATCCAAATATCCTAGAGTAATTGTGTTAAGCTCTGAACTGGAAATGCTTTTTGTTAGAGAAAAAGTATTTGAATCATCCACATAAAGAATATTTACTATTAAATCTCCTACGGTTGTATTAACATCTAAAAAATTCAAATCCCCTTTAGCTCGAATATTAAGATCAATACTTGTGAATTGAGAAGAATTTAATGCAAATAAACTAATTGAACTAGAATTGTAATTATAATCCGCTTCTGCACTACTTCCAAGGAATACTTCAGCAGAACCATCAACAAGCGAATTCAAATCAATTGATTCAGACCCGGGGGTTAATGGAAAATAGTTGTTTTCCAAAAAAGAAGCGTAATTTAACAAATTATTTTGTTCATTAAATGAAGTAGAGAGAGTCCCAAACAAAACTACTTGATTAATTGAATCATTAACATCAACATTAAGATTTAGAACTTTAAACAAATTAAATGCAACATTATCTGATAAAAAGATTGTTCCCAAAGGCCTTGCTGAAGACGCAACTAAATACTCAGAAGACGCACTAACATCCGCAAAATTCATTGCAAAGAAAACTAAAGTGGAAGCAAATAATATTGAGGAAATTGTGAACAAAAATCCTCTAGTGAGTTTTGAAGATTTCATTCGCCCCCACCCCACACATCTATTCTTGCGATATAAAACGAACTAGTTGCCCCGTCTCTTACTATAAACGCTCTGTCAATTGAAACTACTTTTGTTGAATTCTTAGTGCACCCTGTTTTAATTGCGTGAATAATTGGATTAGTCATTGATGCATCAAACACAGTTGCTTCAAAACAATACCCGCTAGGAGTAGAGTTAAGACTTGAAAGCAAAGACTCTGAAGAAACTAATCTTACTGAGTTCTCTAAAGCCAAACTTTTTTCAAGAACCGCACCCTCATCAAAAGCCAACGTTCTCACATCCACTGTGTTCCAAGCATTAAGAGAAATGTTTGATAAATAATAAAATGAAACCAAAACAAAAACCAAAACTAGCGTAGTGCTAATGAAGGAATCCACAGTAATAATAAATCCTTTTTCTTTTACATTCATAAAAATCACTATTTTTATATACCTCGAATTTTACTAAATTCTCGGACTCATAAAAATCACTATTTTTATAACCTTCAAATTTTCCCTAAAATTTTCAGACTCATAAAAATCATTGCCCTTCTAAGGAAATTATTCCCTGCAAAATTAACTGACGAGAATCATACAAAACAATTCTTTCGTAAAGCAATTTTATTCTTGGATTTGCAGATACTTTTCCCCCGCCAATAACCTCAGTATTTCCCCTATCAACTAAACGCAAGTAAAAATCATACTCTCCCAAACCCAATTTTGTTTTTGTTTGTAAATAAGTGGAACTATTATTCAAATCAGTAATTAATGCAAAAAATTTATTCTCATCAATTACATTTGAGGATTTTGCAATTCCAAAAGAGTTTACATCACTTAAAATACGCTCATCCCAATCCATTGGAGAACCACTAGAGAAAACCAATGAATTCAGTACAGAGTGAACTACTTCATCAGCTGCTTTTTGATCAGTAATAAGACCAACTCTTGCAAAAACAGAGTTACTTGAAGTGAAAAACAACGCTAACGTGAAAATGAATACTCCTACCGCAATAATTAAGTCAGGAGAGAAAAACTGTCCTCTTTGCGAAATAAACTTTTTACTCATAAAAATCAACAAATAATTAATTTTTTATAATTCAATTAAACCAAACTCCTAATTAAAATTACTTTAATTGTAATTAACATCCACTCCGTTAATTGTTCTTCTAAAATAAACTATTCCATTAAAATCCGTAACGTTAATGTTAACATTATTCGTTGAAACAAATGCATCCGCAAAAGTATCATCAATCCAAACTTGGACACTTCCCCCATTTAACTCAATTTTTTTAGTGCTCCCTTGCCAATAAATTGCATCCATAATAACTGAATTCTCATCCATTACATATACATTGTTTATATTTCTTGCAATTCTATTCGCGGCTTCTTGCGCAGTCCATTTTTCGGCAAAATTCAAACTCAATTCAGAACGAGACTGAAAAATAGTCATACAATAAACAAAAATCGCTAAAACAAAAATAACACTAACAACAAACTCCATTGTAACTTGCCCTCTTTGCGAAACGTACTTCTTTTGATTAGTTTTTTTCATCAAATTTCACTTTCCACATTAACTTTACTTAGTATACAACACATTAAAGTCCTTTAAATAACTACCAACCCAAAATGTTCCCGCATTTTGATCAGTAAAATTCTTTCCAGGCTTGAAAAATGCATCAATCCCCAAATATTGAGAATTTGGCAAACTAGAATTTAGATCCATCCAAGAACCATTATTTGCATCAGAAATATACTGCGAACCAGTTCTTGTTGTGCAATTTGCATCACTACAAGAATAAACATTAAGATCTAATTTAGAAACTCCTTTTCTGTATAACTCGTTTACTTCAGAAGCTGACAAAGCACGATTCCAAATAGCTGGTTCTTCAATAACTCCTTTTGCAAAAGAAGTATAAGCCGGACTATTAGGCCATGCAATCCCAACTCTTAATGGTGCTGTCGTGTTAGCCAGAGCAGCATAAGTGCCATTAGTTGTAATGGAACTTGAAAGCAAAAGCCCATTACGATAAATCTTTATCCCCAAACCGCTTTTACTACCATCATAAGTCACAACAATGTGCGCCCAAGTATTTGTGTCTACTGAAGCATTGAGATCAGAAGTAACAAACAAATTTGACGAAGATGAACCCCCGGAATAAAGAAATACCCCATAATTACCAACAGAACTTGTCCCCATCAACCATTCCGCACCGTTAGTTGTATTATCTATTTTTCCAATAGCTCTAAAACCATTAGCATTGTACATTTTTAACCAAGTGGAAACAGAAAATGGAAGATCACTTGTGCCATTACCAAATGAGTAAACATCTTTATCCGCAACTTCGAAGTAATCATTTATCCCATCAAGATAAAGTGCATTGGTATCCCACAAACCAACCGCATTAACATCCGCACCACCAACCAAAGAACCATCACGAACACCAGTCGCAGAATTCAACAACCAACCAGAAGAATTCTTATCATTCAAATGCCACAAACCAACTAAACCATTTTGATACATTGGTTTTTGAGAACTATACAAATCACTAACTTCATTTGAATTTAGTGCTCGATTCCAAATTGCAACTTCATCAATGGAACCCGCCCAGTATCGGGAAAAGGACTGCACATTTCCAATTTTTAAAGTACTATTTGAAGTAATGCTACTTGGAATAGCTCCGCCGTACATTGATAATGTTTGCAAAACTCCATTAGCATATAACTTTATTCTATTTGTATCCCCAGTCAAAGAACCATCATAAACACCAACAACATGAACCCACTTCCCAGTAGTTGGATAAGTAACTTGCCCAAAAGAAGTATTGCTGCCCGCTACAAAAAGTAAACCGTCTCCAGAATCATATTTGCTTTGAAGAAATATTCCATTAGATCCATCCCACCAACCAGCCACCCCTTTATTTAATGCCCCCGCATTACTTTTCACCCAAGCGGAAATTGAGAATTTAGTAACTGTTGACAATTGCACACTTGAATTCATGTATCCGTTTGTCCCCCCAAAAATTCCAGCATTAGTGTCCCACAAACCACTAGCAGTAACATCAACGCCCCCACTCAAACTAGTATCCCTACTCCCAGTAGCAGAATTTAAAACATACCCCGACGCATTCTTGTCATTCAAGTGATACAAAGCAATTAAATTAGAATCAAATAAATAATTAGAATCAATACTTGAACCAAGTTCATTAATCCCCACTAGTTTTAATTTATTCCAATCCTCAATTTCTTTTCCAAAAGAAAAACCAACATCATGATTAACTCGTAAACTATTCCAATCTGCAGTGGAAGTTGCATCAACAATATTTGAATCAACTAATTTTGCGGATAAAAACCTAGAATACTCTGATTGAATTTCTGCTTGAGAAAGCGCACGATCATAGATTTTTAGTTCATCAATGGATCCATTAAAATATTGGGAAACACTTCCCGCATACCCCCCAATTGTGCTTAAATTTAATCCCCCGTCCAAAGTTTTTGAAACGATTGAACTACCAACACTGACCCCATTAACATAAAATACTTGATTAGTTGAACTATAACTAACAAAAGTGTATAAATCCCAACTGTTTAATCTATTTACTCCATTTTCATTAATAATTGACGCACCATTATACCAAACTCTAATTCCATTACCATTTGCATTATCATGAGAATACAGCGCTAATGATTTAGTAGCATCTGATCCAGTTCCAACCCCTAAAAGAATAGCAAGAGGATTAGTTTGATAGGACGAGGATTTCGCCCAAAAAGAAATAGTGAAAACATTCCGACCAGCCAAATTAGTTGGGGACATATTCACATACCCCGTAGTTCCATTCAACCCCAAAGCATTACTATCCCACAAACCGATAGCATTAACATCAGCACTACCAGTTATAGTCCCATTATTTCCTCTCGCTGAATCTAAAACTTTATTTGTATCAAACTTTTCATTAAACTTGTAATACGCAACTAAGTTCGTGTCAACCCAATTTCCTTTTTGGGAAATATAAATTGCATTTATTTCATGAGCAGATAACGCACGATTCCAAACTGAGACTTTTTCAATTTTTCCAAAAAAGTTTCTTAACGCATAGGAACTATCTGAAGGAGCATTGCCTATTGCTTGGTTCTCAACAAGAATTGTTGAATTTGACATTACTCCTGAGGAAACAAAAGCCCCATTAACATACAAACTCAAAGTATTTCCACTTCGTGTAACTGTAGTAAAATACCATTTATTTGAACTAATTCCCGTAAAACTCAATAGAGTATTTCCGGAAGTGTGTCCATAAAATAATTGAATTGCATTTGCACTAATATTGTGAGTAAATCTTCCATCTCCAGAAGAATCACGATAAGATTGAATAATGTGCTGATATTTACTTGCATTATAACTATTAATCCAAGTAGAAATCGTGAAATCAGTAGTGCTTGGAATAACTGTGTTAGGAATATCAACATACGAATCAGTTCCATCAAATTGAGCAGCTTGAGAATCCCATAACCCTGACGAATAATTATTATCTGCATAAGTTCCGTTATTTCTATTCCCACTTGAATCAAATGCATTACCATTCAAATCCCACGACGCGATTAAACGAGGTTTATAAAATTGCCCACTCTGAGAAGAATAAATCAAAGAAATTTCTGAAGCGGTTAATGCACGATTCCAAATAGAAACTTCATCAATTAATCCTGTAAAATAATTCGAAGCAACTCCAGAGTTATAAATTGCCCCAATCGTAAGTTTTGCAGTACCTGCATAAATAGTTGTAAACGCATCATCCGCCACTTTATTTACAGACGAATCTTCAACTCCATCCACATAAACCTTTAACACGCCAGAATTCCAAACCATTCCAACTTGATGCCAATAATTGTCAAAAACAAGCTTTGATGTTTCATAATATTTTGTTGGACTCACAGTTCCTGAACTATAAACTCCCACTCCTAATTTGCCCCCTGAAGCATCCGTAGTACTCCCCCGAAACATCCAACTTCGTTGATTAGCCCCATAATCAAATTTTCCCAAAGGATACTTATTGCTTTGAGCATTACCCTTAACCCAAAAGAAAATAGATTGCTGAATAGAACCATCAAAAAATGAGTTATCATGCCCATCAACAAAATCGTTTACCCCATCAAATTGCCCAGCTTGTGTCCCCCACAAACCAAGAGAATAATTACTATCTGTAAAAACTCCATTATTACTAGAACTAATAGAATCATTCGCATTCCCATTCAAGTTATACAAAGCAATTAAATCAGGTTTAACATATTTTCCTGCTTGAGAATAATAAAGAGAAGAAACTTCTGTTGAAGATAGTGTACGATTCCAAATTGTTAACTCTTCCATTTTACCATCAATATATCTTGGATATGCATACGAATGCGCCAAGTACAATGGATACGCGCTATCATCTAATACTGCCCCAGACGCACTCTGATATTGAGTAACTGTTTGAGAGAGCCCATTCACATACCATACAGGAGCATTTGATGCTGATGAATTATTATAAGTAATTACAATGTGCACCCAAGTTTTCAATGGAACTGCAGTAATTGGAATTGACCAACGGTTATACGAAGGTCCCGCAAAGTTTTGCCCAAAAATTATTCGATTGTTTGTTAAATCCGTAGCAACAAACCAAAGATCCCCTTTGTTCAACCAATGCGCACCAATAGTGTCAGGCCCATTATAATTATTCAAATAAGTCCAAAAAGAAATTGTTTTTGAAGTAATATTATTTAATGAAGAATTACTAAATTGCGCATATCCACTAGTCCCATTTAATGAAATTGCATTAGTATCCCAAACACCAACAGCAGTTGTATCCGCCCCACCATTTAGATTCGCATCACGAACATTAGAAGCAGAATTCAACAACCACCCACTAGAATTCTTATCATTCAAATGCCACAAACCCAACATATTTGGTTTTACATATTTTCCGGCTTGAGAAGAATACAGAGAAGATATTTCTGTTGAAGAAAGAGAACGATTCCAAATAGATATGTCCTCTAATTTTCCATTCAAATAAAAACCAGACCCTGGACGATAACCAATGTTTAAAACATCTGTTCCAGAAATTGGTGCGGTTAATGTTCCCGAGCTAACAAGAACACCATCTTCATAATATTTTCCCGAAGTACCCGAAAGAGTCCCAACAATATGAACCCACCTATTCAAAGGAAATGCTCGACCAGAGTAAAAAAAAGAATTATTACATTGAAAGGATATTCCATTGGTTAAAGTGGCAGACAATACAAAAGAATACTCGTCAGTTGCACCATAAACCCCTCTTTCAATTAAAACAGAGGTTGTTGGAATGGATCGCACATACACCCAAGCAGAGATACTAAAGTTTCCCGAAATATTTGGCGCAGGAGATATTACAGAGTATTGATTTGACCCACTAAGATTTAATGAATTAGTGTCCCAAAGACCAGTAGCATTAACATCCGCACCACCATTCAAATTACCATCACGAACGCCAGTAACAGAATTCAAAACAAAACCAGAAGAATTCTTATCATTCAAATGCCAAAGACCAACTAAACTTGAATCAAATAAAGTATTTGTGTTTTGTAATTCGTTGCCATCAAAATAACTTTCATTTCCATCAAAATAACTTTCAAGTCCATCAAAGTATACTTCACTCCCTGTGTCAGAAGTATTCCAATCTAATTCTCCAGTAGCCAAGTATGCATTTAGATCAGTGTTTTTGTAAACGAACGCACTTGAAGCATTATTTGGATTTATTGAGTTTTGAGAAACTGAAGAAAACCAACTAGAGATTGTTGCACTTGATGTTTGAGTAACAATCATATTCAAATCTGCACTTGCAGTAAAATTTCCCACAGTTGCAGTAATTGTACCCAAATAATTATTCACAGAACCATATGCCGGAGCTTTAACTAATAAATTTAAATCCACACAAGAATTTGCACTCAAATTTCCAGAGAAGGAAGTAAATGCAAAAGAAGAAATTGCTCCAGAAATAATTGGAGAATTAATTACATAAGAATTACTAGAATTATTGCAAAGCAAAATATTTTGATTAGTAATAGATTCTCCAAGCACTGAAAAAGTTTTTGTTGAAGGAAGCAACACTATTGAAGACTCTGCAGGAGAACAAGTAATATTTAATGGAACTGATAAACTTGCATCACTCAAATCAGAAGGAGAAAAAGTAATTGTGCCAGAATAAGAACCGTAAGCATCAGAAGGACAACTAATGTGAAAAGGCATTACTACTTCTCCGCCCGAAGAAATTACTAAAGGAGAACTAATTGTAGTAGTTGCACTTACTCCCCCAATAGTAGAAATACTAAAATCATAAGAACTATTATCTAATCCAATATTTGTTATTACTAAATTTGAATCAAAAGAAGTTCCTTGCAATAACTCTCTATTAATTTGTGCTGGAGAAAATAATAAGGGCTGAGAGGATATTGCAACAAAATCATTAAACACGGTTATAACAAAAACTCCCTCCCCTTCTCTTGGCCACTCCCCGCGAACATCCACTTTTGTTGGAACAATTATTTCTCTCCCGCTAATATTTAATGTAATTTCTCTCCCCACAATAGAGGATTTGTTAAAATCAATTCCATCAGGCAAATTAATTGCAAGGTTTTTTACTGTCCCTGGGCCCAAAAAGTAAGCATCATTAACCGCATTAGCAAGAGAAATAGCAACTACTCTCCCTTGTTCAACGTGCTGAGAAATAGTAGAAATTTCTATTTGATTATATACTACCGAAGTCAAATAAGTAAGAATGAATAATCCAAAAGCCAGAACAATAATTGTTTCTACAGCTGATTGAGCTCTACTGGAAGGACGAAAATACACCAAAAATAACCCCTTTTTTTCTGTTATATATTAGGAATTTAGGGTTAAAAAGGATTCTTTCGAGTAAAAGAAGCTTACTTAGCTAGTCACATTAATTACTAAATTTGAGGTATAAGTATCTGAATTTGCACTAACTGAAATATTTGCATCATGCTCCTCAGGATACACCCCTGCAGGAACATTTATTCCTAAAGAAAAATTAGTGCAAGAAGAAGGAGTAAGAGAAGTAATACTGGGAAGAGAAAACCAAGTAGAGGCATTATTTGTAGTTAACCCATTTCCATCCTTTGCCCAGGAAAGAGAAACTGTACTTGAACTCAAATTACAAACCGAAAAATCTTTGGAGTAGTTAGTATTTGATACCGCAGAAAAAGTAGTGTCTTTAGGATAAATTGAAACAACAAGCGGAGCAATAAAAGATTCCACTGAAACGATTACTTTCTTTTCTTTATTAACATCCACTAACCCCGTATTTAATTCGCCAATCACATTAAGTGTACCAGGATAATTTCCTGAAGCAGAGTTTAGGAGTACTAAATTAAAATCAATTACTTTTGTTTCATTAGGAGTGAGAACAAAAAAAGTATCTTCCTCCAAGAGAACAAGCTCTGCATAAGGAGAGTGATTAAAAGAACTAGTCACCCATATATTCAAATTAGTATCAAAACTATTTCTAACCATGAGTGTTTTTGAAACGGTGGATCCTTGTTTTGCTGAAACATAAATACTATCTGAACTCAAATCAAAATCATTGTAATAAAGGTTCACTACATTTCCGTCAAAGAAAAGAAAAACATAATACTTTCCCGTAGAATAATCTCCACCAACTTTTTTCCAAGAACCGTTAAAATTCACATCCGCTGTTGCGGTTACATCCGTCCCATTCGCAAGACGCAAAGACAAAGTATTATTGTAAATGTTACTATCTGAAACAACTATTGAAGAGGGAACTTCAATTAATATTTTTTCTTTAGAACCAACTCCTGAATAATACAGTGAATTTGCTGTATTCACCATGAGTTGGATGGAGTTTTTTGCAATAGACGCATCCTTTGTCTGGTTTGAGGTTTCCACTTGCCAGGAATAAATAGAGTAAATAATTGTGAGAGCAAGCATTGAGATTCCAAGGAGTAACAATAACTCAATAGTGGTTTGTCCCTTTGTGTGCATAGCGAAGAGTATGATTTTGAAGGTATTTATTAATTACCCCGTCTGAAATAACGCAAATAAGCAGGTTTTTATTTGAAAATACCATTAAATCTAACATGCAGAACACTTTCTTTCTAAAAGAACCTATTTCTTATGCTGACAAGAATGTTTCGTTTGTTGCACTAAATCAAAAACAATTAAAACCAGCAATTGATTTCACTACTACCACTTTTCTTGCACAAGACCAAACAAATGTTATTCTTGTTTCTTTTACTCAAAATCCTCAAGAGTTAATCTCAAACATTCCCCAACAATGGAGAAAAAAATTATTTATCATTGATGCGTTCTCAAAAGAAGACCAAAAAATACCCCAAGTGAGCCACATTGACAATGCAAGTGATCTCACAAGCATAATGATTGCTATTGAAAAAGTACAAAAGAATTTGGATGGCAAAATAATTATTTTATTTGATGCAATAAACATGCTTTCTATTTATAACAAAAAAGACACCTTGGGAAAATTTATTCACATTTTTTGCAACAAAACTAGACTTGAAGAAAAAACAGCAATTTTGTTCACAGTAAAAGAATCCACTGATGATGAAATACTTGAACTATTAAACGAATTCGTGGACAAAGCGTATGATTTCTCTTCACTATTCATTAGTGCAATTTCTACACTCAGCGAGTGAAAGAACAACTAAAGAAAAATAAACTAAAAAAAATAAACTAGAAGAAGAATAAAACTAGAAGAAACTAAAATGAGTTAGCGGTTTTTTCAAAATACTTCAACATCTGGATAAACAGTGATTCCTTCTTCTTCAAAGTTAACTGCACAAACCTTGTTTGTGTGTTTTGTTCCGCGCATCTTTAGCACTTCAAGAGAGTGAACCCTTATTCCTTTTTCTGAATCCTGATCGTAATAAAGAGAAACTATTGCGTCACTAATAAAACCAATACTTCCTTCTTGTTCTTCAACATCCTTTGGAGAATCCTCGCAGACAACAAGAGAAGTTACTCCCCACTTTCTTAATAAGTTAAAAAACTCTAAAACTTTTTCTCTTCTCTTATATTCATCCCTAAATAGTAATCCATAAGCTGTAATTGAATCAACAACAATTCTTTTCGCCCCAACTTCGGCAAGAGCATCCCTAATTTGTCCTCCCCCTTCTTCAAGTATTTTTGTTACTTGGTGAGGTTTGAATACTAATAAACGAAACTTGTCTTCTTTTTCTAATTTTTCAAAATCCCAACCAAATTGATTAGCGTGTTTAAATAATTGATCTCTTTCTTCTTCAAAAGAAAGCAATACCCCAGGTTCATCATATTCCTTTATTCCTTTGTACAAAAATTGCATACTCAAAATTGTTTTTCCTGTCCCACTTGCCCCAACTAATAAAACAATTGATTCTCTTTCAAACCCGCCGCCAATTAACTCATCAAATCCTTTAACCCCAGTTCTAACTCTTGAATCATCATTGCCCTCATTAACTCTCTTAACAATTATTTCTCTATCATTGAAAGAATCCGTAACTGAATCAGATTCTAAAGCATCTTTCTCATTTTTTATTTGCATTGAACCTGCAGGATCAAGCTTTACAGAAAACCCGGCTTCAGAATAACTCTTTTGGGAAGCATTTCCGGGAACATACACATTCTCATTAGGCATAAAACACACTATAGACTGAGAAATAAATGCTTTAATACTATTTAAAGGTTTAGATTAAAGGACAAAAATGATAGACTTTGGTTAAGAATAAAGTGCCTCAGCTCGCCCATCATTCATCAATCACGCTTTTTAGGGCGCGCTATGTTCCCCCGAAGGAGATCAATTCAGAATGAAAGCTTCATCACAGGCAAGTAAGAATTGATTAAAAACGCTTATAAAATGGCTTAGAACGCCAAATTGAACCATTTGATTTAAATACCTTTAATTGCTATTGTCTTTCGATTAAAGCCTTGTAAAAATGGGCTTTGGATTTTTGGAGGAATTAATTATGGCTGAAGTATTAGTAGTAGCATCAAAAGTTAAAGACGCAATTAAGGAAGAAGATTGCAACACTGCATCTGACGTTGTTGACGCTTTAAGTGGAAAAGTAGCTAAAATGATTAAAGAAGCTGCTGCAAGAGCAAAAGAAAACGGAAGAAAAACAGTAAGAGCATGCGACTTCTAAATTAAGTCAAGTGTTTTATTTAATGTGTTTTGGATGAGCAGAAATGCTTATTCCAAAGCAACTATTTTTTAATTTTTGAA
>Ga0172379_10003046_pt1 | contig 27711 bp, 20 predicted proteins | sample GrowelOW334metaG_FD_119756 | JGI IMG/M metagenome (GOLD analysis project Ga0172379, IMG submission 119756) | Groundwater microbial communities from an aquifer near a municipal landfill in Southern Ontario, Canada - Groundwater well OW334 metaG | ecosystem: Environmental > Aquatic > Deep...
GTTGGAATATTTCCTCAAGCTATTCCTTATAATCCCGAATTCAATTTTCAAGGATATCTGAACTACAAATTCTCTCCTGATATTAAATTTCGTATTGGTGGATTTTATGGAGGATACGAAAGTGCAGATTATACGTCGTCAAATCAAAATACCTCTGAGATGGGACAAGAAGCAGGTTGGTTAGCTCCCATGCGAATTGATGAACAGTATGCACGGGCAAAATATAATCTTTCTGGCGCCCCTTTCAGGCAATGGCCGGAACTTAGGCGTTGGTCTCAATTATATGGGAAAATCACTCACGTATTGAATACTCAGTCGTTCTATGAAGTAACACTTAGTTATCTAAAAGATCGTATGGATCGTTCGGATAGACATGGCCGCATTCCCGATTCGCTTTGGTTGCCGGATGTTGTTTCAATGCATCCGAGATATACGTTGCAAGCTTATTATCATACTTGGACAAAGAATAATTCTCAGTCATATCAAATTAAAGGCGATTATACAAATCAGATAACAAAAGCGCATAACATTAAAGCCGGAGTTACCTTTAAAACGTACGATTTTTACTACGAGAATTTTGCAGCAGAGTCCAAGAGCAGCAGAAGTAACGAGATGAATGTTTTTGATGGAAATCCATATGAAGGAAATTTATATGTGCAGGACAAGATAGAATTTCCCGGACTTGTGGTGAATATCGGTGTACGTGGAGATTTTTTCAATCAAAACCGGAACGCACCGAAAAATAGATTTGACCCGTTGGCATTTCAAGTTGAAACACCCGGTCATGATCTTGGCGCTCCTTTGGGAATCCCTGGAACTCCCGAAAGAGAACGAACAAAACTAAAAGTTGCAATTGCGCCGAGGATTGGTATTTCGCATCCGATTACGGAAAATGCTGTTTTACATTTTGTATATGGACATTTCTATCAACGTCCCTCCTGGACCAAAATGTTTGGTTTACCTTTTATAAATTATAGTACAACGTGGGACAGCGTTCTAAACCCTTATGCAAAACAAACTACTTTTATGGATGAATGGCAGGGATATTACGGGAATCCGGAGTTGGGATACGAACGAACGATACAATATGAACTTGGTGTAGATTATAATATTGCCGATGTATTGAAAATTGATTTAACCGGTTATTATAAAGATGCTTCGCGAGAAGCGGATGTTATCACTGGTGTTTATTCAGCAACTCACCCCGCAACTAAAGCGTTAATGGTCAGCAATTCCGGGTATTCCGATGTTCGTGGAATTGAAACCAAAATTGATTCCCGCTTAAACGGAATGTTCAACTTCGGATTAAGTCATGAAATTTACTGGTCGTTCAATGGAGAAACTGGGTTTAGCAGATTATATGAACCTGGTTCACAGAGCGTGGATGTTCCAAAAGGGTTGAGGCAGGAAAAAGGAGCTTGGGGGGATTACCAACGTATCAAGGGATGGGCAAGTTTTTCGATCAATAAAGATGAAGGACCCGAAATTGCTGGGTTCAAACCACTGAGTGATGTCAATATCTATTCAAATTTTTGGTGGAGAACCGGAGACCAGTATACTTATCACGCTCCAGGCGATCTTTCAACTGAGCCCAACAATAAACGATGGTTCAATTATTACCAGATCGACCTTAGAGTATCGAAAGGTTTTGATCTCATGGGACTGCAAACAGAGTTTAGTATTGAAGTAAAGAATTTACTCAACTCAAAATTTTTACGATTGTTATATGGCGATGAACTTGTGCGTTATTTAGAGAATCCGAATTTACCGGACAGTGAGCGGTTACCTAAGACCTCCGATTTTTCAGAACCGAACATTTGGGAATGGTATTCATATGAAGTTCCACCTCAAAAAATCTATTTCCAAGTTATGATTAAATTTTAATTAAGGCTCTAGAGAGTGAACATGAAAAAATATATTGCAGTGATAGTTTTAACGTTAATAATATCAGACTTGAGCCTCACTCAGGTTGTCTGGGGAAAGCAGACTTTAAAAAGAGGGAAACTTTGGGCGACAGTTTGGAATTCACTTCAATACGGAGACCCGACAGAAACTGAAAACGGGTTTCATACTCTTGATTATCCCGGATACTCAAAAGCAACTAATGCTAACGATGCTTTGAACTATGCAGAGGCTGTGGGTTATGCAATTTATGGTGTGCGGGAAAATATAGCATCATCTTATACTATCAACTCGAGATTTTTTCCATCAGGACAAGATGTTTTTCCAATCGAAGAAGCTACTTTGACTAAAAATTATAATCTCCAAAATATTGGGCTTAGCGGCGAAGAAATTGTTACCGGAGCGCATCATGTGAACGGTTTAAATGTTGATGTTGCCCGAAGAAGTATGGTCTGGAGTTATCCCGGATTGAGTGATTTTATTATTCACGAAGTAACAATCACAAACAATGAATTGACTTCAGTAGATTCTATGTTTTTCGGGATGAGGTACGGCATTCGGATCACCCAGCGCTCCGGAAGCAGAGGAGATGAAAAGTATGATTGGAATCCGGAACAAAAGCTATTCTATTTTTACGATCATAGAAGATTTAGAACCGAAGATGAAGTCCCCATCGTTTACAATTTTGGTGTTGGACCTCTGCGAGGAGACATAGGCGATGCAAGTGACATCTACCAACAAGGAATTCGTGAACACGAAATTGACGCGCCGGGTTATTTTACCGTTGCTGTACTCGATTCTGCTGGAGCAAATATATATCAAAATATTCTTGAACACACCGGACAGGGTTTAACTGAAGGCGCAAGTACTGTTGACCAGATGTTTATTCAAGGGTCATCGTCTCATGCGCGAGTGAAGGAAGTGATGACGCATCAGCAACCGCGAGTATCATGGGATTCGGCTCGCGCATTAGGAGGTGAAGGTGGAAATAAATTTGAACGACGCCCGGAATATTTAGTAAGTGTCGGACCACTTTCTTTAACTCCGTTTGCTTCCGTAAAAATTGTTTATGCTGAAGTAATAGGAGAAATGGATCGTGCGAAAATTGTTGAAGGAGGAGTAGAAAATATCGATTTGATGGCCACAGCCTCGCGTGATTCCATGCTTGTTCACGTACGTGCAGCACGAAAATTATATGCAAACAATTATCTTCCGGATGTTTATCCTCCGCCTACTCCAACCGATGGAGAGAACAGTCTCAAAGTTTCAACAGAACCCGGACAAATAATTATTGATTGGTCTCCAATTTCTTCTTCATATAAAGATCCCAAAACCGGAACTAACGATCTTGCTGGTTACAGAGTCTATCGCTCAAACTATTTCACGATCGGACCGTGGAGTCTTGTAGCATATCTAAAAAAAGATTCCATCGTTTTGGTAAATGGTAACATTCGTTTTATTGATAAAGATCTTCCGTTTGGGGTAGGAAATTATTATTGTGTAACAAGCTATGATGAAGACAACAACGAAAGCGGCAAAGTAAATAATACCCGTTTTCCGGTCTATCCTTTACGCGGACCAAATTTACAATTCCCCAAAAACGTTTACGTAGTGCCTAATCCATTTCGTCAGCATAGTAATTTAGCCGGAACCGGCGAACGCTATCGTATGGAATTTATCGGCATACCGGCGATCTGCAAAATTAAGATTTACACTTTAACTGGTGATGTGATTCAAGAAATCGATCATAACGATGGAAGCGGATCTGAAGCCTGGGGCAGCATCAAACGATTGGATTATCAATTGAATAAATGGACTCTTGGAATTGCGCCCGGCATATACATCTATCGTGTCGAATCGCTCGTTCCCGGACATACGGGAGAATCCTTCATCGGCAAATTAGCAATCGTGAAGTAACGGAGAAAAACATTAATGTATTCGACGAAAAAAATATTTCAAATAGTCTTTAAGTATTTCTTCTTGCTGACTACTTTCATCCAAGCGCAGTCAGGAATTTCACCGGCTGATATCGAACGTGCAGGACAATCAGGATGGCAATTCTTAAAGATTAATGGCGACGCCAGACAAGCAGGATTAGCCGGCGCATTTACGGCAATCTCAAATGGTAATGCCAATGCAGTGTTTGGCAATCCGGCTTCACTTTCGGATGTGAAAAACATTGATATTCAGATGAATGTGTTGCAATGGATCGCGGGTATTAATCATCAATCGGTTGCGGTAGCGGTAAATCTTGGTGACATTGGTGTTGTAGGTGCAAGCGTAGCCATGCTCGGTTATGGAGATATTCCGGAAACGATTAATGAATCAATGGGAGCGAGCGGAACGGCGCCTGTAATTACAGGCAAAATGTTCACCGCGAATGATATAGCCGCTGGGTTTTCCTATGCAAAAAAGATCACTGATAATCTCTCCGTTGGCGGCAATATTCGCTTGATGAGACAAACCATTGCAGAGTTATCAATGAACAATTGGTCGTTAGATTTTGGTACAATTTATTACACCGGCTTTAGAAGTTTGCGGATAGCGATTACTGCAAGAAATTTCGGACCGGATTCACGTTTCGGTGGATGGAGTGAAGAATTCCAAACAGAATCCGACTACGTGAGGATGCCGCTGGATTTTCGAGCTGGATTAGCAATGGACTTTTTAAATGAGGCTGGTGGTCCGCATCTTTTAACGGTATTAGCTGAGGGCGATCATCCGAATGACGGTAAAGAAAAATTTCATCTTGGTGCAAGTTATGCTTACGATGGAATGTTCTTCGTCCGCACCGGTTATAAGTTTAACTACGATGTTCAGAAATTTACCTTTGGTGCGGGTATCACTTATGAGATAGCCGGTGCTATTGGTACTGTGAATTATGCTTATGTTGATTTCGGCGAGTTAACGCAGGTTCATATGTTTTCACTTGGATTTTCTTTCTGATCAAGCGTACATCCGATAAGGAAGTAATAGAAAAAATAAATCATTATTAAATAAACGATCGCAGAAAATGGTAATTGTTAATTATGAAAAATAAAGTAGTTGTGATAGGAAGTTACAACACGGATCTCAGGATCAAGACGTCAAGAATTCCTCGTCCGGGTGAAACAATTATTGGTGGAATATTTTCAGAAGGCGGTGGCGGAAAAGGAGCCAACCAGGCAGTTGCCGCAGTTCGCGCAGGCGCTGAAGTCAGTTTTATAGCAAGAGTGGGAAATGATCTGCTTGGTAAAGAAGGAATACAGCGGTTAGCTGAAGAGCAAATCAATACACGTTACATCTTTCATGATACAGATGTTCCAACAGGTGTTGCATTTATTGTTGTTGACAACCGTGGTGAGAATAGCATAGTAGTTGCCTCCGGCGCGAATGCTTTATTAAGCCCGGCAGATATTGAAACAGCGAAAGATGAAATAACTTCCGCAACTGTTCTCCTTCTTCAATTAGAATCTCCAATTGATACTATCCGTGCAGCAATTAAGAAATCTCATGAACATGGAACAATTGTAATTTTGAATCCGGCTCCGGCACAACCTCTGGAGAAAAGTCTTTTAAAGGAAATTGACATCATCACTCCGAATAAAGTTGAAGCAGAAATGATTACGGGAATAAAAGTGACGGATGAAGAAAGTCTGCGGTCCATCGTAGAGAAATTTTTCGAGTTTGGAATCAAGAATGTATTTATCACCCTTGGTTCAAAGGGAGTTTTTGCCGGATTACCTAATTCCATGGAACACATCCCAGCATTTAATGTTTGTTCTGTTGATTCTACAGGCGCCGGAGATGTATTTAGCGGTTCTCTGGCTGCTTTTGTAGCTGAAGGAATGGATTTGGAAAAAGCAGCAAAGATGGCAAATGCATCTGCCTCAATTTCAGTTACCCGGCTGGGCGCGCAAAATTCCGCGCCACAACGGATTGAGATAGAAAATTTTTTGAGTACCTATTCAAACGCTAAGGCGGAGGTACTGAATTGAAAAATCGAAAACTAATTATTTCGAAAACATAATAGATGTATTGATGAAGACTAAATCACTAATAATGGAGTTGAAAATGAAAACTGTTAAACTGTTTTTCTTGATTCTAACGGGTATGGTTTTACTTGGCCAACCGCTGACAGCACAAGATCAAAAGAATATCTCTCTTCTCGGAAATTATGGAAAAGGTGAAGGAGAATCCAAAGCGGTTTTTGCCGCTGGTTCACTTGTTTTCTATGGGCTTGGAAATAAACTGCAAATCGCAAGTTTTTCAAATCCCTCAACGCCCGTTAAAGTAGGAAGTGTGATTCTCTCCGATGTCGTTGAAGATCTGGTTCGCACTTCAATCAATGGGAATCAATATATAGTTGCCACCGGTGGAAGCAAAATGTGGTTGATTGATGTAAAAAATCCGACCACGCCTGCCTTGGTTTCTACAACCGAAGTTGCAGTCGGAACAACATGTGAAGGTCTTGCAACAAGTGGAACGTACGCTTATCTGGCAGGTGGTGATGCCGGATTTATGGTTTACAATATTGCAACGCCGGCAAATCCGGTATTAGTTTCCTCGATCGATAGTCTTGCATATTGTGAGAGTGTTGTTATCTCAGGGCAATATGCTTACGTCGCTGCAGGTTCGAGAAGTCATATTGTAGATATTTCAAACCCGGCAATTCCTGTATACGTTGGAAGAATTCCTGGTTATGGAGGTTATCATCAATATATCAATGTCAGGTCTGGTTATGCGTACATCTGCAACTATGATGCAGGTTTGCAGGTAGTGAATGTAACAAATCCTGCAAGTCCGGTGAATGTTGCGGAAGTTCCATCAGGGTATCGAACCGCACGTATTGTGTTCGACGGAAATTATGGTTACGTAGCCGTTGGAGATGCCGGAATGTCGATTTATAATGTAGTAACTCCTTCGTCACCGGTGTTAGCGGGTACAATAGCAACAACCGGACGTGCCGCATCCTTATCTTACGGTGCAATTACAATAAGCGGAACACCGACAGGACATATTTTTATTGCAAACAGAAATCCCGCTCCCGGCATCAGCGCAGTCAATGTTTCAACACCGGCTACACCGGTAACCTCAGCGTTTCTTAGCGCTTTAGCCGCTCCAACAGGTACTGCATACATCCCCTATTACTTAAATGGGAAAGTGTATATAGCATATGGAACAGCCGGTTTAAGAATAGTTGATGTAACAAATCCATCGAGCGCAACATTATTATCGACGTTGGCTCTTGGTGGAGATTCGCGTGCAGTTGTTGCTGGCGGAAATTACGCATACATCGCTGCGAGAGATTCAGGTGTCTTTGTTGTTGATGTGACTGACGCAGCTAATCCGGTGAAAATTAAAACTATCCAAACAGCTCGCGCACGCGGAGTTGCAATAAACGGAACAAACTTATATGTAGCAGCAAGTGACAGTGGGATGGGTGTAATTGATATTTCAGATCCGCTAAATGCGAAAATCGTTTCTTACACAGGAAGCAGTGTGTATGGTGAAAATGTTTCAGTAGTTGGAAATATTGCTGGTTTAACAGATTATTCACAAATCACATTCTATGATGTAACTGTTCCATCAGCTCCAGTTAAGAAAGGATCAACCGGATCGCTAAAAACGGGAAATGAAGGTTTTGCAATTAGCGGAAATTTCGCTTACGTTCCTGATGGTGACAGTTTGAAGATATTTAACATCACTGATCTCAATACACCAATCCTTACTTCAAAAATTAAAACAGGTGGATACGGATATATGGCGGCAGTGGCGGGAAATTATTGCTACGTTGCATCAGAGGCAACAGGTGTTAGAGCAATAAATATTTCTAATCCTTCTGTACCTGTTGAGGATGGGTATTACGATGGCGTTCCGCAATCAAGAGGTCTATTTGCCGACGGCAGATATATTTATGTAGCTGAGAAGGTGGACGGATTGACAATTTATTCAAATGATTTAATCTCTTCCGTTGGAACCGACGGTACTTTAATCCCTGATGCAATTACTCTAAACCAAAACTATCCCAATCCGTTCAATCCAGCTACAACGATTACTATTGAATTGAAAGAAAGAGCTCATGTATCACTTGAAGTTTTTAATTCACTTGGACAGCGAGTCGTTATCCTTTTGAATGATCAATTACCGGCAGGTAAATCAGTTGTATCGTTTGATGGTTCAAAACTTTCTTCAGGAATTTATCTGTATAGGTTGCAAGCAAATGGTGTTACGATTTCAAAGAAGATGACATTGTTGAAGTAATTCCGAGTATGAAGTAAAAATTTTATAAAAACAAGAGTTGTTTTATTTATCTAAAATATTAATTAATGTGTTATTAATAAGGAAAGGTGGTGACACAAAAACAAGATTCTGTTCAACGTTCGTAATTATTTAATTAACTGTTTCATTTCATTTTTTAAGGAGTTGTTATGAAAAAATGCAAAGTACTTTTTGCAATGTTATTTTTGCTGATAGGAGCAATTCTATCAGTGAATGCTCAAGTTCCTCTCGCGGATAATTTATCTGCAAACGGTGTTTTAGGAACAACCGATTTTGTTACGAATACAAACTACGCTTCGCCTTCAACATCAACCTTATCTGAGCCTGCGGGTGTTGCAGTTGATCCGACTACGGGAAAAATATTTGTTGCTGACCGCGATAATCGACGGATTCTACGCTGGAGCGCTACAGATAAAATGGTAAACGGATCCGCAGCCGAAGCGGTGCTGGGACAACCTGACTTTGTTACACGCCTTCGAAATACCGGCGGCTTATCTGCCGCAACTACAAACGATCCATGCGCAGTTTTTGTTGATGCCAACGGTCGACTTTGGGTTGCTGATATGACGAATCATCGTGTTCTCCGTTTCGACAATGCTTCGACGATCGCAAGCGCTTCACCGGCTAACGCGGTATTAGGACAGCCGGATTTTGTGACAAACTCAACTGGTGTTACAGAAAGTAAGATGAATACTCCTACAAGTGTCTTCGTCGATGGAAATGGGACCTTGTGGGTAGCTGACAGAGCCAATAACCGCGTGCTTAAATTTAATAACGCGGCTTCAAAATCAAATGGCGCTGCTGCCGATGTAGTTTTAGGACAAGCTGATTTTGTTTCTGCTACTTCCGGTTTAACTGCTTCAACAATGAATGCACCATGGGGTGTTAATGTTGATGCGGGTGGCAGATTATGGGTTGCCGACAGAGTTAATAATCGTGTTTTACGTTTTAATAATGCTTCCGCAAAAGTAACCGGCGCTGCTGCCGACGGCGTGCTTGGTGAACCTGATTTCGTTACAAGTGTATTCAATAAAACTCGTGGTGGACTTGGTGAACCGCGCGGTGTTGCAACCGATGCTGCCGGAAGACTTTATGTTGCCGATGAAGGAAACACACGTATCATGGTTTACAATAATGCCGCTGCACTTGCAAACGGCGCTAATGCAACAAATGTTTTAGGGCAAGCTGATTTTAATTCAGATATTTCTTCGCCAATTTCTGCCAGCAGTTTAAATTATCCAATTTCAATCTTTATTGATAACGCCAACAGCACTATTTGGGTTCCTGATATCTATAATCATCGTGTACTTCGTTACAACGTTTCCAATCTTCCGGTTGAACTTGTTTCTTTTTCAGCAACGGTAAAAGAAGGAAAAGTTGTACTCTCATGGACTACCGCAACCGAAAAAAATAATTCCGGTTTTGCAGTAGAGAAATGCGAAAATAAAGTATGGAATCAAATCGGATTTGTAAAAGGGCAGGGAACTACTACCGAACGTAAAAATTATTCATTTACCGAAAACGCATCTGCCGGAAAATATCAATATCGTCTAAAACAAATTGATTTTGACGGTAAGTATGAATACAGTAGCATTATCGAAGCAGGTGTGGCTCTAACTGCTCATGATTATAAACTTGGACAAAATTATCCAAATCCATTTAATCCAAGTACCACAATTTCTTTCGTATTGCAAAATACTGAACACGCAACGTTAACTGTTCATAATATGCTTGGACAAGTAGTCGCAACACTCTTCAACGGCATTGCAAGTGCGAACGAATCATACTCGTTCTCATTTGATGCAAAAAATCTATCGAGTGGAGTTTATTTCTATCATCTTCAGTCTGCCAACAGAAATGAAGTTAGAAAAATGACTCTCTTGAAATAGTATGTTTTGAGATTGATCTTTACATCGGTTGTTTCTGACTAATACTTAGGGACAACCGATTGTTTTAATTGTAGAAGGGGAATATTGAGTGGCATCGTTTGAGAAATAGCGGCAAGGGGTTCAGTAATTAACATAAAGTTGGAAAGCACAAATTTGAAAAAAATATGTTAAATATTCTTAATTTTATTCAAGGAAGTTTTATGAAATCTTTAAGGATACAAAGTGTAATGATGTTCATACTTGTAACAGCAAGTGTAAACATTAATGCACAAATAAATATTCTTGAAAATACGAATGCCGCTTCTACTGCAAACAGTTTGGCTTATCCGCAATCAGTTTTTGTAGATTCACAAAATGGACATGTCTGGATTGCTGACTTTGACAACAATCGTGTTTTACGATATGATGTAACAGAGTTAACTTCAGTTGAAAAAAATAATGAATCATTATCTCCCGCACATTTTTCTCTTGAACAAAATTATCCGAATCCATTTAACCCCGCAACTCAAATTGGTTTCTCAACAAAATCAACACAATTCGTTTCGTTAACAGTTTATGATCTACTTGGACAAACAGTGGCAATCTTGTTTAGAAGAGAGGTAAATGCAAACACTTATTATTCCATCACCTTTGATGCAAGTTCATTGCCCGGCGGAATTTATCTCTATACTCTTCAAACCGCCTATGGATCTGAAGTAAAAAAAATGTGTCTATTAAAGTGATGTTATGACAAACAGAAATATTTTTTTGCTGAAATTTTTAGCGACACTTGCAATTTTAATTTTAATTCTTTCGAATTTAATATTCGCACAATCGCCGCTCGCCAATAATATGGAGGCGACTGGAGTCCTGGGGCAATTGAATTTTACGATGAGTCAATCCGGAACTTCATCAACTGCTCTCAACTCTCCTTCAGGCGCTACTGTTGATCCAACTACCGGAAAATTGTTTGTAGTTGATCGTTACAATAATCGCATCCTACGATGGAGTTCAACAGCAAAAATGAATAACGGATCTTCTGCGGAAGCTGTTTTGGGACAGCCGGATTTCAATACCGCTACGAGTGGATTATCCGCTTCAAAATTTAATGATCCGCTTAGAGCACACGTTGACATAACTGGAAATCTTTGGGTGAGTGATTATCTCAACAATAGGATTTTGAGATTTGATAAAGCATCGTCCAAATTAAGCGGTGCTTCGGCTGATGCTGTTTTGGGACAGTCTAATTTTACGACAAACTCAGGTGGAACTTCTGCAAGTAAAATAAAAGGACCGGTTGGTGTTTTTACCGATATAAACGGACGGCTTTGGATTACCGATAGATTAAATCATCGTGTATTGCGCTTCGATAACGCTTCATTAAAAGCAAACGGATCAAACGCAGACGCAGTGTTGGGACAATCCGATTTCACTACCGGAACAAGTGGACTCTCCGCATCAAAGATGAATAGACCGATGGGCATCTATGCTGATGCATCAGATCATCTTTGGGTATGTGAAGATGATAACAACCGGGTAATTCGTTTTGATGATGCCTCGCTGAAAAGTAATGGCGCCGAAGCTGACGGTGTATTGGGGCAGCCGGATTTTAATACGAATCTGAAAAATCAGTCTCGTAATGGTGTTGGTAATCTTCGTGGAGTTTTTGGAGATGACGCCGGTAGGTTGTACGTTGTCGACGAATCAAATCACCGTGTTTTAATTTTTAATCATGCCGCAAAACAATCAAACGGTGCATTTGCAGATTATGTTTTGGGTCAGCCGGATTTCGGAAGCAATCCGATCATTCAGCAAGAAATTTCTGATCCTTCGACACTGAATTATCTTTTATTTATGCCGCGTGATACAACCGCAGTTGAGAACGGAAAATATCCACTGATAATTTCTCTTCACGGTATTGGAGAAAGTGGAAGTGATCTTTGGAAAGTAAAATTGGAAGGACTCCCGAAGATTCTGGATGGAAAGAATTCTTTCCCTTTCATCGTTGTTTCTCCGCAATGTCCATCAACAACAGAATGGTACTACGATAGAACAGATTTAAAATTGAACAAGTTGATTGATAGTATTATTGCTCGATATCCCGTTGATACGAACCGGATTTATTTAACCGGTTATAGCATGGGAGGAATCGGTACATTGGACATGGCGATCCGATATCCAAATAGATTCGCTGCTTTACTTCCAATCGCTTTTCGGATTGAATCTGGTTGGGAACTATATGGAATAAAAGATATTCCGATGTGGGCATTTCATGGAGAAAGAGATAATATTATTCCTTTTTCTAATGCTCAAAGTGTAATTAATGCAATAATCAGATGCGGTGGAAACCCTTTGTTCACCGCTTATGCTGATCTCTATCACGATTCATGGACGCGAACTTATAATAATCCCGCTATTTTTGAGTGGCTTCTTACGAAAAGAAAACATTGATGAAAATAAAGAAGCCATATAGTTTGTCATTCAATTACCAAATCTTTTTTTGTTTGGTTATGGTACTCGAGTATTATACCTCAACAAATGCGCAAGTTAATATTGAAGCCATTGCAAGACTACACTTTTCTTTAACCGAAACTCCTAATCAATGGTTCGAAGGTTATCAATCTTACAGAAGCGGTTCTTATTCCCCATATCAATCTCACCGGAGTGGTTCTAATCGTGATACTGCATTTGTTGCGAGAACTTCAGGCAGTGAGGCGATGATAGAATGGAAGACAGCAGTTGTACCTAAGACGTGGAAGGGAGATTCAGCTTCATTCATCTGGGTGTGCGGCTTTGGAAATAATCTCGGTACGGAAAGGTTCGATCTAACTATTAATGACACGAGTATGGTTTCATTTTCTACAATTGATGAAGGCAATTGGTCTGTAAGCGGAAGTAAAGGAATTACTTTATCTTTTACTGCTGTCACTCAAAATGCCAATGGTGCAAATTTGGGATACATGGTTTTGACTCTTCATAATTCACTTGTTGTAAAAGGGAAAGCATTGAATCTCCGCATTCGCGGCAGGATTGCTGAGCGGGAAATATGGTACAGACTTTTTGCCTATCGAGATGCAATTAAGTATGCTATTGAAAATGAAAAGCGGAATTATTATTCGAGCGTTGAATTTATACACATGGGAGATGCGGCGCTCACGTTTTGTGCACCGAAGAAATCTTCAGGCTCCACCACACAACTTTATAATGCAAATACAATGATCGCTGAAGGTCGGTTGCAACCCGATGATGCGTTATCGAAAACCACGATTGTTATACCAAGAAATCTCCAGCCTTTCTCGAGCGAGATTACAATCATCAAGGTTGCCGGAAAATCAGTTGATACGATATTCTGGAATGACATGAACAAACGACGAGTTCGTGCTTTCATGGAAGAATATCTTGAGTGTGACCGATATGTCTTTCCTCCGGGAAATTTTCCGAAATTCCGATGGAAGAACGAAATCATGGTTGAGAATGAGGTGGGAAAATTTCCTTTGAAAGCAACATACTTTAATTCTGATTTCCAAAAGGTAACGGGTGCCGGTAAACCTGGTCGCTATGGTGCCATGATCGAAGGAGTTACTGCAACGGGATTTGTCATTAAACGATTTGTGACGTTATTCTGCTCGAAGATTGAGTTTGACGATTATAGCAAAAATGTTCCACTTCATATTAATAAACTTAAAGGATATGGAATACCAGATTCAATTTGGGAAGTGTATTCAAAGAATGAAGAACGATTTTCTTTCGGAAGTTTGAAAGATTTTCCGGAACATGATGCAGATGCTGCAATATTTCTTGCCGGACTTAAAGATTTAGAGAATACGAATTATATTTATGATACGCCTCGTATCCAGGATCGTCAATGGTGGATTAAACTTAAAAGAAAACTTGAGGGGAACTCACCTTCACAAAATCAATTAAGTATTCCTCAAAAGATCAATAATGACAATTCTATTTTCCTGAATGATGAAGTAGCACATTCAGTTCAATATGATAAAGATAAGATTGAAGAAATCAGAAATATTTGTCGTAACTGGGTTGAAAAAGGTGGCTCCGCAAATGTAACTTTAGTTGTTCATAAAGGGAAAATTATTTTCCATGAAGCATTTGGTGTTGATGAAGATGGGAAAACTGTAACCAAAGATTCAAGAATGTGGATGGCATCGATAACAAAACTTTTAACCGGTGTTTTAATGATGCAATTTGTTGATCAAGGAATGGTTGATTTAGATAAACCGATTGGTATATACTTACCGGAGTTAAAAGAAATTGCAAGTGACAAGTTAACATTACGTCATCTGTTTACACATACAAGCGGATTACAATTCGCCGGTGAATGGGCATCGGACTGGAACTATGATCTCGAAAATCAGATTGCTCAAGTTCTTCCCACGACTGTGGTCGGTGGTTCGTTTGCTTATAACAGAGTGGGATATTCTCTTGCTGGAAAAATAATGGAGCGTATCACCGGAAGAGCGGTTCCTTATCTATTTCAAGATAATATATTTTCTCCACTTGGAATGAAGAGCGCATATTCGGACAATACTTATGGCGGTTTATACTGTTCTGCTATTGATCTAGCTCGGCTTGGACAGATGTTGTTGAATAAAGGAACGTACAACGGAATTAATTTTTTTTCGGAACAATCATTTGAAAAAATGCTGCCGCAAAAACTTCCAGTTGGAAATATCCGTTGGGGAATCGGTACTTCTTCGATGAAAGGAGATGGACTTAGCGACTCAGCATTTGGTCACGGTGCTGCCTCCGGAACAACATTTCGGATTGATCCGAAGAATGATCTTATAATCATTTCGGCAAGGAATAAGCCGGGAAAATTCCACGATGAGTTTGAAAGTTCTTTGATAAAAAGCTGCACTTCATTAGTAATCGGGCATTGATCGAATGAAAAAGAGCATAACAAATAAGAAGAATACTTTATACTCTAATAGCCAATGGGGACAGATGCAATTACTGTTACCGGTAATTCTGTTGGTTACTGTGTTTTCGCTTATTCCTCTTTTACGCGGAATCTATCTTGGTTTCACTGATTATCGTCTCGGAGATCCTATTTCTTTCAACGGTATTCAGAACTACATCCAATTATTTAACGATGAATATTTTTGGAATTCATTCAAGATCGGAATGGTTTGGACGATTATAGTTACAGCTCTTCAAGTTTCTTTGGGATTAGGGCTTGCGCTTCTTCTCAACACAAAAGTTCGGTTTGTCTCTTTCTATACAATTCTAATTTTAATTCCTTGGGCAACACCTCCTATTATTCGTGGAATACTTTGGAGACAAATGTATGAACCGAATACCGGAGCGGTTAATATTCTGCTTAGCGGTGCGGGTCTAATATCAACGCCGATAAATTGGTTATCAAGTTTTGAATATGTTATTCCCGCGGTAATAGTAGCCGGTGTTTGGGGGGAAATATCGAAAGCTGCAATATTTTTACTGGCTGGTTTGCAAACTATTCCTCACGATCTCTATGAAGCAAGCAAGATCGATGGAGCCGGAATATGGGATCAGTTTTGGCACATCACACTTCCGGTGTTAAAACCGGTTTTAGCCGCTATCATCTCGCTGACTTTTATGTGGAATTTCAATACCTTTGGAATCATTTGGGTGTTAACACAAGGTGGTCCCGGTGGAATGACTCGACTGCCAATGCTTGCAGCTTACGAAGAAGGCTTCAAATATGGTTATATCGGGTATGCTGCGGCAATTGGAAATGTTATGGTCATCATTCTTTCGTTGATATTGTTTATGTACATACGAGTTCAACTGCGCGAGAGAAATGAATCATGAAGAAAAAAACATTTGTTAAGATCATAATTCACGGATTGATAATATTATTCGTAATATTTCTGTTGTTCCCCTTATTGTGGGTTGTGGCAAGCTCATTAAAACCTACATCTGAAATTTATTCCGGGTCTCCGACGATCTTTCCAAAGCATTTTACGTTGGCACATTATCTATCGGTAATAAATGGACAACAAATATTTCTTAGTATGTGGAACAGTGTTGTTGTTGGAGTGCTATCAACAATTGTTGTAATACTTATAGCTGTTCCGTCGGCGTATGCAATGGTTCGTTATAAATCGTTAGTTAACAATGCAATTTTAAGTTGGATTCTTGTCTCACAAATCTTCCCTGTTATTCTTGTAATGATACCGCTCTATGTAATATTGAGACATATAGGGTTGACCGATTCACTCATGGGACTTACCTTGATATATATCGTCTGGTCGCTGCCGTTTGTACTCTGGATAATGCACGGATATGTAAAAAGCATTCCGATCGAGTTAGAAGAAGCGGCGGTACTTGATGGCGCAACACGAAGTCAAGTAATCTTTAGAGTGTTGATGCCGTTGCTTCTTCCGGCAATTGGTGCATCGGCGCTTTTTGCATTCATCTCTGCGTGGAATGAATTTTTCTTTGCTCTCGTTCTGCTAAAAAGTCCTGATCTTGCCACGCTGCAAGTTGAGTTGGCTCGATATACAGGAATGGAAGGACAAGCGAGAACCGGTCCATTAGCAGCGGCAAGTGTTATTGCAACATTACCTTCGATTTTCTTATTTGTTTTTATGCGTAAGTGGTTAACAAAAGGTTTAGTCTCAGGGGCATTAAAAGGATGAAGAAGAACCTTATCATCACGTCATTATTAATTATAGGATCGATCCTCATTTTTTGGTTGATGAAGAAAAATGATAACGTTAAAACCTCTCCGCTTCGTTTTGTAAGTCTTGCCTGGCAGGAAGGAACGATAGCAACAAATAAATCTATCGTAGATGAATGGAACAATTTGCATCCGGATATGAAAGTTGAATACATCCAAGGAACCTGGAATTCCGCACATGATTATTTAATTACAACCTTTGAAACAGGAGATGTTCCGGATATTTTCCATTATGAGTCATCAGTTATAATTGATTATGCGATGCGAGGGTATCTAACAGATCTCTCACCATACATTTCACCGGAAATGAAAAGCGATATTCTCGAAGTTGCTTGGGCTACGGTAACGAGACCTAACGGCGAAGTCAGCGGCATTCCCTTTCTTATTGAATCGCTCGTCGTACTTTACAACAAAACTCTTTTTGAAAAAGACGGGATCGTTCCTCCAACTCGTGAACATCCGTGGACTTGGGATGATCTTCAAGTTGTCGCTCGAAAAATGACGAAAGATACGAACAACGATGGAGTGATCGATCAATACGGTGCTGGATTTGGTCTTCGCAATTCTGCAAATATTATAATGAACACGTCAATCAGTTTTGGAGGATCATTCTTCAGAAAAGAAGGTGATCACTTTGTGGTAAAAGTGAAAAGTGAAGAGAAAAAACTGCTCCAAACTATTGTTGATATGCTCTATAAAGACAAGTCGGCTTCTACAGCCAGTATTGGTGAATCGGGCGCAGGAATGATTCCGGGATTTTTTAGCGGAAGGTACGCGATGCTGGTTGGTATTGGTTCATGGGGAAGACAACAATTAGTCGAGAACGCTCCGAAAGATTTTCAATGGGGAGTAATGCCTCCAATAAAAGCACAAACGCAGCGATACGGTGCAAGTATGCAAACATTGAGTGTTCCAAAGAAATCCAAACGGGCAAAAGAAGCAATGATGTTCATTGATTTTATGTTAAACTCAAAAAACACCGCTCGTCTCGCACTTAATGATTGGATGCTTCCTGCACGAAAATCTTGCTTAGCAATGCCTGAATTCCAAGACACAATTGGAGGCTGGGATATTACTTGTTCGGCGGTGCCTACATTGAGCGTCGGGAGTTGGCTGGGTGCGCCCGGCTATGTGGAATGGAAAAGCAGAGTCGCAAATCCAATATTTCAGGAATTATTTGCGGGTAGATTATCGGTAGATCAAGCAGCAAAACGTATCGAACATGAAAGCAATATCATTCTTTCTCGTTACAAAAATCGCGGGGAGGTGTGGTGATTACATTACAAGACAGAGCGCGAGGTTCTTTTATCGGTCTAGCCGCTGGTGATGCACTTGGTACTCCAACAGAAGGAAAATCGCCCGAAGAAATCTTTTCACGATGGGGAAGAGTGGTTGATTTTCTTACCGATGAGCAAGGTGGAAGTGATGATACTGAATATGCTCTCTTCAGCGCCAAATTACTCCTTGAGAAAAAAAGAGAGTTAACATCTGAAGATGTTGCTACCTCCTGGAGGAAGGATATTATTAAAGCAGAAAATAGTTATAAAGGTGCCGGCTTCAGCGAGATGATTGCAATACACAATCTTATGAAAGGATTGCAGCCTCCACAATCAGGTCAGCATGCACATAGTTGGAGTGATGGTCTTGCTATGCGAGTCGCACCTTTCGGAATTGCTTCGGTAGGAGATCCCCAATTTGCTGCGCATCTCGCTTACATTGATGGTTGTGTAAGCCATTCAGGAGAAGGAATTTACAGCGGTCAGGCAGTAGCATCAGCAGTATCCATCGCAATGACCGGTGCACCAATTGATAAAATTATACAGGCGGCATTAGATGTTATTCCTACAGATTCATGGACATTCTCTGCAATAACTCGCGGAGTTGAAATCGGCAATGACTCAAAAGATGTTTGGTCTGCTTTAATGCCGCTCTATCGTTCAAAAGCGTGTCCCTACTATTATTGGACTGATGTGGCGCCGGAAGCCGTTGGACTTGCGTTCGGAATAATCACCGCCGCGAGAGGAAATTTTATCGATGCAGTGTGTGGAGCTGTGAACATCGGAAGAGATACTGATACCATTGCCGCTATTGCGGGATCGATATGTGGTGCGATGCAAGGTATTCAAGTAATTCCCGAAAAATGGATTAAGCGTGTTTCTATCTCACGCGGAACTTGTATAAATGCTGTAAAGGATTTAAATATTCTTGACGTGGCTGATGAACTATCAGTGCTTTCACAATCGTGGAGTAACCATTTATGAATGATGTAAAACAACGAGCAAAGAATGCAATGATCGGGCTTGCCATTGGAGACTCAATAAGTTGGACGGCCATGTTCAATCGGAGTTTTCTGCTTCCTGAATGGACAAGACGTAAACGACGGGAAATCGAACTTGCCTCCGAATCAACGGATGTGATCACCCCACCGATGCCGTTCTCACTAAATCAGGATGCAACACATTTTGATATTTCTCCAACACATAATACTGAGTGGGCAGCATTTACAGCGGAAATAATATTAAGTAAAGGTGACGTTTTTTCCAAAGATCATTGGAATTCCAAATGGATTAAACTTGCTGAATCAAAAGATCCAGTACGGGGGAGTGTAGGTTTAAAAACAGCACTTCATAATTTGCAAAACGGAATTTTACCGCCTCAATGCGGAAAAGAAAATCCTCACTACTTTGATGATAGCGCTTTGTCTCGCGCTGTTCCGATCGGGGTATTTTGTTTTGGCAAACCGGATGATGCTATCCGTATTACAGAAATCGATGCCTCTATTACTAATTCCGAAGATGGTGTATGGGCTGCTCAGGCAATGGCAATTGCAATAAGTTTAGTTTGTGTTGGTGAAGATATTCTTGACGCTATTGAAATTGGTCGTCAAAGCCTTCCTGAATCTTCATGGACGAGACGATTAGTCGATGAAGCAATCAAGATAACGGAATATTCCGATTCAATTTTTTCTGTGCTTCCTGAACTTAATAACAAAATCGTTAATCGTGAATACAGCTACGGGAATATAGCTCCGGAAACATTGGCGTTAACTTTCGCAATAGCAAAGTTGCACGGTAGTAATTTTGAGAATGCTGTGACAACCGCATCCAGCTTCGCTAAGAGTGGTGAAACTCTTCCGGCGATGGTTGGAGCTCTTGTTGGTGCATCGCAGTCAAATATAATTGCAAGCGAAACTTGGTTAAAGTCTATCGAGAAATTAAAAGGGATTTGTATCCCTTCCTTTTCCGGGAAAAATTATCTTGAACTAATCGAACGACTCTCAAATTTAGGGGAGAGGAGTGGAGTAAAATGAAAATATCCTGGATTGATATTATCCAACGTTTGAAATTTGAGTTCCAACAGTGCGAAGAAGAAGGACTTGATGTTAGTGAACTTCGGAATGAATGGAGTGAGACTGAAAAATTCAAACTGAGTGAAGATGAATTACGAAAGAAGGCTGAAATATTTTATCGGATACTCGAAACAAACATTTCCGTCTCGCAAAATGAAAAAAATGAATCCTCTTCATTTGAAGGTTTTATAAGTCACTCAAATCTCAAATCAGATACGGTACCTGATTTCGCTACATCCTTCATTGAGGATAAGATCCTTGGAGGTTGGCAGGGTCGAAGTGCAGGATGTTTGCTCGGTAAGCCAATTGAAAAGATCCAACGAGCTGGAATAATCGAATTACTTTTATCCAATGGCACGTGGCCAATCTCCGATTATATTTCCGGCAAAGGAATTCCGGATTTTCTTCAAGTTAAATTTCCATGGAATAGACATGGTGGAAAAGAAAGTTTGAAAGAGAATATCATTTGCATGACAGAAGACGATGATATGAATTATCCGATGATTAATTTATCAGTTTATGAACAATATGGGGAAAACTTTTTAACTGAAAACGTTATTCAAACCTGGATGGAGATGATGCCGATACTATCATCATTCACTGCTGAAAGAGTAGCCTATATCAATGCATTGAACGGTTTACTTCCTCCAAAAACTGCACTCCACAGAAATCCTTATCGTGAATGGATTGGAGCTGAGATTCGCGCAGACATTTGGGGTTGGGTCTCTCCTGGTCAACCTTTGCGCGCCGCTGAGTATGCATGGCGTGATGCCCGGCTTAGTCATGTTTCCAATGGAATCTATGGAGAAGTATTTTTTGCTGTAGTGCTGTCATTATCTTTTAAATATGATGATATGGAAACTATTGTAAAAGAAGCTTTAACCTTTATCCCATCTCAATCAAGATTTGCAGAAGCAATTAATTTTGTTCTTAATTTGCCGATTCAATATCAATCATGGGATGCTACAGTCAATTCTCTTTATGAAAGATTTGGTAAGTATCACTGGGTACACACGATCAACAACGCTGCTCTTGTTGTTGCGGCACTCTTATCATCAAAGGGAGACTTTGAAACAGCGATCTGTAATGTTGTTATGGGCGGATGGGATACCGATAGTAACGGCGCAACAACCGGCTCGATCTTGGGAACAATACTCGGCGCGGAAAAACTTCCACCAAAATGGATTTCTCCTTTAAATAATAAAATAAGAAGCAGTGTTAAAGGATTTGATAACTCTTTAATCACCGATCTTGCTAAACGAACGGCAATGATTTCAAACTATTCAACCAAATAATTGAAAGAACGATATTATGATTACTAAAAATGAACTGATGAATGATTCAGAATTACTCAGAGACCGTGCATGCGCAAGTCTTGTTGGACATGCGATCGGTGATTCATTCGGAGATATTGCACGCTCACCGGATTATCATTTACAATACGGCATCACAATGGATTTTTCTGAAAAACCTGCGCCTGGAACCGATGACACTGAATTTGCTTTACTGACCGCGAAGACACTCATCAAAGCAAAAGGGAATTTGACTGATGCAGATGTGCTTGAAGCCTGGAAAACACATGTCCTTCCTCTTTCAGAATTGAAGAGAGGAGGCGCAAGTGAAAGAGAAGCCGCTGCAAATATTCGTCGCAATGTTCTTCCTCCATTTTCCGGAATTTACAATTCGCACCAAATGAGTGATGGGGCTGCAATGCGAATAACACCGATCGGGATTGCTTGCGCCGGTGATCCGGAGCGAGCTGCTGCTTTGGCAGAAGTCGATGCACGTATAAGTCATTCACGCGATGGTCTGTGGAGCGCTCAAGCTGTTGCAGTTGCTGTGTCAGTTGCAATGGTAAACGCAACCGTAGATGAGATATTTAAGATGGCGATGAATGTTACTCCGAAAGATTCGTGGATGCGATTCACATTTGAAAAAGCGTGGAGTATTATTGAAGATAAGAAAACACTTGAAGATGCTTGGAAACCTTTGCATGACGCATTGTGGACTGAATATAAAGCTGTCTCGCCTGAAGCTGTAGTTTCAGCTCTATCAATACTTAAATTAACCAATGGAGAATTCAAACGGGGAATTATTTATAGCGGTAACTTCGGGCGCGATGCAGATACTATTTCAGCGATAGTCGGAGCCATCAGCGGTGCAATGAACGGTATGAAGAGTATCCCCGCTTCATGGGTTGAAAAAGTAAGACTTACTACAGGAGTTTGTCTCCCTTTTACAAAGGGAATGGATTTGTTTGATGTGGCTCTGCAATTATCTGAATTGGTAAAATAGCTGGAAGGACAATGAAAAATCAAAAACAAAACACCGGATCAGCCGGAAGGATTGGACCTAAAATTCGATCAGATTGTTTCGTCCAAGTATCTATAACAACAAAGGGCGGGATCAATATTGATCTAAAAAGTAAAGTTAAACGGCTGTATGGAAACTCAATTAATTCTCAAGTTATTGATATCTTCAACCATTTTGGAATTGAAAATGCAAATGTCTCGATAGAAGATCAAGGAGCTGTCCCCTTTGTTATTGCGGCTAGAGTTGAAGCTGCCATAAAAAGAATAGATCCCCAGCTAAACAATAATTATTTTTTAGACACTAACAAAATCTCAAAGAACAATTCAAAAGATAGATTGAGGCGTACTCGATTATATCTCCCGGGCAACGAACCACACTATTTTATAAATGCAGCCTTACATAAACCTGATTGTATAATTCTTGATCTTGAAGACAGTGTAGCTTATGCTGAAAAAGATGCAGCAAGAATTCTTGTCAGAAATGCTCTCGTTAATGTGAACTTTTGTGATGCAGAAAAGATGGTCAGGATCAATCCATTGCCCTTGGGTTACGAAGACCTGCAAGAGATCGTTCCGCATAATGTACAAACAATTTTAATCCCGAAGTGCGAATCTGCTGCTCAAGTAATTGAAGTTGATAATGAAGTAAATAATATTCTCGCACAGCAAAATATCGGGCGGAATATCTTTCTGATACCGATCATTGAAAGTGCATTGGGAATTGTACATGCATTTGAAATTGCTTCGGCAAGCAAATGGAATTGCGGCTTGGCTATCGGTCTGGAAGACTACACAGCAGATATCGGTGTTGAGCGGACGAAAGCAGGTAATGAAAGTTTGTTTGCTCGAAGTTCTGTGATCAACTCAGCAAAAGCAGCAGGAATTCAAGCCCTTGATTCAGTCTTTTCAGATATAAATGATGATGAAGGATTATTACAAAGTACGCTCGAGGCAAAATCGTTAGGCTTTGATGGAAAAGGGTGTATCCATCCGCGGCAAATAAAAATTATTCACGATGCGTTTGTCCCTACAGAAAAAGAAATTGAATACTCGCAACGTATAGTTAATGCATTCGATGAAGCACAACGAAATGGATTGGGCGTTGTTGCGTTAGGTTCCAAAATGATTGATGCCCCAGTAGTAAAAAGAGCACAGCGTATTCTATCACTTGCAAAATCACATTCAAAGAAATAACACGATGATGGCAAAAGAATCGAAATCAAATTTAATAAAGAACGTGGCCGGACGTTATGTCCCGAAAGTTGTAAATGGAATTCCGGCGGTTCCATTTCAAGGTATCAACAAATACCATCCCGGACACTCAAAAGCTTCTCCACCTATACGAAGTTGTTCTGATTATCCTTCTGACGGAAATAAACTTGTAAAGAATCTGAAAGAAGCTTTGAAGAATGCAGGATTGAAAAATGGGATGACAATATCAACTCATCATCATCTTCGTGACGGTGACGGGGTGACTAATGTCCTATTCGATACGATTAAAGAAATGGGAGTGAAAAATATCCGATGGTTTCCGAGCGCTTCATTTCCATGTCATGAATACTTGATTAAGTATTTGAATGATGGAACAATCCACCATATTGAAGGAAGCATGAATGGACCTCTTGGCAGATATGCAACTGAAGGGAAGATGAAAGGAACCGGCGTCTTAAGATCGCACGGAGGAAGATATAGAGCAATCCAGGATGGTGATGTTCACATTGATATAGCGGTAATTGCGGCTCCATGTGCTGATCCTTTCGGCAATGCAAATGGTGTGGCCGGAAAATCCGCTTGTGGACCTCTTGGTTTTGCTCTAGGGGATTCCGAATATGCAGATAGAGTTATTATTGTAACAGATACCCTTGTGGAGTTTCCGTGCATCCCATGGCATATCCAGGGGAACAATGTTGACTTTGTAGTTAAAGTAGAATCGCTCGGTGATCCATCTAAAATAATTTCCGGTACAACACAACTTACTAAAAGTCCTGATAGATTATTGATCGCAGAATATATTGCCCGCTTTGTTGAGGAATCGGGAATTATGAAAAATGGATTTTCCTTCCAAGCTGGTGCTGGTGGAATTAATTTAGCTTTTCTGGAAATCTTAAAAGCGCGGATGAAAGCAAAAAATGTGAAGGCGAAGTTTGTACGGGGAGGAAGTACGCAACAACTTGTGCAAATGTTGGAAGAAGGACTTACCGATTACATTCTTGATGGACAAGCTTTTGATATTGCCGGAGTTAAATCGCTGGGAGAAAATCAAAAGCACATTAATACCAGTCCATTCACAAGTTACAATTTTCACGGGAAAGGTAATTTTGCCTCAATACTGGATGTTGTTGTCCTTGGTGCAACTGAAGTTGATCTGAATTTTAATGCGAATGTTGTTACACATTCGGATGGATATCTTTTACATGGTCTCGGTGGTTGGCAGGATTGTCTTTTCAGCAAATGTGTAATTCTTGCAATTCCATCTTTTCGAGATCGCATCCCGATCATTGTCGATCGAGTGACAACTCTTTGCGGTCCCGGTGAAATGATTGATGTAATAATTACCGAAAGAGGGATTGCAATAAATCCTTTGCGTCAAGACCTTATAAAGAAATTAGCTAAAAGTGAATTACCAATTCGAAAGATAGAAGATATTCAGCATGAAGTATTGGATATTTGTGGTGGTAAACCGGAAATTCAAAAGTTAGATACAAATACTGTTATCGCTATAGTTGAATGGGTTGACGGGACGGTTCTTGACAGCATTTTCAAATCTTCAACTCTTAAATGAAACGACTGAACTTATGACATTACGAAAATCTATTTTGTGGACTCTATTTTGGGTGGTCGCGGCTTTACTGGTCAATATAGTAATTTATTTTTACCTTGGCTCGGAAAAAGCTATGCAATTTCTTGCCGGATACGTCATAGAAAAATCTTTGAGTGTTGACAACTTATTTGTATTCCTGATTATTTTCACCTTCTTTAAATTATCAGTAGTGCAACAAAGGCACATACTCAATTATGGAATAATAGGAGTAATTATTCTGAGAGGGATTATGATATATACCGGAATTGCTCTAATAGAACATTTTGAATGGATACTCTATCTCTTTGGCGCATTCTTGGTTTATTCAGGATTTAAACTAATATACTCAAATGATATTGAAGTTAATCCGGAAAATAAAATCATGATGCGGTTATTACATAGAATATTTCCTATTAAAGAGGATCACGGAGGTACTAAGTTTTTTATTAAGGAAGATAATAAATGGTTTATTACTTCCATGTTCATTGTTCTTGTAGTTATAGAAACCACAGATGTTATTTTTGCAGTTGATTCGATTCCTGCTGTATTTGGGATTACAACCAATCCATTTATAGTTTTTCTTCTAATTTATTGGCGGTATTAGGATTGCGATCTATCTATTTTGTTCTTGAAAAAGTGCAAAGTCTTTTTGTCTATGTGAAATATGGAGCAGGGCTCGTTTTGTTTTTTGTCGGAATGAAGATGTTAACAGCTCATATTTTTGAAATGGGAACCATGATTTCATTATGTGTAGTTCTGGGTCTTCTTTCTCTTTCCGTAATTCTTTCAGTTGTAAAGAATCCAATGCAATTAGCGAAAAATAAGGTTACAGAGACATCTTAAAAATGTTCCGGTTAATATATCGTCGGTTATACTTCCAAATGTCTAAACTAAATTCACAGAAAGTTCATTATGGCAGTTGTTGAATTAAAACACATATCAAAAATCTATGACAATAAAATAAAAGTAGTTAGCGACGTAAATCTGACTATTAACGATTCTGAATTTGTTGTTCTGGTCGGTCCCTCAGGCTGTGGGAAATCCACGACACTGCGAATGATCGCCGGACTTGAAGAGATTAGCGAAGGGGGTATCTATATCGATAATAAACTTATTAATGATGTCTCGCCTAAGGATCGTGATATTGCGATGGTCTTTCAGAATTATGCTTTATATCCTCACATGACCGTTTATGAGAATATGGCATTTGGTCTTAAACTTAGAAAATTCAGTAAAGATGAAATTAAGCAGCGTGTTTTGGATGCGGCTAAAATCCTTGATCTTGAAGAACTTCTTGATAGAAAACCAAAAGCTCTTTCAGGCGGACAGAGACAAAGAGTTGCAGTCGGAAGAGCCATTGTACGTAAACCAAAAGTTTTTTTATTTGATGAACCATTAAGCAATCTTGATGCAAAATTGAGAGTGCAAATGAGAACTGAGATTTCTAAACTTCATCACAAACTTGATGCAACAATGATTTATGTTACTCATGATCAAACTGAAGCGATGACGATGGGGGATAGAATCGTTGTTATGAAAGATGGAATGGTGCAGCAAGTTGATACTCCAATGCATTTGTATAATAATCCTCAAAATAAATTTGTAGCCGGATTTATTGGGAGTCCAGCTATGAATTTCATCGAAGGAAAAATTGTTGACTCTGTTGGATTAAAATTTGAATCGATGAAGTCGAAACTCATAATCAAACTAAATGATGAACAATCGAACATCTTGAAGTCGCATGTACAGAAAAATGCCTGGCTAGGGATCAGACCGGAAGATATTCACGATATTAACGATGAATCTCTCAAAGACAATTATCACGAATTTGAAATTATGCTTGAAATTGTTGAGCCGATGGGGAACGAAGCTCACATATATTTCAATATTGATGATGTGCAATTCATTTCGAGGATCCCGGCGCGGGATATTCCTCAAACTGGTCTTTTAAGAAAACTTAAGATCAATATGAAAAAGCTACATTTCTTTGAACTCGAAAATGAAAAGACAATAATTTAGCCGTCACTAAAAAGTTAATTAGTCGCCACTGAAAAAGCCGTATAGATTTGCGAGAAAAGATTTTAGAAAGCAAAGGGATTTAAATAAATTGCAAGAGAAAGAAAAAACAATAAGAAAAGCTTGCAAAAAATGAAACATAGAAACGCACAACAGACATTCGAAATCTTCAAAGTACGCCTTACGGAAATCATCAATAAAACACACCCGTTGGTAAAATTAGCCGAAACCATTAACTGGAAAAATCTAGAAGAGCAACTAGCAAAGAACTACTCGGAGAGAATGGGTGCACTGGGAAAAGAGATTCGCTTAATGGGGGGATTATAGTATCTCAAGTACATGTACAATGAAAGCGATGAAATGATTGTACAAAAGTTTGTAGAAAATCTCTACTATCAATACTTCTGTGGGAACGAATACTTTGAACACAGCCTACCGATAGACCCAAGCAGTATGACGAGATTCAGAGGAAGAATGGGAAAAGAAATGATAGAAGAACTGTTCAAAGAGATTCTCAA
>Ga0172379_10003047_pt1 | contig 27709 bp, 31 predicted proteins | sample GrowelOW334metaG_FD_119756 | JGI IMG/M metagenome (GOLD analysis project Ga0172379, IMG submission 119756) | Groundwater microbial communities from an aquifer near a municipal landfill in Southern Ontario, Canada - Groundwater well OW334 metaG | ecosystem: Environmental > Aquatic > Deep...
TGTGAAATTGTAGCGCCCTAGTCCGCCGAAATCCCAGCCCTGGTTCCAGAGCTTCCAGATTTCATTTCCGGTGGCAAGCGCTTCAGAGCAGTCCGCCGGTATCAGATTCCAGAGCCAGCACGTGCAGGTCTGTGTGTCCGGATTGAGCGCACCCCGGCCCGCCAGAAGATCATCGGGTCTTGCATATTCATCTCTGTATGCATGCACTCCCATCGACAGATACCTTTCAACAGCAGCGTAATCCTGAATGCTGAAGTCCGGCATGAGCCTTTTCACGAAATACCCGTTCCTTTTGAACCTGCAGTCAAATAAACTGCTGTAGACAACCTGCCTCTTTTCTTTGAGAACGTCGAAATCATCCTGCCACTTGAAATGTTCCGACATTTTAAGATAGCAGTCAACGGCATGGACGGCCCAGCAGTTCTGCGAAAAGGAATATCCTTCACCTAGATATGCGCGTCCCCAGTATCCTTCGACCTTTGAGATGAGAAGTCCGTTATTCATGCATTCGAAAGGTTTCCAGACGAACTCCCTGAGGCGGTTCGCGAATTTTGCGACAAAGGAATCATTCCCGGAATGGCACCAGTAGTGATAGACTCCCCAAATCATCATCCCGTATTCCTCGAGCTGCCCATCCTTCGGGGGGACGTTCAAAAAAAGATATTCCAGGAGTTTTTCAGTTTCCGCATAGTTGGAATAGGCCCATCCGGCTGCGGACATCACTCCGTCACGTATCCATGCACCGCCGTAGGCATTATGCGTTCCTGCGGGAAATCTGCCGTCCTCCCTTATGACGGCGGAAAAAACGGGGGCCAGTGAATTTGTGATGCCGGCAAGTTCCGCATCCTGCATTATCACATTGGAATACGAACTTTTCTGCGGGAATTTTGCCGGCGGGTTTCCGAAGAAAGGAAGAGCCTGCCTGAACGTCGCCTTTTCACGGTCGCATCTGAGCGAATAGTTTCTCCCGGCCGAGTTTTTGAAGAACAGCAGCTGATCTCCTTCGTTCACCCACAGCTCCCATGAAAAAGGGCCTTTACCGGGAATCTCAAGATTGATTTTCACGTGTCGTCCGGGAAAGACGCTTTCAGTGGATTTGATGAAGTCGGGATCGCCTGAAAGCGGAAGATCCTGATCCTTCAGCGCAAGTATTCTTGTGTCTTCGGAATTTCCCTGGTTGGGAAGGTAGGCGGTGATATGGGGAGTCTTGTAATCCTTCCGGAAGCTTATCACGCACCTGAATTTCCCATTGCCGAGAACAATATGCCTGCAGAGCGGCATCTACCCTCCTCCCTGAAATATGTTAAAAAAAATTGTGTTAAAATAATCCGGTTTACTCTAAATCATATTAAATATCGTGTTTTTTTAATAAAAGTGTTTGGAAAAACGCTTTACCCCGATATAGTACAGGCTTTTAGAAATATTTTCAGTCTGCAGTCTCAGCACGGTTTGTCAGTTTACCGAAGAACCTATGCAACGAACACCGCAAAGGTTCTATGGCGATATGGCGCACCTGTTAAACTGTAGATTCTGGAAATATAGAAATGTTAATTTAAGTTAATGGAGAAATGAACGATGAAGGTCCTCTATGTAGGCAATCTTCCCTTCACAGCAACTGAAGAGGAAGTCCGCACAATGTATTCAGAATTCGGCGCAGTAAACTCGGTAAAAATCATCAAAGACAAGGAAACAGGAAGATCCCGCGGATTCTGTTTTGTCGAGATGGAAGACGATGCCGCTCTCAAGGCGATCGAAGGAACAAACGGCAAGGACTACAGCGGCCGTAATCTGAGAGTCAATGAAGCCCGCGAAAAAACCGAAGGCGGTGGCGGGGACAGAGGCGGTTTCAGAGACAGACGATAATCTGAGATAATATCAGTTGAAATATTAAGCCTGCCCTTAAAACGGCGGGCTTTTTTCTTGGGGGAGTCTTTCCCCTCTGATTTATATTTATCCTTGATACTTTTTCCCCGCAGGAAAAAAGTAACATCATATAACGCTTAATTTAGGGAAAAATACGGAACATGGACTTTTCAAAATTATCCAGGGTGGAACTTAAAAAGCATCTCGGCTCTATGAGTCAGGTAGCAGGTGTCAGGGAATCTGTCCTTTCCGACGGCAAAAGCCGCGGAATGAGAATCGCCGACATCCATACCGGAAGCGGACTCTTCTTCACTGTTGTCCCGGAACGCGGAATGGATATCATGCATGCAAGCTTCAAAGGCGTTCCCCTCTCAATCATAGGCGCCAACGGTTACTGCCATCCGTCCTATCATGATCCCGTAGGCCCTGGCTGGCTGAAAACCTGGGGCTGTGGACTCATGACTGGTTGCGGACTCATAAGTGCAGGCGCTCCCGACGAATCTCAAAATCTCCCACTGCATGGTTTTTTATCCAACACTCCGGCCGAAAAAATTTCCTGCAGACAGGAATGGGCGGGCGGGAAATATATCCTGTCTATCACCGGCGAAGTCCGCGAGGCTAAATTCTTCGGGGAAAACCTCCTTCTGAAAAGGACTATCTCCACCTCCCTCGGCTCAAACACAATTGAAATCACGGATCTGGTGAAAAACGAAGGCTTCAAGCCGGCACCGCTCATGATCCTCTACCATATAAATCTCGGATTCCCTCTACTCTCGGAAAATTCAATTGTCAAGGCGAAAAAACACAAGGTTGAGCCAAGGGATGACATTGCCGCCAAGGGAATCAAGGAATGGCACAAGTTCGCCGGCCCCATCAAAGATTTCAAGGATCAGTGCTTTTACCATTATATTCCGTCCGACAAGGACGGTTTCGCAAGATGCACGCTTTCAAATGAAAAACTCGGACTCAGTTTTGAAGTCGCCTACAGGAAAAAGGAACTCCCGTTTTTCACCGAATGGAAGCGAACCGGCGAAGGCGAATATGTTGTAGGACTCGAACCGGCAAACTGCCACGTCGAAGGGCAGAGTACTGAAAAGGAGAAATTCAAAACACTGAGAATCCTCCAGCCCGAAGAATCCACGGAATTCAAAGTGAAGATGACGGTCATCGAGAAATAAAATCCCGGGAGGGATTTTATATGACTAATGCAGTGTTGACGGACCTTGGCGATTGCCGGAACCGCCGCTGGGCCAGTCATCGCAGGAATCCTCATTTGTAGTAATAACTGAGACCGGATTTCCATTTATATCATAAGTAAATGTGTGTCCCATCTGCAACCAGCCTGCTCCGGTCGGATTTGTATCCGGATTGTAAAGGGTTGGAATGGTCTGGGTGACATAATTCTTATTCCATCCCTTGCTCCGCCAAGCCTCGCTGCCAAGTTTTTGAAAAAGGGCGAGATAATATGAGCTGGGACAGCCGGGAGGAGGACTGTTAATATCGCCAACATCGGCCGCCCATTTAAGGAACTCGAAAAGAGCGTATTGATCTGCATCAAACGGATCATAAAGGCCGCTCGGATCCTGCATGGCCACCGGAATCAGCCTGGACTTGTCAAAAACCGGGAGCACCATGCTTGCAGCATAAGGCGGCACCCCGGCAGCCAGTTTTCCAAGGGGTTTGGCAAGCGCGGTACAAGTTACCGAAGCCACAGTTGCAGGTGATGCAGACACCCAGTCTCCTGACAGCTTGCTTGCCTTGTAATTGCTTGACATTGCAGTAGGCTCGGCGTAACATCGCATTTTTGCAAGGGCACCACCGTAAATATACTCCGGCTTCAATGGCGAACGCAGATAACTTATATCTCCGGATCCAGTCCATTCGGAAGAAGGGATATTACCCGTACCCCATCTTGATTCGTAAATACACCATTTAACCATCGGCAGAGGCGTGTTTATATTATCTGTATCAAGGGGATCAATTTTGTCATATTTGTCAGAAACAGTCAACTCCCTGCCTGCAGCCATTGTATCAAGTGACCCCTTGGCAAGATCAAAAACAGACGTATCCCCCACCCCTGAATATTCAATATATATCGGAGAGTACTCGCATTCTTCAGGGAATCTTGCTGAATTTTGAACAATGGAAGACTGCCACCATTTCCCGGAGAAATCAAAGTTTTTGACAAGAGAACGCAGCGTGGGATAACACCAGTATTCCGCAGCAACTGCGCGCCAAAGCCCGACATCCAGCAGCCAGGATGGATTCACGTCCGGAATGGAGGCGAAATCCACGTTCGGCGCCGCAGCAATTCCGCCCTGCCCGGCATTAGCGGCTTCAACCATCTGAATATAGGGGGTTCTCCAGGAATAATTTTCAATAACCTGATTAATTCCGACTTCAGCTCCATAATAATCATCGTTCAGGAGATTGCCGATGTGTTCGTTCACAACATTGGTGAAGTGAGGAACATTATTCATTCCATTGTTTTTTGCGGCCTGCTGGGCGGCACCGAGTCCGATCATCGGGCCAACAAATGAAACTCTCGTCTGCATTTCAGTAAGTATTCCAGATGAGGTGGTCATCCCTTCCGGGGAATCATCCCCAAAGGGGACAATATCGCTGACAAGAACCGTGCAGGCCTTCACAAGATTCAGTTCGCCTATGAGGTTCAGGCTGTGCCTCTGCCAGTTGGCGGCGGTGAGAGCGGCTGCGTCAGCGGCTGTCTGCGCTTTCACCTTGACTCTGATGATCGAATGCAAATCGTAAAGAAAAATGATTGCGATAAGAAGGACAAGCACAGTCATAATGCCGATAATAAGAACCTGTCCGCTCTCAGGAATTTTCGCATTATTCTTATTCATAGCTCCAGAATCCTATTCAAGGTAGTCGAGTGCATGGTTTGTCATATTTGAAGAACCGGTCATATCAATTGATTCACCGATGGAACTGAAGATAATCCGGTTCCGGTCAAACAAGTCAAGGAAAGGGAAAGGATAATTATTGAAAATGACACTGTCATTGACAGCAGTCTCTGTTGTCGAATGCGAATTCAACAGGCTGGTTTGAGGCGGAGTAACCGGATTGGCACCTGTAGTATCATAGGCATAGTAATACGGTGCGTCATAAGTGTTTTCACCAAACCAATACTCGTACTTAAGCCATCTGTTCCCGGAAATATATTCGGGGATCATGAATTCTTCTGCGGCAAACTGCGCCATCGGCGAGCTGAACTCGGCACTGTTCTGAGTTTCCAACATCTTTCCGGAGGCGCCTATTGCGCCGACTCTGGAGCTTCTGTCCAGAAGATAATCCGCAAAGCCCACACATGATGAACGCGCAGTCCTGAATGCGGAATAATCAGTGAGAAGTTTTGCAACTCCGATGTGGAAAATCTGCAGCAGTCCGACGAGTATTATCATGATAATCATGGAACACATGAGCGATTCAACAATAGTCTGGCCTCTGGCATCTCCACCGGCTTTTGCGAGCAGATTGAACAGCTTCTTCTTCATGATGGAGGAATCCTTTTCCATTTGAAACTGCCACTGGAGCTCAAAATCAGTTTGTCTTTTGTCAGACGCTTGGGCCTGACTTTGGAGTGCGGCGTGTAGGCACCGCTTTAAGACAATCCAAAAGCGCAGCTGACACTGCGCACTCCAAAAGATTGCTTCGCAATCATTAAAGAACGACGCATAAACTCGCCTGCTACGAACATATTTCCAAAATAAGGCTGGTGTCTTGGTCACGTCGCATGACTGAATTCCAGCCTGTTATTCAAATCCCATGAACAGGCTAAAAGCCTGTCCTGCTTAAAATAAAGCCGCTTACTTGGCACCTGTTTCATCAAGATCCTTGAGAATGTCTTCAGATTTCTTCTGTACATCGCTCTGCGCTTCAGTGGACTCCGTTCCGGATGTCAAATTCGAAATCACTCCGGAAATCTTCTTCCTGAGAGTGTCACTGAACAGACCAAGAACCACAAGAGCGGCAATGGCAACAAGAACGACAATAAGAATGTACTCGACAATAGTCTGCCCCGATCTCTTCTTTTTCATGAACTTTTTCATCTTTCCCCTTCTCCTTTTTTTTATATTTTGGACTTATCGGATCGCTGGCAACTTGCCGGCATCTTTTATTCTTTTCCCATTACTCCGCCGCCACGCCACCAAGTTGGTGGCGTTCCACTTATTGATAAAACTGCACTCCTTTGAAACTTGCGTTTGAAGCAGCTCGTGGCTTTAGCCCGAGAATCTTCGCGGTCTAAAGAACCGCGCTACTATATCGGCAAAAGTTTCTTATTGTGCCACTGACCACTGATTACTTACCCAACTAAGGATAATCCAGCCCCACCAAGGAGAGTATCCTCCAACCGTAGGAGTTCAATGCCGAAATCAAAAGAAGCATTGTAACAGCAACCAACATGAACATTAAAATCATTATTGAATATTCAGTTGCCGTCTGTCCTGAAATACAACCCGTTTTTAATGGTTTTCCGCCTCCCATGAAACACTTTAACCCTTTGATTCATGTTTTAAAGCATATTAGGTACCGCAGAACGGTATTCTTTCAATAATATCAAAACTTTCCCAAGCCACTTATAAATACAATACGCATGAAACATAGAAATATTAGCTCTGTAGTTTTGAAATCAGTTCTTGTTTTCTACTTTCCAAGTTCTACTTTCTAACTTTACACAGCATCCGCCAGAGGAGAACGGCCTTTTTTCTGTGTAATCTTATTGTCTCCATCCATTATCAATATCTTGGGAGATATTTTCCCGGCTTCCTCCTCGGAACATACTCCAAACGACATTATCGTAATCGTATCTCCCGGCTTCGCCCTGAGTGCAGCCGCTCCGTTGACCTTGAAATCCCTGCTCCCCGCTTTTCCGGGAATCGCATAAGTCTCAAATCTCTGGCCGTTTGAAGCATTGACCACAAGGATTTTCTCATACGGATAGATCCCAGCCTCTTTCATGATATTCGTGTCTATTTCAAGACTGCCCTCATAATCCAGAATACTTTCCGTTACCCTGGCTCGGTGTATCTTGCTTTTGCACATTACAAAATTCATCAAATCTTCCTCTCTGTTAGATAAACGATATTCAATATCTTTTTATTGCAACAATTGCAATAAAAAGCAGTTTCATCCAAGGATTTCCGCTCTCGAGTCCAAAAATATGCCTTTTAGATTCATCTTCAGGGATTCGGGATTGCTCGCCATTTTGAGAGCATCCTCCTCTGTAATGAGTCCTTCGTTCACAAGTCCGAGAAGCGACTGGTTGAATGACTGCATTCCGTCTTCCCTTCCTGTCTCAACTGCGGCAGGCAGTTTCTCCACCCTGTTATCCTCAATAAGCTTCTTCACAATCGGAGTATTAAGCATAATCTCAATGCCTGGAACCACGCCTCCTCCGAAAGCGCGCCTTATAAGCCGCTGGCACATGATTGATCTTATGTTTATTGCCAGGGCGCCGCGGATTGCATCCTGCTCAGCCCTTTCGTAGAAGTCGAGAATACGGCTGACCGCCTGCGTGGCATTGGTCGCATGCAGAGTCGTAAGCACAAGATGCCCGGTGTCAGATGCCTGAAGAGCGGCATCAAAACTTTCCTTGTCGCGCATTTCCCCGACCATTATTATGTCCGGATCCTGTCGCAGGACATGCTTAAGCGCACCTGCGAAATTCACAGTATCAAGCCCTATTTCACGCTGTTCAACAATGGATTCGGCGTCTTGGAATTCATACTCGATGGGATCCTCAATTGTAATGATATGCTTTCTGAAGTTCCGGTTTATGTATTCAATCATTGAGGCGAGCGTTGTGGACTTGCCGGATCCGGTTGTGCCGCTGACGATTATGATACCGCGCTCAGACTCGGCTATCCTCTTCACAGACTGAGGAACCCCCAGCTCTTCAAGCGACAGGATGTTCCTTTTGACATGCCTCATCGAAATGGAAACCAAGCCTCTCTGCCTGTGTATGTTCACACGGAAACGGCCGACATCATCCTCAACAAATGAAAGATCCGCATCCCCTGTCTCGGTAAACCTGCGTTTAAGTTCATCGGTAGACAACATGAGTCCGGCAACTTTATCGATAAAATCTTTTGTGGCAAGCATATCGGTACCGACAAGCCTGCTGTCAATCCTGATCGTAACGGGCGAGCCTTCTTTTATATGCCAGTCCGAAGCCCTTGAATTGACTCCAAGCTCGAGAACGTCGTGCATGACACTGCGGGGCATTTCTGTGTTCCTTTCGGTTACCAGTCATCAGTTATCAGTTGAAAAATAATCAACGGCGGATTCGCGAACTGAGAGTGAAGTCTCACCACAAAAGGCGGCGGCTTTTTCAATCATTGAGTTCAACATACGCCCGATCTCGGAAATACGCTTTGAAGCAACTTTAGACTTCTGATAGACAATCAAGTCGCGGAAACTGCGTGCATGCCGCAAATGGCTCATTTCGATTGTTCCTTTTCATTAATCTGTCACTGATAACTGGTCACCTGCTTTTATATCCCTTCATCAGCTTCAGCATCTCAGTTACAGCTTCATTCATGCCAGTCAGGACAGCTCTTGAAACTATGCTGTGCCCGATATTCAGCTCACGGAGAAATGGAATGGTGATTATTCCTTCTATATTCTTGTAGTCTATCCCGTGTCCGGCATTCACCTTGAGTCCGATTTTATCTGCGAATTCCGCAGCTTTGCGGAGTCTTTTAAGTTCACGGTTCACCGCACTGCCCCGGCTACCCGCAAAAGCCCCGGTATGAAGTTCAATAAATTCCGCACCGGAACTGCGGGACGCCTCGATCTGCTCATTCTCAGGATCAATAAACAGGCTTACGACAATTCCGGCCTGATGAAGTTTTTTAACCGCCAGCGCAATGTTTTTAAATCCGCCGATCACATCCAGGCCGCCCTCGGTGGTGAGTTCCTGTCTTTTTTCAGGAACGAGACAGCAGCTGTGCGGCCTGAGTTTCACGGCTATCTTAACCATCTCCCCGGTAACGGCCATTTCCATGTTCAGTTTTTTGACAGCCCTGGCAAGCCTGCGCATGTCTTCATCCTGAATATGCCGTCTGTCTTCGCGCAGGTGGGCTGTGATTCCATGAGCACCCGCTTTCTGGCATATGAGCGCGGCTTCGACAGGGTCGGGGAATACGGTCTTCCTCGCCTGCCTTAAAGTCGCCACATGATCCACATTGACGCCTAGCTTGAGCATTGTTGCAATTTCCAATTGAAAATTTACGATTTAAAAGACTAAATCTATATTTCAAACTGCAGTTTTTCCAGTTGAAAATCGCATATAAGCCTTTCATAATCACAATAAAATGTTAGATTGAGCGTTTTACCATATTAACCGAACGGAAAAACAGATATGCCGGATGCTGAAAAAATATTCGCCTTAGGCATGATTCTCACCGGAATCTTTTTCTTCATTTCATTTGCGTGGACATGCAAGACCTGTGATAAAAATATTTCAGAAAAGGAGAAACTGCCCAGGAACAGGCTTCTGGGAGTCATTCTGGCCGGCGCCGGTTTTTTCTGGTGCGTATTCCATTCCAAGCCCCTGCTCTCTCCCTCGATGCATGTCTATCTCATCCCTGCGGCGGCACTATGCACATGGATCGCATATCTATTCCTGGATTTCCTTTTCGCCCGGGCCTTCGGCGGAATGCTGATTCTTCTGGCGCATTATTTCCTGCATGAATCATTCGCATTCAAAACACCCTGCAAGCCTTTTTTATCGTTGCTCTGCTTCATCATGGGGACATATGGGATTTTCCTCTGTGGAAAACCGCACCTGCTCCGCGACATGATAAGGCATATTTCAAAGTCTCAGTCTTGGAAATACTCCATGTCAGGGATACTCCTGCTTTATTCCATCGCATTCATCATTTATGGATTTATCCACCTCGCAGTGAACAGTGAACAGTGAACAGTCGTCAGTGAAGAAGAATCAATCATGGGAACAAATGTAACACTTCCAGCGGAAATTGAAGAGGCTCTGCACTCCTTCAACATCCCGGACATGCCTTCGTTTCTCGCAACCATGGAAAATTTCAGACTCTTCCTCACGGAGGAAAACGAGAAATACAACCTCACAAGATTGACGGATCCGGACGAATTCTGGATAAAACACGTGATTGACAGCCTCTATGCCGTCAAATTTTTCCCGGAACTGAAAAGCGCTTCGCTCAAAATCGCCGATATCGGTGCAGGTGCGGGGTTTCCGTCGCTTGTGCTTGCCGCAGCCTTTCCATCTCTGAAGCTGACGGCCGTTGAATCTTCGCATAAGAAAACCGACTTCATGCGACGCGCATCAGGCCTGCTGAAACTGAAAAACATGGCAGTGGCCACGGCTCGGGCACGCGAAATTTCAGCAAAACAGGAATGGAGGAACAGTTTTGAAATAATTACCGCCAGGGCGGTTTCCAGCTGCTGGGAAATATTCTGCGAAACCAGGCCGATGCTGAAAAAAAATGGAAAGTACATTTTTTATAAAACCCCGCGCCAGGCGGAAACCGAACTATGCGAAATCCGCAATTTGTCAAAAATATCGGGATTCAAATGGGATTGCACGGAGAACTTCAGCCTGCCCCGGGATTTGGGTGAAAGAACCTTCATCTTCTCGCATTGCTAGCACAACATCTGCACTCATAAAAATCAAAAATTTTTGTTGACACAAAAATTTTACTTTCACGCTTTTCAAAAGCCACAAATCCCAGCAAACATCTCTTTACTGACGACCAGCGGCTGTTTCACTCCCTGATCGGCTTCTGGTAAATCGCGCCATAGACCTCGCCGTTTCCATTTTCCGAGAAGGATACAATCATTATCCTGAGAGGTTTTTTATTGATGAAGACATCACCCTTGGCCGGATTCATCGGATTGTCGTGGGAGCCGAAAGCCCGCCAGCCCTGCGCACCGATCTGAAGCCTGATTGAACGCAACGCCTCATCGGCGGAAAGGGCGGTGGTGAAATATCCGTATGTAGCTTTTCTGGACGGGAACTCTATTGTGGAAACAGGTTTTGAATCGGGAGGCAGAGGAAGTGCGTGAGGCCATGGTGGAGTATCGGTAATTTTCGAGGGAAGGTCAATCGAAAATTGGATTACCGGATAAACACCTCCAAGTTCGATGAGATATATTCTTTTCCTGCCGCCGTTCTTTTCTTTAATTTCGAACAGGGCTGAATTGTCGTTCCTTGAAATTCTTGCATCAGGAAAATTCCGCCTGAGCTGGTCAACGCAAACCTGAAGACCTATGTCAAGAACTGATATTTCAAGACCGCCGCCGACACCGTTTATAACAACAGGTTCGGTCCAGAGATCGAGAGGGCTAAGAAATTCGGACGGGGAACCTTTGCCGCCGGAGAAAGGGGCGAGGGTGAAAACCTCGGCTATTGCCGCATGGAAACATAAGAGCAATAATATTATCAGAAGTTTTTTCATGCCGTAACAATACCATGAAAACAGCATATCAGCAAAGAAGCCGATTGTGAAAACCGGCAATTGGCAGTGTTCAGGAGGAGCAGCTTGAACACTTGCGCTTCCAGAGTTATTTTAAAAAATCACTTTTTCATTAACAATTCAGGCAAATTGACAACATGAACATATCAAATGATTTACTCTCCGTTTGTATTGACTCCGGAAAGCTTAAGATAATCAGCAAAAACAAGATGACACCCCTTTATCTGGACTGGCCCGCCGTATGCGTCTCCATTGCCGGAAGGGAAATATCCCCTTCCGATGACGCCTTGGAATCAGGAGTTTCAAGAAATTCATTTTTCCAGTCGTTTGAAAAAGAAGGGATTGCCTTTACCGTAAAAATAACCCTTTCCGAAGGCCCGTGGTTTACAAAAAGCGTCCTGATAAAATCAGACCGTGAACACCCCACCCCCGACTATGTGGTTGTAGACAGACAATTGCTTCCACAGGATGATTTGCTCTCCTGCGGTTACAGGGCTACGGAGTTTTTGAAGGTGAAAAAGGGAGAGGAGGAAGGTGCCGGAATAATCCCCGGGTGCGGATATCCTCTCATAGGAAATAACTTCTTTATAGGGCTTGAACATCCTGCGGCATTCAGCGAATTCGAAAAAAGGGGGGACAGGGAAGCGATATGCCTGAGACACCATCCTGTATGGGAAAACAGAAAACTACAGGTTGTAAACGAGGTTTTCGGATGGACAAACGAACCGGGAAAAATTTTCGGGAATTATCTTGATACAGTTCGCCTTCCCGCACTGAAAAAACCTTTTGTCTCCTTTTGCACTTTCTGGTCGGATCCTTATCTTGGAAACAACGAATACGATGTCTCCCGTGAGGCGTACGAGGCTTTTCTCAAAGCCTTCGGGAAACACGGACTAATACCCGATGCGTTCACACTGGACGCAGGATGGAATGACCGCCAGAGCGTTTTCCAGGCAAAGAAAAAAGTAGGCGGTGACAATGGCCTTATCAATCTCCGCAAACTGGCTGAAAAAACGGGGGGGGCGCTCAGTTTGTGGCTAAGCCACAACGGCTATATGGGCATAGACAGGGACTTCATGAAGGAAATGGGGTTTGAGGTTGGAAAAGGTGACAGTTCAGCATACTCTGGCGAAGGTTACGGGGTGATGATGGACAAGCGTTTCGCGGAGACCATCGAAAAACGCTTTTGCGAACTTGTTGACAAAGTCGGAGCCGTGCATTTCAAAATAGACTGGGACAATGAATGCGCTACAAATCCTTCCTTCAGCAAGCTTTATCCCACTCAAAACCATGTCAGGCAGGCAAGCCTTGACGCATTTTTCAAAACAGCACGGAAGCTCCGCAAATGCAGGAGGAATATTATAATCCGCAACGGATGGTGGCCGTCCCCATGGTGGCTCTCTGAAGCCAATCATGTGTGGCTTCCTGATTCAGGAGATTCCGAATACTCTTCGCTTCCAAGCAAAACGCAGAGAGATTCCGCAAGCACACACAGGGATCTGATGTATTATAACATTCTGCGCAGGGACAGGAGTGCAGTATATCTGGACTGCTTTGACAATCATGAATTCCCCGACGCTTTCCGTAATCCGTTCATGGAAGAGCCTGTCTCATGGACAAACGCCGTATGGCTTTCATTCATGAGGGGAAGCACTTACCTGGCCTACACGTTACAGCCGGAATCTCTGGAGAACTGGCAGGTTGACAGCTTGAAGAACATTATGAAATTCTGCCGCACATACGCCGGAAAGATATTTACGTCACGGGGGCAAATGGTGCTGGGGCATCCGGGGCTTGGCGAAATATACGGTTTTTATCAGCCCGGCGCAAATGAATCCTGGTGCATATTGCGCAACCCCCTGCCAATACCTCAGAGAATAAAACTCAATCCCGATGATTTCAGTTCTCACAATGTAAAGAATGTATCTCAGTTTTATCCGCATTATGAGACCATCAATCTCACCGGAGAGATAACATTCCTGGCTCATGAAGTGAAAATATTCATTTTATCCGATGAAAAAACAAAACAGTCTTTCCCCATACCCTGCATGGCCGTAAAAAAAGGAAAAGACTACCTGTACACTTTTCCCTCTTCCGAAACTGTCACAAAACAGATAAGGCCCATGATCACGCCAATACAGCAGATTAAAAAAATGGAATGCAACGAGTTCAAAAAAGAGACCGTCAACGGAGGAATACAATACAGATGGTTCTTCACGGTTCCCTATCGCATGCGTGACATGGAATTACAGTTCAGCATAAGGGGGGGGAATGAAGGCGTCCTGAAAATATCCGCTTATTCGTCAAGATACAAAGACTTTTGCTCCGCCTGTTCGCTGCCTGTTACGGAAATCAAAACAGGGCAACCCGGATATGGAGAGGCAAAAAACCCTGATGTTCCATGCGGCAGCGGTGTTACGTATTACTCCATACGTCTTCCGGCGGGAGGACAGTTTTCCCTGTTTCTGAGAATGGAGGGTCCGACTGAAAACCGGGATTTAACATCTGCATGGCTGTCAGGATACGAGGCACCGTCGAGGAATTCACTTGCACAGGAAAAAGCCCCTCTCGGCTTCATAAAATGCCTGCCATATCAGCATCCTCTCGGTTTCGGGAGATCCGTTGAAGTTCGGATCAAGTGACATGCAGAAAATGCAATGTCATACTGTCCTAAATACGGAAATTGCAAAACCCGAAAAAAAGACCCGGACAATCCCCTGTCAGTTTTTGAGATTCCCTGGGTGCGTCAGGAGAGACATGCCTTTGACGGAAGGAAGGCTCGAATAGACTTTCCCGTTGCCTTCAGGAAGAATATAGAAAGAAGAATCCGAATATCTCAGCTGTTTATTAGCCCACAGGCAGAAGTCAAAAATGCGTATCATGTTCCAGTGAAGAAGTTTCTGTTTCTGCGGCCTTTCAAGATGCGGAGCCGAATCGCATAGGGATGCTTTCAGGTTGCCGAGAACAAGAGGCCTGCCGTCCTTGATCGCAGCAGCCGATCTGACCCAGTCCCTGAAAAGACCTGAAACAGGGGATGAATGAAAACACGGCGCACCGGTGAGGTCATCCGCGAATCTCGCGGCAAACAGTTCAGGCAGCTCCCCGTCTGGAAATTTAAAACACTTATTCCCGTCAGACAATATCTTATTTTTACCGGAAAAGGAAAATACGGAAAACTCGTCTTCACCACAGGTGAAATATTTCCTGTCAGGCGTCTCCCATGCGAAATACCAGGTGAATCTGTATTTTCTCGGCGCGATTGTCCCTGTTTCAGTCCATTTCGCGAAAATCCGTCTTATGGATACTCCTCCATTTGTCTTTTCAAAAACAATTGACGCTGTTGTTTCCGGAAAGGTTTCAGTCTGAAGCCAGCGCCAGATGTCGTCGCCCGTACCTATTTCCAATCTTGTCCCGTCATTCCCCTCAAAAAGAATAATGAGCGGGATATCTTCAATAACAAGCTTCCACAATGAGTCTTTGCCAACGGCATGCCATTCGATATCCGAAGTTTCGGGAAGCGGCTTGCCTATTTTTAAAACCCCTATTTTTGCCCACGAACCTTTGACCAGAATATTGTCAACCTCAAAGGATTCGGCCTCCATCGGGGCTTTCAGGTGAAAATCAGTTGTTATTTTCGCGCGGTTGCCCGCAAATTCAAACTGCCTGACAATCTGCGGCTCGGAACCGAATGGGATTACATTGACAATTTCAGCGCTTTTGTTAAGCAAGTCAATTGATTCATGCTGTCTGCATTTGACACAGTATCCGGACGCCTCCTCTATTTTTCCGAACACCATTCCGGAAAGTGAAAGAAGCTCCCGGCCTGCGCACGAGAAAATCATTTTCTGACCGGAAAGGGCGTTGAAGGAGGCTGTCCAGTCAGCTCCGTTCAGGATAAGGGGTTCGACTATGTTCATTCAACAATCCTGAAAACATCTGGAAGCGGTTTTCTTTTTCTGGGTTCGGGATTTTCTGCGGCCTTGCCGAGAGGTGAAATGGCAATCACCTCCCATGGTGGAAGAATGCCGAGAACGGCATTCATACGGCCGACCTCATAAGCGCATACCCAGCAGGTGCCCAGCCCCTCGGCGGTGGCTGCGAGCACCAGATGTTCCATCGCAATCCCGATGTCCACGTCAATAATGCTGGAACCCTCAAGACGTTTCCAGGCTGTGTTCCTGTTTCCCATGGCGACAACAATTGCCGGCGCATGTTTCAGCCATTCGTTCTTATAGCAGGAGCATATGCCGTCGCGGATTTCACTGTTCAGTATAATCCGAAAGCACCATGGCTGAATATTGCATGCTGAAGGCGCAAGATTTACGGCCTCTCCGATTCTTTTCAGGGCATCTTTGTCGATAGGCTCGTTCTTAAAAGAGCGAATGCTTCTTCTGTTCTTCACAACATCGTAGAAATCCATCTTACCCTCCCTGCGTTAAAATTCCAATGCCCTTCAGCGCTGCGGAAAATCATTCTGTCCATTCGGTTATCGCCGCGACTGCAGCGCAGTCAACAATATCATCTGCGGAACAGCCGCGTGAAACATCATTGAACGGACGGCGGAGCCCCTGCACGAGAGGGCCTATTGCAATTGCGCCGGCAAGCCGTTCCGTCGCCTTGTACATTGTATTCCCGCAGTTCAAATCCGGGAATATGAGGACATTGCAGGTTCCGGCAATTTCAGAACCGGGCGCCTTCGCCCTGCCGATTGCGGGAATCACAGCGGCGTCAAACTGGAATTCACCGTCTATCTTCAGCATGGGATCAAGCAATTTCGCTTTTGCGGTGGCCTCAACAACCTTGTCTATTGTCGGATCTTTTGCAGACCCTTTTGTCGAACAGCTTATCATGCCGACCCGGGGTTCGTCGCCTGTGAGAGTCCTGTATGTCCTTGCAGTGCAAACTGCGATTTCCGCGAGCTGATCCGCATTCGGATTGATATTCATTCCGCAATCGGCATAAAAAAGCGCACCGTTGAAACCCCATTTCGGATCCGGCATCTGCATGATGAAATAAGCCGAGGCCGTTTTTATTCCCGGAGCGGTTTTGAAAAGCTGAAGGGACGGCTTGGTCTTCTGGGCCGTATTATGGTTATAACCTTTCGGGTTTCCTCCGCCGGACACATATCCGTGGGCATCTCCGGAGCAGACCATCGCGGCCGAGAAAACACAACTGTCCCTGATCCATTCCCTGGCCTGCGCTTCCGTCAGCCCCTTGCTTTTGCGGAGTTCGTAAACCGTAGCCGCGTAATGGTTGAATTTCGGGGAGGAGGGGATGTCAACAATTTCGACACCTTTCATGCTTATTGAATTATCCCTGGCAAGTTTTTCTATCGCCTCTCCGGCACCGACAAGAACCGGGCGGGCATAACCCGTCGCGACCAGCTTCTCGGCGGCCTTGAGATTGCGCACGTCATCGCTCTCCGTAAGGCATATTCTGCGGTTCAGGGATTTCGCCTTGATCCTGATTTTTTCAAGCACTGTCTCCGGCATTATCCTATCCTTTCGCATGATGTCATTAATTTTGCAGTTAAACTTTTAACACAAATATAGTCCACAAAAAAAAAAACGCGCGTTAAACGCGCGTTTTTCCAATCATTTAAAATGAAAAATCACTTTCCCTAGTCCTTTACAGAGTAGAGAGTCAAACCGTAATCATCTCCCTTAAGATCAACCAGAACAAGTCCTGCCAGCAAATCAGCCATCTCAACAGGGTGGATTGCAACACCCAAAATGACAAGCCAGCCGGCATTCGCACCGACTTCCCAGAAATCCCTGATGTCTTGGGCATAGGTGAAATCATCTCCGGGCATGGCAAGGCTGAGAGGTTTTCTCTTTAACAGGAATTCCCTGGTCGTACCAAAGTTGTCGTCAACATATCTCCGCTCTGAGGTCAGGCAGACCAATCCATAGTTCCAGCCGGACGAGTATCCGCCGCCGAGCTGCCTTGCATAATCCTTGCCAAGAAAATATTTATCTCCGTACATTCCGCCAAACTGCATCCAGCGTGTAAGCCTGACATCAACTCCAAATTCCGCACCTGCGCCAAGATCCACGGTGACTATGTCAAAAACGTCAAACAGCCTGTTGGGAATATAAAGAAGTGTTGTCTTGAGAATTGAGCAAACCGTAAGAGTTTCATCTTTTTTAACTTCCGCAGGTTTTGCCGCAGGAGCCGGTTTATCTGCTTTCATTTCTTTGGCGACAGGCTCCGCCTTCTTAACATCAGCGGCCTCGTCATCCGCACACACAACGAAAAACACTCCAAAAAGCGCCACAGCTAAAAAAACAGGCAATTTTCTGTCCATTGGTGCAAAACCCCTTTCAATATTTCTTTAACGATTAAATAAATTAGCCAAAAAACTTTTTAAAATAAGCCTTTTGTGAGAACTTTCAAATGCAAACGCCCAATAATTCCGCCGACATTCACTTGGGGTATCCTCCAGAAATTCGCATTCGGCGCACCGCAGAAGACTTTTGTCAGTTCGTCGAACAGTTTTTTCAGGCCTGAGGGGTTATACGTTTTATTATGGCTTCGTTAAGGACTTTTCCTGCATGAAGTCCGAGAGAGCGCATCCTGAATTCCTGGGCGGCGATTTCAACGAGGTTGGATGTTTCACGCCCCGGAGCGACAGGCAGGGTTATATGCGGAACATCGAATCCGAGCAGCCGGTATGTTTCGCTCTCAAGTCCGGTTCTTTCAACTTTAAGCACCTGATCCCATGGTTTAAGGGTTATGACCAGGTCAATTTCCTTCCTCTGGCGGAAGGCGGAAACCCCGAAAAGCTGGATGACATTAATCAGGCCTAGCCCGCGTATCTCTATGAATCCGAACATTTCCTCCATCGCCGCTGTTCCAATGAGCGACGAACCGCCGGGATGGCTGATCCTGACGACATCGTCGGCAATCAAAGCCGATCCCCGCCTGATGAGAGCCAGCGCGCATTCGCTTTTGCCTACACCGCTTGAACCTCTTACCAGCACACCTGTTCCCTGAACCTCAACAAGATTCCCTACAACAGTGATGCTTGGCGAAAGCTCCCTCTCAAGATAAATGACTATCCCGTTGATGACGTGATAGGTTATCATTGAGGAAATAAAAACCGGAAGCCCGATGTCATTGCTAAGTTCGATAAAAAGAGGATCGGGGATCAGCCCTCTCGCAAATACGATGCAGGGCATGTACTCCTCGAGGTATTTGCTTATTGAATTACAACGATCCTGCTCGGGGAGCGAATTGAGATAGGCGTATTCGGCCATTCCTATTATGTGCACCCTTTTATCCGCGAAATAATCAAAAAAACCGGCCAAGGCAAGACCGGGCCGCTGGATCGACCCCTCGGTGATCTCCCTGTCCCCGCCGTTTTTCCCGGAAATCCACTGGAGCTTCAGGCTTTTCTCGTTATCCTTGAAAAAACGGGAGACAGCAACAGCCTTTGTCTTTGTCATTCACGCCCCCTCTAAGGCGGGCCAGGCCCGCAATCCAATTTGAATGTCCAACATCGAACAGCCGATGCAACCGGAACCGAAGTGCCAAAGTATCAAAATTTTTCCCTGCCCCCCCGACACCGTGATTTTCCAAGAAAATCACGGTGATGCTTTGGCATTATAACATAAACGATATTACTGGGATATGGAAAACCTTGCGCCGTAAACACAATGTTCAGCTGTTAAAAACCAAGGCTCTGCTCACTCCCCTATCTCTTCTTTCGCCTCTGCTATTTTAATCTTCTCGTTTTCTTTCGCCTGTTTGTGATGATCCTGGATCTTGTCGAAATGCTTTGAAACCTGATGGTCAATTTTTGCAACGGCCGCGTCAATCGACTCGTGCATGTCATAGGATTCGGCATCGGCCTCCACGTCAAGATTTTTACCGTGCACAATCACCTCGGCCCTGCAGTGCGTTTTCTGCACATCAAGAACAACCTTGACATTCCCTATTTTATGATAGGGGCTCAGGATTGCTTCAAGTTTTTCCTTTGCATAGCTTTTGACTGCATCTGTCACTGAAAGGTGACGGCCGCTTACGATAATTTCCATTCTCCATTCCTCCTTATAATTAACGATTACATTGTGAATTTCGGTCCAAGATACAATTCCCTGGCCTTTTCATCGCTGACCAGATAATCGCTGTTACCCTCGCAAAGTATCTTACCCTCGCACATAAGATAGGCTCTGTCAACACATGAAAGAGTTTCTCTGACATTATGGTCGGTAATCAATATGCCCATCCCCTTGTCCCTGAGCTGGGCGATTATTTTCTGGACATCGTATACTGCTATGGGGTCAACTCCGCTGAAAGGCTCGTCAAGCATCATGAACGACGGATTGGTGACAAGGGCGCGGGTTATTTCAAGCCTTCTCCTCTCGCCTCCGCTGAGCGTCATCGCCTTCTGGTTGGACAGATGCGCCAGTTCAAGCTCGTTTAAAAGCTCATCAAGTCTCCTCATCCTGTCCCCGCGCGACAAATCAAGCGTCTCAAGTATCGCCAAAATGTTCTCCCTGACCGTAAGTTTCCTGAAAATGGAAGGCTCCTGGGCAAGATATCCCATTCCCATCCTCGCACGCTTGTACATCGGAACGGAGGAGACGTTTTCGCCGCGGAAATTAATCCTCCCTCCATCGGGCCTGATAAGTCCCATAATCATATAGAAACTGGTGGTCTTTCCGGCGCCGTTGGGACCGAGAAGCCCGACCACCTCTCCCATCTTCACATTCATTGAAACATCGTTGACAACTCTTCTGCCATGATAGGCCTTGAAAAGATTATTGGCTTCCAAAAGCAGATTTCCCGTTTTTACAGATTCCATACTTTATGAATTCCCGATAAATTTATTTTTTATCTTCAGGTTTATTTTCTTTTGCCTTTTCAGCGTCATCCGGGGATTCCGGTGAATCCGGGTTCATTTTTATTTCACCGCCCTGAACCTCAACTTTTTCACTGTCCTTCCATATGGTGATTATTTCGCCCCTGAGCGTATCAGCCCCCCTCTTGAGGACGGGATTGTTTTTTGTAAGGACAATCTTTCCGGTCTTGACATCATAGTCCGCATGTCCGGCAAGAGCTTTCTGCTCACCCTGCCCTCTTTCACTTTCGGAAAGGGACTTTCTTACTATGACAACATTCTCCTCGCATATTATTCTGGAAACCTGCTTGCTTTCCTCGGGTTTGACATCGTCAGGCTTGGCGGAGTCCGACTTGACCGCCGGCGCCTTGACACCCTTGTCTTCATCTGTTTTCTTATCCTCAAGGAAAATAGTCATCTTCTTGCAGGAAATATTCATCTCCTCATCGTCAACCTTCACGTTTCCGGTAAAAACTGCAATGTTTTTGGCAATATCAATATCCATGGTATCTGCGGCAATAACCGTAGGCGTTTTCCCCGAACGCTTCTTGTCAGTCCCCTTTGTGGACTGGAAAAATGAAAGCCCCTGGGCGGACAGATTTCCGGAAACCAACATGATTGCGGCGGCAAATATCGGCAACATCAGATAACGGAAAATTCTATTTTTCATAATATTTTATCACTTCTTCCCTTTTGTTTTTTCATTTTCCTGCGTGATTTTTTCAGCCTTTTCCCTGTCTGTCTCCAAGGTGCCGCGAAGGATTACCTTCACCTTGCTCCGTATGTGGATGGTCTCCCTTTTCTGATCGGCGTCAAAACCTACGCCGTCCACATCCATGCCTGCGGATCTGAAATGAACCTCTTCATCTCCTTGAATTATCTTGGACGAACGGTCGTAGACTCCCTTTGTGGTGGTGACCGCCCCCTTTATGTCGTTCTGATCTTTTCCCACCCATTCAACCTTGAGCTGTTCAAGCTCGATCCTGACATCCATGGTCTGGGCCTTCTGTCCGTAAATAATACAATCCAGCTCTCCCGTATCCTTATTGTATTCGGGCAGCTTGAAATCATATAAAATAACAGATGTTTCCCCGTTTCCCGCAACGGCATTGTAAGAAAACGGGGAAATGCCGGACAAGACAAGGATAATCAGGTATATTTTTGCATCAACTCTTCCCATTGGCCTTTTTCCTTTAATAGCGTTTCAACCGCTTCCCTCACTGCACCTTCGCCTCCATTGCGGGATGTGCGAAAATCGCAGTATTCATCCATGTATTCCGGCGCGTCGGCCACCGTGACGGCTATTCCAGCCCGCCGGAGTACGGGTATGTCAACAACATCGTCGCCAATGTAAAGACATTCATTGTCTTTCAAGTTAAACTCTTTAAGCAGAACTTCAAACGCCGCACCCTTGTCTTTTTTGCCCTCATACAGAAAATCAAACTCAAGTTCGGCTGCGCGTTTCTTGTTGGCTCCGGCAGTGCGCCCCGAAAGGGCGCCGACCTTGAGCCCTGCCCTTTTTGCAAGCTTTATCCCGTGTCCGTCCCTGACATGGAAGAACTTGATTTCCTCTCCGGAAATACCGGAATATCCGATAAGTCCGTTTGTAAGGACACCGTCTATGTCAAGAACCACGGCTCTTATTTTAGAGGCTTTTTGTTTTAAATTCATGTAGTCTTTTTATTTTTTTAACAACTTGTTCAGCGGTTTTGAAGTCAAGCGAATTCGGCCCGTCGGAAAGCGCCTTCTCCGGGCGCGGATGAATCTCCAGGAACAGCACATCTATCCCCACCGCCGCCGCCGCACAGGCAAGCGGATACACATACTGCCTCTGTCCGCCGGATGAAGTGCCAAGCCCGCCGGGAAGCTGGACGGAATGCGTCGCATCGAAAACAACCGGCACATCCATTCCCTTCATAATCACAAGCGAACGCATGTCAACCACAAGATTATTGTATCCGAAAGATGTTCCCCTTTCAGTGAGCATCACATTGTCATTCCCGGTTTTACGAACCTTGTCAACGGCCGCCCTCATGTTTTCAGGAGCCATGAACTGCCCTTTTTTAATATTGACAGGCAACCCTGTTTTTCCGGCCGCCGAAAGCAGGCTTGTCTGGCGGCACAGGAATGCGGGTATCTGCAAGACGTCCACTGCGGCTGCGACCTTCGCAACTTCGCCGGTTTCATGAATGTCGGTCAGCGCCGGCATCTCAAATTTCCGCCTGACTTCCGCGAGAATCTCCAGCCCCTCATCTATTCCGGGACCCCGGAATGTTTCTCCCGACGACCTGTTGGCCTTATCGTATGAAGCTTTGAAAATCACCGGGATTTCAAGTTTCATGCTAAGTTTCTTAAGAAAGGAGGCAACCTCGAAACACAAGTCCCGGCTTTCAATCACACAGGGACCGGCTATGAGAACAAGGCCTTCTCCGATCTTAACGTCAAATGGCAGTTTTATTTTTTTCATATGTTCAGATTATAGCTCCAAAATCAGATTTTTCCCCTTGATTTGAGAAACTTTTTGACTGTTTCAAGATCCTCGGGCGTATCAACACCTATGCTTTCACAATCGGATATGACAACATATATCCGGATTCCGTTTTCAAGTGCACGGAGCTGTTCGAGCTTTTCACACTTCTCAAGGGGCGACTCCGGAAGCGACACAAATTTCTCCAGTGTGTTCCTGCGGTAGGCGTATATCCCCCAGTGCCTGTAGAGAAGCATGTCTTCCCCCCCCCCTCTCAGGAAAGGAATGGCCGATCTGCTGAAATAGAGCGCGAAGTTCCTATTGTCAAGAACCGCCTTTACGATATTCGGATTTCCTGCAATTTCGCTTCTCGGCGAAGGAACGGCAACTGTCGCCATTTCCAGCGATTCGTCTGATTTCATGCGGGATATGAGTTTGTCTATGACCGAAGTCGGGATAAGGGGCTCGTCACCCTGGACGTTCACGATTATTTCCGCATCCGGACACATTTTACCTGCGGCCTCGCGAATCCTGTCGGTTCCGGAAGGATGAGTACTGGATGTCATTACGGCTTTTCCGCCAAAGGCCTCGACCGCCGAAAAGACTTTCTCATCATCCGTTGCGACATAAACTTCATCCGCAACCGAGGCTGACGCCTTTTCGTAAACCCATCTTATAATCGGTTTCCCTTCAAGTTCCGCAAGGACTTTGCCGGGAAAGCGCGTGCTTCCATATCTTGCCGGAATAATTGCGACTGATTTCATGTTCTGCTCCAGTTTCCAGGCTTGCTCTTAGCCCCTTACGGGAAATTATGGCAAATGTTTTTGCGATGTTTTCTTGGCAGCGGCACAGGCATCTTGCCTGTGGGGCGTCGCGCCCGTCTTGGTATTATTCCAAGAACGCGCCATAAGGGCACACTTTTCCCGCAAGGAAAAATTTAGAATGTTTTTTTTCTGAAAAATTAAATTTTTCGCCAGCCAATGTCCGAGTTATTTTTCAACGAGCCCTTCCTCCAGCCCGAGAATTATTTCCGCGGCATCCTCCATGCCCTCTACGGACAATATGCCGTCCCTGGAAAGACTCCCCTTTTCCGCACCGAGCAGGAAGTTAAGACGGCAACCCGCCGCAACTCCCGCCATCACATCGCTTCTGCTGTTCCCTATCAAATAGGAAACCGATATGTCTATGTCATGTTCACATGCGGCCCTGAAAATCAGGCCGGGCTGCGGTTTCCGGCAGGCACACTTATCCTCATCAACATGGGGACATACGTAAATACCGTCGAAAAGCACTCCCCTCTCCTCAAAAAGAGCAGTCATCCTCATGTTCACTTTTTCAAGATCCCCGGGAGAGAAGTAGCCGCGCCCTATTCCCGACTGGTTGGTGATGATGAGCAGGAGATAGCCGGCTTCCCTCAATGCTTTCAGGGCTTCAACAGCCTCCCCAAAGATTTCAACTTTACCGGGATCGGAAATATAGCCGGGATCAAACATGATTGTTCCGTCGCGGTCAAGAAAAACAGCTTTATTCAAAATCAGCTCCTCTCAAAGAAACTCTGGAACAGCTCGTCCACGGCAATTGAAGCCGTACCGATTTTCCCTACGACGACACCGGCGGCATGATTTGATATCTCCGCCGCCTCCGCAGGTTCCGCGCCGCCGAGAAGGGCCATTACAAAGGAGGCGATTACAGTATCTCCCGCTCCGGACACATCAAAAACTTCACGGGCCCTGGTCGGGACAACAAGACATTCCCTTCCTTTTTCATAAAGCGCCATCCCTTCAGCCCCAAGCGTTATGAGAAGATATCTGGGATTCCAGTTTTTCATTATATTATCGGCTACGCCCATAAGGGCCGCATCTTTTACAACAGGTCGCACTGGTTCCTTGTGATAAGTCCCGGAAAGTGCAAAAGCCTCCTGTCTGTTTGGTGTCATAAGCGTAAGCCCCCTGACTTCAAACGGCTGGCTCGGATGAGGGTCGAGAGCGGTAATCAATCCTTTTTTCAAACTGGCCTTGTTTATGGCATCCACGCTCTCCTTGTTCAATACGCCTTTCGCATAATCCTCAAAAACAACCGCGTGGACTTCATCTTTTTCAATTATTTTTATCAGGCCTTCCGTCAGTCTCGACCGGATTGAATCGGAAACAGGTTCAATGTTTTCATAATCAATCCTGACAAGCTGCTGGGTTCCGGCGATAACACGCTGTTTCTGAGTAGTATTCCTGCCCGGGTCCGAAATCACAAAACCACGGTCAATCCCCTGCTCTCCGAAGAGGGAAAGCAGTTTTTTACCGGCCTCATCATTGCCGACAACACCGAAAGGCATGACGGAACCGCCGAGCGACACAATGTTTCTCATCACATTGGAAGCCCCCCCCAGTGTCTGTGTCTGTTTTCTTACCTGGACAACCGGGACAGGCGCCTCCTGCGAAATACGGGTCGCCCTGCCCCAGACATATACGTCAAGCATGAGATCGCCGATAACGGCGATTTTCCTGTCGCCCGCCGATTTGATTATATTTGAAAGCCTCTCCCTGTTCATTTCAGTTTCTCCCGGATTTTTTTTCATCGGCCGACTTTGGCACCGACTGCAACAGCAATTTATCCAGATACGGTTTTGAATCCAGCTTCTCATCGGCAATGAAACTTTTTCCGGGCCTGATATTGCTGGCATAGGCATTCTGAAAGCCTTTAAGACAGGCGCTGATCCGATCCGTCTGACTTCTTGACATATAATCCTTGTGTTCCCGCAGATACCTCGCCAGCTCGTTCAGGGAATCCTGGACAAGCTCAATTTCACCTGCCATCTCCCTGTATCTCGGCTTAATGTCAATCATGTATGCCCGGAGCAGGTCTTCAAGCTCGATCATCTCCTCTTTCGCTATCTGGTCCTGCCACATGATTTCAGAGTGCAGCTTTCTAGGCAGCCAGACAACAAGGAGCATCTCGCATGCAATGACCATCACAAACAGGATCACTGCAAGATACGTGATGTAATCCTTCCTCCTGAGAGTCGCAACCGGAAATTTATGCTTCAATATCCTGACTCCTGTAATATTCATGGAAAATCCGGATAATATACGCCCGCATAAGTAAAATTCTGCCGGACAAATGTAAAAAAACGAAATAAGCGGCAAAAAAATCAGGGAGCCGTACAGAAACAATGCGTCTTTTTTTACTTGTGAAAATTTTTCATAAAATCCCATATTATGTTTGACAACCCTAGGTACATATATTACTTTCAACATAAATTATTTTCTTTTAAGCAATTGGTATAAACAAAACAGAGTTAAGCTCAGGAGATATTTTATCATGGGAATGCTCAATCGTATTGTCAACATCTCAGTACTCGTACTCGCCATAGTTTCAGTCATTTTCGGAGCACTCCTCTTTCTCAAACGTGAAGAGTTGCGAGGACGTGGCGATAAAATGGCGGCATTCATTGTCGATATCGTAAAAGTCCTTGATGTCAACAGCGCCTGTGACGGTTCAAACAACATATCTGCCGCAAAGCTTGAAATTGACGCGAAAAAGGATCCGAACAAGGCGGCCGACAACCAGAAGAAATCCCTCTACCATAACAACTACAAGAACCTTGAAACCGTACTTGCCCCCGTCAAACTTCAGACCAAGAGCATAATGGATCAGAGGGACACCCTGGGCACGGCCCTCTGCGATGTCGGAACAAAACTTGAGATTCCAGAACAGTTCCCGCCGGCGGCGTTTGAAGGCCTCCCCACATATAAGCAGAAAAAAGACCAGCTCCTTGGCCTCGTTACAAAAGTCAACGACAGGGACAAGGCCATAATCAAGCAGATTTCCGCTTCTGCAACAGTCATGGGGTTCACGCTGGAAACAGACGCGCTCAAGAATCTTGACAGCTACGCGACTCCCCTCGCCGAGTTTGCCAGCAAAGTGGAAAAACTGAAGAAACGTTCTGACACATATGGCGAACACATTGCCAGGACATGCAAGATATTCCAGATCGCAACACCTTCTCTTGGCGGCGAAGATTACGGTTCGGAACTTGCAAACGTCGCTTCGGCAATGCAGAAAGTCAAAAATGAATTCGAAGCCACAAAAGTGGAATTGAAGGACACAAAGGAGAAACTCGCCAAAACCGAGGAACATCTTAACCAGGCAAACGCAAAAATAGACTCTCTTAATAAAGATATCGAGAAGTCAAACACTGAGGTCGCCCATTGGAAGAAAGAATACAGAAGGGCAATGGGATTTGAAGATGACGGAGAAAAAACTGAAACGGAACGGGCACCTGCGCCCGATGAACTCGTGAAGAAACTCGAAGGGAAAATCTTGGAGGTCAACGGCAAATGGGATTTCGTAGTCATAGACCTCGGGAAGAACAGCAAGATCTCACTGCCTGAAGGCAAGAAGAAAAAGGAGATTCCGGTTCCGCTCCCCGAAGGAAAAGTCATGATGGTCTGCAGAGACAGTGAATATATTGCGAAAATAAGGATAACCAGGGTTAACGACAACACGGCAGTCGCCGATATTCTCCCTGATGCCAGAAACGGCAATGTTCTGGTAGGCGACAAAGTGTTTTTCGCACCCGAACCCAAGGCGGAAGCAACGCAAGCTCCGGCAAAAGCGGGAAAACTGGCAGGTGACGCAGCCGTCGCACCAGCTCCGGCAGCCAAATAAACAAAGAGGAGAACGGATATGTTTTCATCACCTGTTTTTACCGCCACATCAATATTGTCACTTTTGCTGCTTATCGTGACTATCGTTTTCCAGATAATGGAAATGAAAGTCTATGAGCTGCTCTTCTTCTGAGGCGTATTGGCGAACAAAAAAAGCCGCCGGGAAGGCGGCTTTTTTTATTTACAGGCAAAATATAAAATGATAAATCTCAAAAATTCCGGAATCCTTGCGTTGCTTGCGCTCATTTTGCTTTCCGGATGTTCATCACCCCAGGAAAGAAGCGGAATCCGTACGACCCCCATCAACCGACCTGCGCAGTGGGAAAAAAACTCCATGCCCGGAGTTTCATTCTGAGGCGGCATATGCCACACAACTGAGGTAATTTCAAAA
>Ga0172379_10003048_pt1 | contig 27707 bp, 22 predicted proteins | sample GrowelOW334metaG_FD_119756 | JGI IMG/M metagenome (GOLD analysis project Ga0172379, IMG submission 119756) | Groundwater microbial communities from an aquifer near a municipal landfill in Southern Ontario, Canada - Groundwater well OW334 metaG | ecosystem: Environmental > Aquatic > Deep...
CATGCCGTATTTGTATCTGATCCGTAAAGTGGGAACAAAATACGAGTTGGTTTATATTTATACCTCCTCGCCGTATAATCGTGAATTAATTTTAAAAGATATAGGAGCTCTTCAATGAATTTAAGCCTACTTTTTCCTGCATATAGCGAGAAGTTGAGCCCCCAAATCCGTGCGCGGTTGGATGCTGATTTTATAAAATCTGATAAGTTTATGCTTATTATTGGCGTATTGGCTTTTTTGGGTGTTTCGTTTATTACCTCAATTCGATATTCGACCTATCAGTTTGGAATCCTTAATGGGGCGTTAGCGCTTGGACTTATGGTGATCGCTTATTTGGGATTTAAAGGGACAGTAATCGGGCGGATTGTTATTGCCCTTGGTCTTTCTATTTTCCCGATGATTATGATTCAGCAGCAATTGGGAATGATTGAAATGCACTTTGCCCTTTTCTTTATGGCGGCATTTCTAGCAATTTATAAGGATATTATCCCTATATTAGTTGCGACAGTAGCCGTGGCATTTCATCATATTCTTTTCTTTATTCTTCAACTCAATCATACGTCAATGTTTGGTGTGGATGTTATTGTATTTTCAAGCGGATGCGATGTTTGGATTTTAGTAACCCACATTATTATGTTTGCAATTCAAGTGGTTGGGCTTGTTTATATTATTGTGACAACAACGCATCAGTTTATTAAAAGTAGTGAGCTTCAAATTCAAGCCGATGAGAATGTCAAAGAACTTGAAAGAGGAATCAAAGAAGACGCGCAAATGGTGAATGAAGCCGTTAGTATTGCAGCTGAAATTTCGAAAGGGGTGATAGAGCGTACTTTGGTTTCTACCCCTTCTAATATACAACTTAGAGAGCTTCGTGAAGTATTTAACAGTATGTTAGTTGCGTTGCGTCAAATGGTTGGAAAAGACCTTCAAGAGATAACGCGTGTGGTTGAATCGTACGGTAAATTTGATTTTACGAAGCGTATTGGTCAAAGCAGCGGAAAAATTGAGCAATTGGTCAATAAGTTAGGGGATGATATTAGCATGATGTTGCAAACGAGTTTGTCGAATGGAACCTCTATGGACGAAAGCGCACAACGTTTGAAAAACAATGTTGCTCAATTGTCTCACTCCGCACAAATGCAAGCAGAGGGTATTCAAAAAACCTCTCAGCAAGTAGAACGTATGACGCAAAGCGTTGGAGAGGTTCTTCAACGAACGCAAGAAGTAGGTCGACAGTCTGAGAATATCAAAATGATTATTACGGTAATTGGTGATATTGCAGATCAAACCAATCTTTTGGCACTCAATGCTGCTATTGAAGCCGCACGTGCGGGTGAGCATGGACGTGGATTTGCTGTTGTTGCGGATGAAGTTCGAAAATTGGCAGAGAGAACACAAAAATCACTCTCAGATATTAATGCCAATGTGAGTATGCTGGTGCAATCAATCAATGACATCGGGGAAACAATTGAAGAACAAGCGAATGGTATTCGTGAAATCAATCAAATTGTTTCAGGATTTGAGACAGAAACTCAAATTAATGCACAAATAGCCAAAAATACGGATCTTATTGCTAATGAAGTTTTTGTTATGGCTGACAATGTGTTATCGGATGTTAAAACGAAAAAATTCTAGTTTTTATATGCGTCTTAATCTTCTATTTTAATTTTCATATCCCGCATTTAGCGGGAAAATGATCCTATTTTATTTCCCTTTTATCTTTTCAAGTGTAGTATATTCCCATAAAACAGTATAAAAAGTAATAATTTATATACTGTCGTTATATATTGATAATAAATTTAGATTATTCAAAGGGGTTAAGATGAAAAAAGGTTTTGTGGCTTTTTTAATGATAACGGTTGCGTTATCAGCATTTGCTGCGGGCGGTAAAGATTTGGCAGCAAAGCTAAAACTTGACGCAAGTTCAAAAGCAATTAAACAGTGGGAACGTATTTTTGGAGATGATGGCAAAATGGGAGCGATGGGGATTGATAAGTTAAGTGCTGGCGATCAAGATGCGTTAAAAAAATATTTGACATCGCATGCGGCGGATTCTGATCATCCTGAAGCTGCTGGTTTATAAATTTAATACAAAAAGAAAAGGACTAACCTATGAAAAAAGCAATCTTACTCAGTGCATTGGCTTCTTTAGTCGTGACAACGTATGCGGCAGAACCTTCCGTTCAATCACAAATTGATGATTTGAAAAGTAAAATAGAGGCGTTACAAAAAGTTCAAACGTCGTCTCATACTGAAATGGAAGATCGTGTTGATAAAGTCGAAACGGCTTCTATGGTTAATAAGATTAATTGGGGTGTTGATTTCAGAACTCGTGTTGATTCTTTCAAGCAAACAGCTGCTAATGGAATTAAAAGTTCCAATGATGATGTTTGGTCAAACCGTCTTCGTCTTAATATGTCATCAATTATTACCGATGATATGAAATTCACGGGTCGTGTGGTAATGTATAAGAATTGGGCAGATAGTTATGCCTATCCGTATGCGGGTATGGATCCCATGCAAGGTCGCCGTCCGAGTGACAGTACACTTTCGGTTGATCGTGCCTACGTAGATTGGACAGTGTTGAAAGGTGAAGTTCCTGTAGCATTAACGATTGGTCGACAACCAAGTTCCGATGGTCCTTCTCATCAGTTCAAAGATAATACAGTCCGTAAATCAACCTACTCAGCCCTTAGTTTTGATGGGGGAGCAGATGGTGTTGTAGCAACTGTTGGACTTCAAAAATTGACAGGTATCCCAGAGTTGGCATTGCGCGTAGGATATGGTAAGGGTTATCAACAAAATACAGGTGCTAGTTATACGGGAGCCGCAGGAATCAGCGATACCAAAGTTGGTGGTGTCTTTTTAGATGCTGGACTTGGTATTGCAGGCTCATTGGTACAAATTAGTGCGGTTAAGGCGACTAATGTTGTTTCGAATACAGTTGATGCTAAAGGTTCTACAAATGCGAATATAGGTGATGTAAGTCTCTACACAGCGATGGTTGAATTTACGAATTTGGCGAATACTAATCTTGATTTGTTTGCGCACTATGCTATGTCAGTTTCTTCACCGAATGGTGTAACAAGTTCATATTATGGTATGCCAATGGGACTATTAACTAATACAACTGGAGATACTGCTGAAAAAACAGGTCACGCATTTTGGGTTGGTGGACGCTATACATTTGAAAATGCACTATTAAATAATCCTCGTGTAGGTCTTGAATACAATCATGGTAGTAAAAACTGGTTTAGCTTTACGCAAGGTTCCAATGATGTGACGAACAAACTAGCAACACGTGGTGATGCAGTGGAAGCGTACTATATTCAACCAATTAACCGTTATGCGTATCTTCGTGTAGGGGCACAGGTGATCAACTATGATTATAGCGGCAGTGGAATGCAAATTGGAGCACCGACGGCAATGGCATTGATTCCAGCTCCAAATAATGCTTTAGTACTTGATAAATTAACAAATTATTACTTACTTTTCAACGTCAACTATTAATTACGAGGAGTAGAATATGGGTATGTTTGAACAGATGAGTATACGAGCCAAAATTTGGCTCGTTGTAGCATTGAGTGTTGTTGCGTTGGTTATTATCAGTATCGTGACTGTTAGTGCACTTTCGGCATCCAAAGAGAGTTTTAATAGTTTTAAAGAGCGCGAGCTTCGATTGATTATTATCTCTAATGATATTGCCAGTAATCTTGCACAAATGCAAAATGTCTTGCTTACTGCTTCAGCATCCCAAATGACACTCGAATCAGATTATGAAAAATCAACGGGTAGTATTCAGCAAAAGCTGGATGAGGATATAAAAGAGCTTGAAAAGTTCACCTCCAATGATGGCATGGGTGAGTTAAAACCTATTGTTGACAATATCCGTATCCGCTTGAAGAGCTTGAATGTCATGGGCGGATCGATGATAGAGACATTTACAGATGATACCAATGTTCTTGAAGATCGTGTTGATGCAGTGAGCGCTTTTAACTCGGTAGCAATAAAAACAAAAAGTGAACTTACGTTGCTTATCACTTTCTCGAACGAAAAGCTTGATGCAAATCTTATTTCATTTGATGAAACATTAGACTCCTATCGCTTGACCCTTATCATTATTAGTGCTTTGTTTATTTTAGTATTAATTGTTTTAAGTTCAATAATTGGAACAATGATTCAAAAATCAATCCGATCTTTAGAGCATACGATGGCAGATGTAGACCAGCGTCATGATTTTACCTTTGTCAATAGTCGAAAAGGGGATGATGAAATAGGACATATTTTCCAAAGTGTCGGAAGGATGATTGCTTCTACCAAAGTGGTACTCCAAAATTCGAAACAGACTTCACGTCAAAACAGTGATGTAGCCGACAAATTACAAATAAATTTTTCATCAATGGTGCAAAATTTACGCGCTAATTCAAAAGATATGCGTTTGGCATCGCAAAATGGTGATGAAATCAAAGAGTTAATTCAATTAATGATACGAGAAGCCAATGAAGTGAAAGCAGAGATTGAAAGTGCTCAGAAAAATTTGCATTCCTCCAATACTAGTATTATGGAGATGATTGAAAAAATTGGGCATGCGTCAGAGATGGAAGCAGCGTTGGTCAATGATCTTAATCAGCTTAATGCGGATGCGTCACAGATTAAGAGTGTTTTGACGGTTATCGGTGATATTGCAGATCAAACCAATCTTTTGGCACTAAATGCCGCTATCGAAGCAGCGCGCGCAGGTGAACATGGACGTGGATTTGCTGTGGTCGCCGATGAAGTACGCAAGTTGGCAGAACGTACTCAAAAAAGTCTTACGGAGATCAACTCTACGATCAGCGTTATTGTTCAGTCTATCGGGGATGTCAGTGACAAGATGAATTCAAACGCGCAAAATATCAAGCAGCTCAACAGTGTTTCATCCGAGGTAGAGAGTCAAATTAGTGATACCGTCTCTACTATGAATCAAACGAGTGATGCTATGGGAAAAACATTGCGTACTCTGACCGTTACAACGAATGATGTTGAACATATTATTCATGAAATCAATCGAATGGATAGTAATCTCAATAGTGCAATCGGGTCAGTTGAAACTATTAATAGTGAAATAAAAGAGTTGACACAAACCTCTCTAGCCCTTAATGAGCAACTTCGCCAGTTCAAAACAGAATAAATTTCACCTAAGAGTGAGATTTTTTCTCCCTCTTTCTTCTTTTCCCCCCCTGATTTTCCAATTTGTTTTTTTTTTAAGCAATCCTTGAGATTGTTTTAGGATATGATTAAGCATTCCTATCTTTTCAAAAGGGTTGTTAATGATTGAGCCAGTCAGTCCAGAGTACAAAAAGTTTTACGATATATTTGAAAGTGTTGATCAGACTAAAGTATCGGAGTTTAAAGATTTTTTAGATGCCAATGCTGTTAATTTTAATCTCTTCAAGGATGGAAGTTTTATTGAGCGTTCTTTTCCTTTTGATATGATCCCCCGTATCATTCCTAAAGAAGAGTTTGATCACTTGGAGGCTGGAATTATTCAGCGTGTTAAAGCTTTGAATGCTTTTCTTAATGATGTATACGGTGAACAAAAAATTCTAAATGATGGAATTGTTCCTCGTGAGTATGTTGATTCGGCGAAGGGTTTTTTGCCTGAGTTTATGGGAGTCATCTCTCCTAAAGGGATTCGTACTCATATCAGTGGAATTGACTTAGTCAAAGATGCTGTTACGAACAAATGGATTATCTTAGAAGACAATCTTCGTGTCCCAAGCGGTGTTAGTTATCCTCTTACGATTCGTCGCGCATTTCGTCATACGTATCCTGAATTTTTCGAATCAATGAAAATCTCAAAAATCAAACAATATGGCGACCAGCTCAAAGCTGCCATGGATTATGTCAATACAGGAGGACTCAATGTTGTCCTCACTCCAGGACGATACAACTCCGCTTATTATGAGCACAGTTATCTTGCTAAAATCACAGGTGCAACACTTGCCTTGGGTGAAGATTTGATTGTTGAAAATAATGAAGTATTCTTACGTGTTTATAATGGAGAGCGTAGACGAGTAGGGGCAATTTATCGTCGTCTTGATGATGATTTCCTTGACCCTCAAGAGTTTGATGCAGAAAGTTTGATCGGAGTTCCACATCTTGCTGCTGCATATCGTGCAGGTAACGTTGCCATTATGAACAGTATCGGAAATGGTGTAGCTGATGATAAAGGAATTTATTACTTTGTCCCTCAGATGATTCAGTATTATTTGAATGAAGAGCCACTTTTGTCCAATGCACCGACTTATTTGCCGTATTATGAAAAAGATCGTGAGTATGTCCTTGCCAATATTGACACACTCGTTATCAAAGATGTTGCTGAAGCAGGTGGATACGGAGTATTGTTTGGTAACCGTCTCACTCCGAAGGAGCGTGAAGAGATCATTGCTATGATTGTGGCGGATCCACGTCGCTTTATTGCGCAAGAGGTAATCGAATTTTACGACTTGCCATGTATGATGGAAGGGGAAATCCTTCCTAGAAAAGCGGATTTACGTGCGTATGTTATTCACGGTGAAGAGATTAGCGTGAGTATGGGGGGCTTAACCCGTTATGCGATGGAAGAGGGTAATTACCTCGTCAACTCGTCTCAAGGGGGCGGGTTCAAAGATACATGGGTGGTGGAATTATGATGACAAATGATGTGGCGATTTCGCTCAATACGGCACAAAGACTTTATTGGTTCGGACGGTATGTTCAGCGTGCTGAAACTCTTTTACGAGAACTTGTTAATAGTTATGATTATGTTATTGATCGCGATGTCGATGATGGTCGGAAACTCTATGCAAAACTAGGTGTTGAGCTTGATTATAGTAATGCGCTTGATTTTTTGAAGCAGGGCGTTTATGGGGAACATAGTTCAAGTATTGAATCCATTATTCGATGGGCGCGTGAAAATGCAATTGAAACACGACATTTATTGGATGAACGTGGATTTGCAGCACTCAATAAAATTCACAATCATATCGTAGCAGGGCGTGATAGTGTTGTTAGCCCTACATCCTTGGAAGAGATGATCGATGATTTTGCCCTTATACTGGGGATTTTTTCCTCAGAGCTTGGACGACCTAAAGCGTATAATTTTATCCGATTGGGACAATATACAGAACGATTTGATCTTATTTTGAGACTTTATAGTGATCTTGATCTTGTTAATGCTGAACTTGAAGGAATGAACGCAATTGCACGACGGCTTAATGACTCATATCAACCACTTGTTATTAGCGCAACTGATATTTCTGAAGTGCTTGATGGCGTGAATGGAGTTATTAGTCGTGTTATTGCTGATAAGACATCCTCTCAATCACAATCGCAGGGATGAGTATGGGGTTGATAGAAGAAGTTTTCACCATTGAACTTCCTGTAGGAGAGTCTTTTCGGATTCAGAGATGTCGCTATGTCCCCACAAAGGGGGAAAGTTCTAAGCGTATTTCTGTTGTAAGTGGTATACATGGAGATGAGTTAGAGGGGCAATACGTCTGTTTCTTACTCGGAGAATGGTTACGTCAAAATCCCGAAAAGATTCGAGGAACCATTGATATTTATCCTGCAATCAATTCGTTGGGGCTAGACAGTATTACTCGCTCTATCCCTTTTTATGATGTTGATCTTAATCGTGCTTTCCCTGGAAGTAAAAATGATTTTCTTCCTGCTCAAATTGCGGATGGAGTGGTCAATGTAATGCGAGGGTCTGATTTCGCTATTGATATTCACTCTTCTAACGTTTTTTTACGAGAAATCCCCCAAGTTCGTATCGCAAAGTCTCAAGAAGCGACATTAGTACCATTAGCAAATCTACTCAATATTGATTTTGTATGGGTTCATGATGCCGTGACTGTTTTGGAATCAACCTTCGCGCATGCGATGAATACGATTGGAACTAAAACTCTTGTAGTAGAGATGGGTGTTGGGATGCGTTTGGGTAAGGCGTATGGACATCAATTATTAGATGGACTTTTAAATCTGATGGCGCATGAGGGGATTTTGGATATTGAACCTCTTAATGTTCGTTTTCCTATTCAGTCGCATGTCGGCGAGGTGGCGTACCTTAACGCATCTGTTCCGGGTCTTTTTGTTCCAGCAATCGAGCATTGTAAAATGGTTTCAATAGGGGACGTAGTAGGGCATATTGTAAGTGCTCTTAGCGGTGAAGTTTTGGATGAAGTGATTGCTCCTATTGGAGGTATCTTGTTTACCCTTAGAGCCTATCCTATTGTTTATGAAGGCTCATTGGTTGGGCGAATTTTCGGGGAGAATCAATGAAGCGTTTTGAGATAGTAACACTAGAATCTCCTAATCGAGCACCGTTGCGTATTGAGGGGTTTTTGTTCGGAGAAGAGAATACCAAAGGACCTTCCCTTGCCATAGTCGGAGCCATGAGCGGTGACCATGTTAATCAGCTTTATGTAGCATCGGGATTGGTGGAGTATTTACGCATCAAAGAAGAAGAAGGGAAGATAATTGGGAAAATCCTTGTTATCCCTGCCGTTAACGCATACGCGCTCAATATGGGAGAGAAAAACTGGCCATTGGATAAAACTGATATGAATATGATGTTCCCTGGATACCACGAAGGGGAAACAACTCAGCGGATTGCAGCACGTCTTTTTGACACCCTCAAAGGATATGATTACGGGATTATTTTAGAGGGTCGTCGTGATCAGGGTATGTGTTTGCCATACGTGAAGCTCATCAAAAGTGGTTATGAAGATTTGGAGTCTGCCAAAGATTTAGGAATCAGTTTTATCCATTATCGCCCCTACGATCCGATAGAGACCGCAATGCTCCAATATAATTGGCAACTGTGGGAAACGAAAGCATTTTCGATTGTGTTTGGAAAAAATGGTGCAATTGACCAAAATGATAGTGATGAAGTCCACACCGCATTGGTTCGTTTTCTTTCTAAGCGAGGGCTACTAGAACATAGTGTTTTTGAGGGACGTACGAGTAATATTATCGACCCCAACAATATGACACTACTAAAAGCATCACGGGCAGGGATCTTTATCTCTAAAGTACGATGTGGTACGCATGTGGATAAGGGAGAAAAGTTAGGAAAAATCATCGACGCTTTAAGTGGACAGAGACGTGAAAATATTATTTCCCCTTGTGAGGGAATTGTTACATGTCAGTATTCTCACCCACTTATCTTCCAAAATTCAATCGCATTTCGGATTGCATCGGTAGAAATGTGTGGCTTATTAAGTTAAAATCTTTTTGGCACACTCATTGATCCGTTTCCCGTCGGCTAATGCGCCGAGTGTTTTGGAAGCGGCTCCCATGACTTTGCCGATTTCTTTTATGCTTGTTGCCCCTGTTTCAAGGATAATCGCACGTAGTGCGGTTTCTAATTCTTCGTCGCTTAGTTGTTTAGGAAGGTACGTTTCAAAAATAGCGGCTTCCGATGCCTCTTTTTCATACAAATCTTCACGACCCGCATCACGGTATTGACTCATAGCATCGTTGCGCTGTTTGACTTGTTTTTGAATGATTTTGATAACATCTTCATCGCTTAGCTCTTTGCGTTCATCCACTTCGATTTGTTTCATCGCACTGCTTAGAAGACGTAACGCATCACGAAGTGCATTGTTTTTCTCTTTCATAGCAGTTTTTATATCATTAGTTATGGTCTCTTTGAGGGTCATATTTCATCCTTGGAACTATTTTTGCTTATTATAGCCAAATAACCAATGGGATTTAATATGCGCATCTCTCTTCCTCTTTTAATCTCGTTACTATCATTGTTTTTAACTGGGTGCACTGCAAAGCTAATGGATCCAGAAATAGCATTTACTCCTCCGAAATATGTCGAGGAAATGCCCTCACGAGAAGAGGAAAACATCTTTACATCACAAGGAAGTTTGTTCGGGCAAGGGGATAGTCCTCTCTTTTCAGATCACAAAGCTATGCACGTCAATGATATTGTGACGGTAGTTATTTCAGAAGCGGCAACAAGTTCGAATAAAGCGACTAAGGCGTTAAGTGAGTCCGATACTATGGGACTTGGAGGGGGAGCTTTTACCTCAACGGGAGGAAATTCTGCGGTTAATTCTGCCGTGAGTAAGCTCAATGGGATTGGAAATATAGGGTTCAATGCGGGTTCAACCTCCAGTTATGCAGGGGTTGGGGCTGCTACGAAGAATGCTACGTTTACATCGACGGTATCAGCACGTATTGTGAAGGTAATGGCAAATGGGAACTATTTTATCACAGGGCGACGTGAAATTATGGTTGATGGGCAAAAGCAGATTATGCAGCTTAGTGGGGTGATTCGACCCTATGATATTGATCTAAATAATCAAATTACTTCCGCGAAAATTTCGGATTCGAAAATTTTGTATGCCAATGAAGGTGATGTCGATCGCTCGGTTAATCAAGGGTGGGGTAGTAAGATTATTCAAGCCATATGGCCATTTTAATGAAACTATTACTCTCTTTTATGCTTCTGGCTTCATTGGGCAATGCTGCTGATTTTTTATTGATCGGGGACTCGATGGCGGAAGCTGTTGATAAGCCGTTGGAGAGACGTTTTGCGAATACGGCTCATACTTATTCCTCTTTTTTTAAGAGGGGGACGACGGTTGATTATTGGGTACATAATCCCCAATTGTATCTTTATGTACAGCAACGCCATCCTGACTATCTCCTTATTTCGCTGGGAACCAATGATATTGTTGCTCAAAAATCAAACGAGAAGATTATTTCAGATTTACGGATTTTGATAAATGCTCTTTCGCAAAGTGGTGTAAATCCTAATACAATCATTATTATTGCACCCCCGATTCCCAACGATAATAATCTCAATGAAGCATTACAATTGGCGTTTGGCGATTATGTTTTCCCTTCAAAATCAAGAGCATTGGAGTTAAAAGCCGATCATGTTCATCCAACTCCTGCTTCCAATGAACGATGGAGCGATGAACTTTTCTATTATCTTAGCCCTGTTATTAATGCACCTACTGTTACGCAATAGCTTGTTATGTACGGTGCAATTTTTCGTATCTTTTTTCTTTTATTTCTCCCCATATCCTTTTGGATTATTTACTCTTGGTCGCTTCAAACGTTTCAAATAGCCTCTGTGGAGCTTCCAAAAATGGATAAAATTGAATTGCTGCGATTATCCCCTACAAGCTCAAAGTCAACATTTGAACTGCCGCCTCAGCCTAAGCCTATTAAGAAAGTGCTGTCTGTTTCAGCAGTTTTGGATAAAAATATTAGTAATACTAAACCTAAAACACCTATAACGAAGAAGTATAAAACGAAGGTAACTCCTATAATAGCGGGCAATATGCGTCTTTTTATATTAGGTGATTCTATGGGAGAGGGTGTTACTTTAGGACTTGGAGAGATGAAGAAAAAATATCCTATTGATTTTATGTCGATTGCTAAATGCTCTACGACAACCCACTATTGGCTCGGATATTCTGGATTGGAAGAAAAAATTTTAGCCTATAAACCTACGATAATTTTGATTGTATTGGGGACAAATGAGTGGAATGGGGTAGGGAGTTCCACAAAGCTTCGGATTCTAAAGATACACAATCGGCTCGAAAAATTGGGGATTAAAACACTGTGGATTACCCCTCCTGTTGCGAAATCAACTCAGTTTTATGAGATGGTGCATGATGTTTATGGTGAGAGGGTCTATGATTCACGTTTTTTAGACGTTCCTCGTGGGCGCGATCATATTCATCCAACGATGCAGGGATATATTCGATGGACGAGTGATATTTTAGCCTCCCTTAATATAAAGAAGGGTCAATGAATTTAATACTACCTCTTTTTGAAGGCTTTTCGCTTGGAACAGAAATGATGCTTGCCCTTTTACCATGGCTAGCTCTTATCTACTACAGCGTTGTACTGTGGGATGGGAAGAGATTCTTTTTAGTTTTTTCAGGACTTTTATTTATATGGAGTGTGTCCCAATTTTCTTTTATCGCGATGGGGGTTATTATCGCCTTGAGCCTGATCAATTTTGGCTTATTACGCCTTTTGCAAACTTCTCCAAGGAACGCCATCTTTTGGGGTGGTATTGCATTTAATCTTTTGGTTCTTATTGTTTTTAAATATATTCCCACTTCACAGCTTGATAAACCTCTTCATCTTTTAGGTATATACGAGAGTATTCAAATCATCGGTCTGTCTTTTTACGTATTTCACGTCGTATCGGTTTTCGCTGATATCAAAAGTAGCCGCATTAATGAACCTATTGCTTTCATGACCTTTATGAGTTATCTCCTTTATTTCCCCAAAATTATCACAGGGCCATTAATCCGCTATAACGCATTTAAAGATGAAATCGACAAACCATCTATTTCTGAATCATTTGTTATGGAGGGGATTGGGTTGATAATCATCGGGCTAGTTAAAAAAGCGGCTGCCGATTATATCGCCCTTTATCCTTTGTCGATTTATGCCAATCCCTCTGGATATAATGGTTTTGACCATCTTTTTGCTATGTATGGATTCGCATTGTATATCTTTCTTGATTTTTCTGCGTATACCGATATGGCAAGAGGAATTTCAAGGGTGTTTGGTATCGAACTCCCCAACAATTTCGCCTCACCGTATCGCTCAACGTCGATGATAGAATTTTGGAAACGATGGCATATTACCCTTTCAACATGGATACGTGATTATCTTTATATTCCCCTTGGCGGTTCACGTAGAGGTTTAGGTCGTAGCTATTTCAATGTTATGATCGCATTCATCCTAAGCGGTATTTGGCATGGGGTTGGTGCTAATTTTGCGTTGTGGGGAGCGATGCACGGTATAGGCGTGGTCGTCAATCGTTTTGTCACCTCAAAGATGAAGATCCATTATGTATGGGGATGGTTTTTTACTTTTCATTGGGTCTCTTTGGGATGGATCTTTTTTGCTAACCCTATCGACGACGCGCTATTGAGTTTGCTCAAGATTTTTACCGATTTTCGATGGGACATGATTGTAACGGTCATTAGCAACAATTGGGTGTGGTATTTGGCAACTTTTATTGGATTGATTTACTCATTATGGGATGATAAAGTCGTCGTTTGGTGGAGCTCAACTTTTCAAAAAATCCATTTTATCTTGAAAGTTATTGTTTTTTGGATGGTTTTGGGACTTGTGTTGTTTAGCCATTTAGGTGCAGTCAATGTTTTCATATATCAGAAGTTTTAGATAACCTTTGATTATTAAAAAAGCTCCTCTACCGTATAATCACACCATTAATGTTGAAAATTATCAATCCTTAAAAGGCACCCCCATTGAAAAAAGCCCTCCTAACCCTAACCCTCATCACCACCTTTGCCAACGCCGAAATGATACATCTCAATGATAAAGAAGTCGTCCTCGATACCGACACGAAACTAGTGTGGCAGGACAACAGCGACGTAAAAACAGTGAATAAAAACTGGCAAGGGGCAATCGATTATTGTGAAAATCTCTCTTTTGCAGGTTTCAATGATTGGAAGCTTCCAAATATTGAAACTTTAAAAGCTCTCTATCCTAAGAAACAATATTTAACTAATTTGGTGAGTGACTATTATTGGTCGTCGTCTAGCAATGTTGACGATAGTAACTATGGCTTGGTTGTGAATTTCAACTATGGCGGTGTTTACACCAGCTATAAGAGCTATAACTATTATGTGCGTTGTGTGCGAGACAGTACTTTGACCCTTGTCTCTTTCTCTTCGTTCTTAGGAGCCGTAAACACAGCGTCAATAGAGAAAGAAAAGGTCGTGTTACGCTCTTCGCGCCATAGCGCGGCAGAATTTTTAGTACAGTATAACGGACGAAGCTATATGGGAACAAAAGATTCCATCTCTACTCAATTAGGACTAAAGCCTTCCTCTTTTTCCGATTTGCCATTTAATGATATTCAAAAACAAACCCAAGAGAATCTCAATAGCTACCTAACCATAGCCACAATCCCCTCTCCGACACTACCCTCACCTCTCAATCTCGTTAAAGATGAATTTGAAACCAAAGCCGAATTTACTGATCGGGTAAAAACCAAAAGTGCCGAGAGGGAAGCCGAAATAGCACGACTCCAAGAAAAATATCGCCACGACGTAGAAGGACGAAATGCTGATCTTGAAAGCCGAAAAGCGAACATCGAAGCGAAGAAAAAAGAGTTTTTGTTTCAAAACTTCGCCCTTGTAATGGGGGAACCCAAGCTTACGAATGCGACGTATGACCCTGAAACAGCTACGATGTTTGTGGATGTGAGTATGAGCAGTGCGCAGTGGTCGAAAAAAGTGGGAATTGCAATGGCAGATAGGAATCAAGCCAAAGCATTTAAAAACAGTGTAAACGATGCCAAATCAACGGTAACTTTCGCCTACGAAAACGATGCCTTTGTCTTGAAAAATATTGATGTAGATTTCAACTCTCAATCATATATAGCTACGTTGACCGACACCGACTACAAACCCGAACGTGTCGCCGTAACCCTTGAAAACAAAAAAGTAGCCTTCAACGAGCTCCAAAACCCCAACCTCGTCGATAAATACCAAGTATCGGCATTAGGCTACAGTGACTCCGCCAGTGCCAAAGGGCTAAAATACAATGATGATTTAGCCCCTCTCGTTAAATCAATTAAGCAATCCCCTATCGACCCCAAAAAATGGCTCTTCGCCATTGCGGTTGAAAAATACGACGAAGCCGATCCCGTCATCTATGCGACCAATTCCGCTAACTCCTTTATCTCAGTAATGCAAAAACGGTTGGGGATAGATGAACGTCATACGTATGCCTTTCTCGACGAAAAAGCCACCTCTGCCAAGATCAAAGATAACTTAGAGAGAATGCTCTCCAATGTCAAAGAGGGTGATCAAGTCTATTTCTACTATAGCGGTCACGGTATCCCCTTGGAAGAAGAAGCTTATATCCTTCCCAAAGATAAAGTCGTCGATTTCGTGAGTAAAGAAAAAGAGTTTATGGTACGTAATATCTACAAACAACTCAGTGATTCCAAAGCCTCCAAAATCGTCACCTTTATGGATAGCTGTTTTAGTGGAAGCACCGATGGTATCTCCAATGTCAAAGGAGTCGCAGCAGGACTATTTCGACTAAAAAAAGTAGAGTTTGATAAAGAAAAAATGGTAGTTCTCACCGCAGGAACTAGCAGACAATTCTCCAATGCGTACGCTGAAAAAGGAAACCGTCTCTTTAGCTACTACCTCACCAAAGCAATAGCCACCAAAGAAAACCTCGACATTGACACCCTCTACGCTGACATATACGCCAACGTCAAAGAAGAGAGTTTGAAAATGGGAGACATCAAACGCCAAGAACCTCAGATTGAGGGGAATAGGGGGATAGGGTTGCGATGACACTCTGTGACATAGGCAATACAACAGCCGATATTCTTGAAAATGGATTACGACGAAAAATACCCCTTACCGAATTTGACCCTGAATCATTTGAGTGTGAGGTTTGGTATGCCAATGTTAACCGCGCATTAGACGAAAAAGTGGAAAATTTACCCCATTGGCACACTATCAGCACCTTGATCGAGAGAGATAAATACTATCCGACGATGGGGATTGATCGGATATTGGTGTGTGAAGCCATAGAAGATGGGGTGATCGTGGATGCGGGGAGTGCCATTACGGTGGATGTGATGAGCGATGGTATCTATGAGGGGGGATTTATTTCCCTTGGGTTACGTTCAGCGCATGAAGCGTACGGGCGATTGTCACCTGCATTGGATGTGTCATTTAACTTTGAGGTAGATTTGGATAAAATGGCGAAAAATACCCCTGATTCCGTTACGATAGGCTTTTTGGCTCCATTGGTTCATGAGATTCAACGCGTTAACAAGCCAATTTATCTAACGGGAGGCGATGCACCGATTTTTGCGCGCTATTTCACTGATGCTATTGTGGATGAGATACTGGTTTTTAAGGGTATGCAAAAGTTAATCAATAAAGGGTCAAAATGTTAAGTGTTGCACTGCCAAAAGGACGAATCGCTGAGGATACGTTAGAACTTTTTGAGACGATTTTCGGAAGCAGTTTCAAATTTGATGATCGTAAACTCATTTTAGAGACAGAAAATTTTAAATTTTTATTAGTACGTAACCAAGACGTGGCAACCTATGTCTATCATCAAGCTGCCGATATTGGAGTCGTGGGTCTTGATACACTTGAAGAGCAGGGGTTGGATGTTATACGTCTTCTCGATCTTCAAAAAGGGAAATGCCGTGTTGCTATTGGTATGCGTGCAGGAGAAAAGCCCGATTTTACGAAAAGTGAGATCAAAGTAGCCACGAAGATGATTAATATTACCAAGCGTTATTTCGCCGAACGGGCGGTTGCTGCGGATATTATCAAACTTTATGGTTCGATTGAGTTGGCTCCTCTCGTAGGGCTTGCGGATATGATTGTCGATGTAGTTGAGACAGGCAGTACAATGAAGCAAAACGGGCTGGAAGTGGTGGAAACAATTATGGAATCAACTACCCACCTCATTGCCAACAAAAACAGCTTTTTTGAGAAAAAAGGGGAGATATTGGATTTGTATGAAAAGATCAACAAACTCCTTTATCCGAAGATTTAACGTTCTAAACTGTTACCTATAGCCACTTACTTCTTTTTCTTCCCCTCTTTGAGGGTTTTTCTCCTTTTTATACCTCTTTTGTAATCTTTTTTTGTTACCATATTCCTAACTATACTAAACATCATCAGGAGTTTTCATGGCACTTAAAGTAGCAATTAACGGAACAGGTCGAATAGGGCTTATCGTAGCAAAAATTATCGCATCACGGGACGACATCGAGTTAGTAGCACTCAATACAACGGCAAAACCTGAAATGCTCGAATATCTTTTGAAATTTGATAGTGTTCATCGCGGAGTAGATGCCAAAATTATTGACGAAAATACGATTGCTATCGCTGGGCAAAATGTTCGTATGTTTCGTGAGCGTGATATGGAAAAAGTGGACTTTGGAAGTACAGGCGCTGAAGTGGTTATCGAATGTACAGGTGTTTTCTTGACACAAGAAACATGTCAAAAACATCTCAAAAATGGTGTTCGAAAAGTGGTTATGTCCGCACCTGCTACGGATGATTCTCCGATGTATGTTATTGGGGTCAACTCCGATAGCTACAAAGGGGAAGCAATCATTTCCAATGCAAGCTGTACGACCAACTGTTTGGGGCCGATCACCAAAGTTTTAGATGATGCGTTTGGGATAGAAAATGCTCTTATGACAACGATTCACTCGTATACTAACGATCAAAATGTTTTGGACGTTAAGCACGCCAAAGATCCTCGTCGCGCACGTGCAGCAGCATTGAATATGATCCCAACCTCTACGGGTGCGGCAAAAGCAATCGGTAAAGTTATGCCTCATCTTCAAGGAAAACTCAACGGTTATGCGATGCGTGTTCCGACTCCTGACGTTTCAGTCGTCGATTTGACAGCAAATCTCTCTCGAAGTGTAACGAAAGAGGAGATTTATGCAGCCTTTACAGCAGCGAGTGAGGGAGCATTTAAAGGCTTAATCGAAGTGGATAATGACAAGCGTGTGTCGTCTGATTTCGTTGGGTCAACCTTTAGTGCGACATACGTTCCTGATATGACGAGTGTTATCGGCGGAACAACGGTGAAAGTTCTGGCATGGTATGACAATGAGTGGGGTTACAGTAGCCGTCTCGTAGATATGACAGTTCTTGTGGGGAACCATTAATGTTACGCTATAAAGGGGACTTTGACACCCAGGATCTTGATCTTGTAAGCGTGGAGGGGGCGTATATCGCTCTAAAATCGGAGAAAGAGGGCGGATTGGTTGGTTATTATGACTTACCAAAATCATCCTTAGTACTGTGTGATGATGTCACTTCTTCACTTTTAGGAGCGTCAACTTCTATTGAGACAATTGCTGTTGTTGGTATTGGTGGTTCAACATTGGGAATCAAAGCGATTGATCGATTGCTTCGTTCCAAAACAACGGATGCTAAAAAAATCGTCTATTTTGAAAATTCGGATCCCGTTAGTATTACCCAAGAGACAGCTCAAATTGATTATGAAAAAACCCTTTTTGTCGTGATTTCCAAATCAGGGGGGACGGTTGAAACTCTCTCTATCTTCAAGCATCTGATTGCAACGTTTGATATTGCTCTACAAGATTCAAAAAAAGTTATAGTAGTCAGTGATGATGGCTCTATTCTGAGTCAATTCGCTGATCACTATAATATTAGACGTTTTGTGATTCCCTCCAACGTAGGGGGGCGTTTTTCTGTTTTAAGTGCTGTTGGTGTTGTTCCTTTGCTATTAGCTGGATTTGATGTCGCTGGGATTTTAAGTGGTGCGCAATCTTTTGGTGAACGTTTTTGGGATCGACAAGAAGATCATCTTCTTCACAAAGCGGCATTTTATGTTGCAAATGCCAAGAATCATCCGATTAATGTCCTCTTCTCTTATTCGGATCGATTTGAAGAGTTTGGAAAATGGACGGTACAATTGTGGGGTGAATCATTAGGAAAATTAAATCATAGTGGGCAAAGAGTAGGGCTAACGCCTATCTCTCTTATCGGTTCAGTTGACCAACATTCATTTCTTCAGCTCATTATCGAGGGACCTTTGAATAAAACAGTTACCTTTATGAGCGTTGAACACTCGAATGATACCTTGATGATTCCCGAAATGAATCTTCCTTTCTTGGAAAAAAGTGATTTTGTGAATGGAAAATCATTTGATACGTTGATTAATGCCCAATGTCATGCGACAATGCAAAGCGTTGCGCAAAGTGGTGTGAGTGTTGATGAGATTATTTGGGACTCTGTAGACGAAGCATCCGTGGGCGAAATGATTTTCTATTACGAACTTCTTACTTCGGCTTCAGGGGCACTACTGGAGGTGGATACGTATAACCAACCGGGTGTAGAACTCGGAAAGCAGATATTACAAAGCTACTTTCAGCACTAAAATGAATGTTAGTCGAGTAACCAAATTCTAAAAACTTTCCCTTTTATGGGGCGTTTTGTTATTTTCTTATGAGTAGCTTCGGCTAGCTCTCTAGGAATTGCAACGTAGCTAAGATGGTCAAGTTGGTCAATTTTACCGATTTGATCGCTTGTCAATCCTCCCTCGTGAATCAATGCCCCCACAATATCACCTGCCCGTAATTTTTCTTTTTTTCCTGCATCAATACAGATCGTTTGCATCGGGGTGGAGACAGTATGAGAATTACGAAGATTTGGAAGGTCTTGCAGTTCTATGTTACGATCAAGCGAATGGAATGAGTCGATTTGATGGGAGCTTACAAGGGTAATAGCGGTTCCATCCATCCCAGCACGTCCTGTTCGACCAATACGGTGGATATAGCGATCCAGTTGTTGAGGAACGTCATAGTTGATAATAGCATCAAGCCCCTCAATATCAATACCGCGTCCAGCAACATCTGTGGCGACTAGAAACGGGGCACTTCCATTTCGAAACTGGATAATCGCTTCGTTGCGGTCAAACTGCTCCATATCTCCATGAAGTGCTATCGCGTGGATACCTGCATAGTTAAGTGTTTCACATAGTTCTGATGCTACAACTTTTGTATTACAAAAAACAATGGCATTAGTAACCGAATGATGACGCAATACAGTATTTAATGCTGATGTTTTATCATTAACAACATAGGCTATTTCGGTAATAGCGGGGGCTTTTTCAGTCGTATGCGTTTTAATAAAAATAGGACTTTTAGTCAGCTTTGCTGTGAGCTCTTTGATGGATTCAGGATAGGTGGCTGAAAAGAGGAGGGTTTGTTTGGGGGAGGGTAAATAGCCGAAGATAGCTTCAATATCGTCGATAAATCCCATATCCACCATTTGATCCGCTTCGTCCAAAACGCTCATTGTGCATGATTTGAGATCAAGATCTTCCATCGTTAAAAGCTTAAGAACACGCCCTGGTGTTCCGACGATAATATGGGCTCCATGGGTCAAAGAGTGGCGTTGCGCTTTCATAGGGACACCACCACAAAGGGTGAGAAGTTTGATATTTCCGATATCCGAAGCACACGAACGGATCACTTTGGCAACTTGTTCAGCCAGTTCACGAGTCGGACACAAAACCAGTGCTTGAGCAGCAAAATATCGAGGATTTATATTTTGTAAAATTCCCAAAGCAAACGCCAACGTTTTACCGCTACCTGTAGAGGCTTGGGCGACAATGTCAGACCCTTTTAAAATAACAGGCAGTGATTGCGCTTGTATGGGGGTCATAGTATTGAAATTTAACCGTTTTAATGCGGTTTGCAATGGAGCATGAAGAGGTAAAGTGGTAAAAGAGGACATGGTGTTGCTTTAATAAGTAGATGTGTGATTATAGCATACCCCGAAGGGTATAAGAGAGAAGGGACGGATTAAACCGCTTTAATAGTTACGCCATATTTCTCTTGAGCAACATCACGTGCTTGGAGTTTATAGCTAGCAATCTCATTAAAATTGAGATATTTATAAACATCTGCTTCTTTTCCCGCGAGTTTTGAAGGAACGATACTCATATACTCTTCTACGGTTGGGATACGTCCAAGTTTTGCACATACAGAGGCTAGCTCTGCTGATCCAAGATAAACTTGTGTCCCTTTACCAAGACGGTTGTCGAAGTTACGGGTAGAAGTTGAGAATACCGTTGAACCCTCACGAGAGCTTGCTTGGTTCCCCATACACAATGAACACCCTGGAACTTCTGTTTGCGCTTCAATAGCGTTATAAACGTCATAGTAGCCTTCATTGATAAGTTGTTGCTCATCCATACGTGTTGGTGGTACAATCCAGAATTTTTCAACGGCAATTTTGCCCTCACCGCGCATCACTTCACCCGCTGCACGATAGTGACCGATATTCGTCATACAGCTTCCTAAGAATACTTCATTAATTTCAGTTCCAGCAACTTCACTAAGAAGTTTAACGTTATCCGGATCATTTGGGCATGCCAAAATCGGCTCTGTGATTTCGTTTAAATCGATTTCGATGATCGCTGCATACTCAGCATCTGCATCCGCAGACATCAATGATGGAGCGGCTAACCACTCTTTCATTTTGTTAGCACGGCGTTGGAGAGTACGCGCATCTTCATAGCCATCTGCAATCATTGCTTCAATAAGGGCAACGTTTGATTTTAGGTATTCGATAACTGGTTCTTCATTAAGGTGAACCGTACATGCCGCTGCTGAACGTTCCGCTGATGCATCAGAGAGTTCAAATGCTTGTTCAACTTTCATCGTTGGTAGCCCTTCGATTTCCAAAACACGTCCGTTGAAAATGTTTTTCTTACCTTTTTTCTCAACGGTCAAAAGACCCGCTTTGATGGCATAATAAGGGATAGCATTTACAAGGTCACGAAGTGTGATTCCCGCTTGCATCTCTCCCTTAAAACGTACCAAAACAGATTCAGGCATTTCAAGAGGCATTGCACCTGTAACCGCTGCAAACGCAACAAGCCCAGAACCTGCAGGAAAACTCACACCAATAGGGAAACGAGTATGGCTATCACCACCTGTTCCAACGGTATCAGGAAGTACCATACGATTTAACCATGAGTGGATAACACCATCAGCAGGACGAAGGGCAACACCGCTACGAGTTGAGATGAATGCAGGAAGTGTAGCGTGTAGCTTCACATCTGACGGTTTTGGATAGGCTGCTGTATGACAGAACGATTGAAGAACGAAATCAGCTGAGAAACCAAGGGCTGAAAGTTCTTTGATCTCATCACGTGTCATAGGTCCTGTTGTATCTTGGCTTCCTACAGTAGAGGTAGCTGGTTCACAGTACATACCTGGGCGAACACCTTCAACTCCACATGCACGTCCAACCATTTTTTGAGCAAGGGTATATCCTTTACCGCTATCAGCTGGTTGGATGGGTTGAGCGAAAATAGTAGCTGGCTCCATTCCAAGTGCAGTACGTGCTTTTGCGGTTAAACCACGACCAATAATAAGAGGGATACGCCCCCCTGCACGTACTTCATCTTCGATAGTGTTCGGACGAAGGCTAAAGGTTGCGATAACAGCGCCATCTTTAGTGATCGTTCCTGCACGCGTATCAATATCAAGAACATCACCTGTTTCCATAGAAGATACATCCGCTTCGATAGGAAGTGCGCCTGAATCTTCACACGTTGCAAAGAAAATAGGTGCGATGATACTACCGATAACGACACCGCCAGTACGCTTGTTAGGAATACCGGGAATATCATCCCCCATGTGCCATTGGACGGAATTCGCCGCTGATTTACGGCTAGAACCCGTTCCTACAACATCACCAACATAGGCGATTTGCATTCCGAGTTTTTTAAGTTCAGTAATTTTGGCAAGACCTTCTGGCATTTTTGCTGCAAGCATAGTCGTTGCGTGCAATGGAATATCGGAACGGGTAAAAGCAGCACTCGCAGGTGAAAGATCATCCGTATTGGTTTCGCCTGGGAATTTGAAGACAACAACGCTGAATTTTTCTGCTAAAACAGGTTTAGAGGTAAACCATTCTGAATCTGCCCATGATTCGAGCACTTCTTTTGCAAAACTATTGGTTTTTGAAAGTTCAACGATGTCATTAAATGCGTCATAGACAAGAAGGGTGTGTTTGAGTTCATTGGCTGCATCTTGAGCTAGCTCATCCATGGCAAGGGCATCAATCAAAGGCTTAACGTTATAACCACCGACCATTTTCCCAAGAATTTTTATAGCTGCTTTTTTGTGATCATTGCTATTTATATCACTATTGTCAGCAAGAAATGCTTTTACTTCACCTTGAACCACTTGGTGCAAAAATGCTGCTTTGACGTGTGCACCATCATCGACACCTGGATTGACACGTTCTGCCAACATCGTGACCAATTCGTTATTTTTTGCAGATTCTGCAGTGATTAACGCTACAAGATCAGTCACTTGTTCTTTTGTGAGGGGAAGAGGAGGGATTCCTTGCGCTGTGCGCTCCGCTACGTGTGCTGTGTATTCGTCCATAAAAGCCATGGGGACTCCTGCAAAATTTAGTTATAAAGATTATAGCGAAAGAGTGAGATGAATTTTACGTAGTGTTACCAAAGTAAACATTTGTTTGGATTACTTTGGATATTAGTGTGTATTTTCGAAACATATTGGATATTATTGCGTCATAAGCTCCCGATTTCCTTTGGCATTTGGGGCAGAGAGAACACCATTTTGCTCCAACTGCTCAATCAATGTAGCCGAACGGTTGTAGCCAATTTGAAGTCGTCGTTGCAAATAGCTGATAGAAGTTTTTTGTTCGGTAATAATAATATTTTTTGCCTCTTGATACAGTTCATCAAGCGGTTTCTCATTTTCTTCACCGGCACCATTTTTGACTACTTCCGCTTTATCTCGTAAAAATCTGCGATCGTATTCAGGTTCACGTTGTGCTTTTAGAAATTCAACAATTTTTTCAATCTCCTCTTCACTGCTCCATGGGGCGTGAAGACGTACCAGCCCACTCATGCCAGGAGGGGTGAAAAGCATATCACCACGCCCGAGCAACGATTCCGCTCCCATTGCATCGAGGATGATCTTACTGTCGATTTTTTGTCCTACTTTATAACTGATACGAGAAGGTAAATTAGCTTTGATAAGACCCGTTACTACATCAACACTGGGGCGTTGGGTAGCAACGATGAGATGAATACCACTCGCACGTGCCATTTGAGCCAGTCGTGCTATCGAATACTCCACATCTTTCCCGCTGGTCATCATCAAGTCGGCAAGCTCATCGATAATAACGACGATATAAGGGAGCTGCTCACCCCCCTCATGCTTCATTTTTTCATTAAAATTTTCAATATTCTTGGTACGAGTTTCAGACATTCTTTGATAGCGTCGTTCCATCTCATACACCATATTATTAAGTGCGGCAATCGCTTCTTTGGGTTTGGTGATAACAGGGGTTAAGAGGTGAGGAATGTCATTGTAAATAGAAAATTCAAGCATTTTTGGATCAATCATCAGAAGTCTAAGTTGATCGGGTGAATTTTTATAGAGCAAACTCAAAATCATTGCATTGATTCCGACACTTTTACCGCTTCCTGTTGTTCCAGCGATGAGAAGATGGGGGAGTTTTTTGAGATCGGTAATAAATGGTTTTCCCACAATATCTTTGCCCAAAACAAGGGTGAGAGGAGAAGAAGCTTCTTGGAAAAGCTTGCTCTCAAAAATATCACGGAGATAAATCGTATCCACACTTTTATTGGGAATTTCTATCCCTACGACATCTTTTCCAGGAATAGGGGCTTGAATACGAATAGTTTGTGCTTTGAGTGCCATTGCCAGATCATCTTGGAGTCCTAAAATTTTGGAGACTTTGATATTCGCAGCGGGTTTAAACTCAAAGGTAGAGACGACAGGACCCGCATAAGTACGAACAACATCTCCATCAATATTAAAATGGGCCAATTTTTCGATCAGATCACGAATTTTATCGTCTAATTCTGCCTCATCCACTACGTTTTGCTTTTTTGGAGGATACTGCAAAAAACTAGTAGGCGGAAGTTTGAAATTTTTTGGTTTTTCACTTGCTCCACGGTCGATTTGATCGAGTAAAATTTTGTTCTCTTCAAGTTCTTCGACGACGACTGCCGATTGTTTCGTCTCTTTGACTTTTTTAGCTATGCTCAAAATAGTGGATTCTTTTGGTTGCATTTCAACTTTTATAATGGGTTCAATACTCGGTATGATCTCTTTTGTTTCATAAATTAGACCCTGATCTTCTCTCGTCGTTTCACTAACCAATGGAATTTCTGTTTCCACTTCTGCAACGACTGGAACAGGGGGATGAATGGGGTAATGAGCTTCAGTGGGTTTCACTTCAAAGGGAGCTTCACCCGCCCATGATGGCTCAATATAAGGTTTCAGTGATATTGATGGTTCAAATGGTGTTGGAATGATTTGAGTAGGTGCAGTATTCACTTTGATTGAGGGTTGTTTGATCGGAGCTTGCTTAAGTGTGACCAGTGGTTTTGATAAATAGTCCTTAAACGGCTTTAAAAGTTCTCCCAGTGATTGTTCAAGTACGATAATCATTGATACTGCCATAATCATAATCCATGAAATCCATAATCCGAAGCTTCCGATATAGATACTCAAAAAATCAACAATAGCACTCCCAAAACGTCCACGGTATTCTCCCTCTACGACCATTGCTTGAAAAAGGAGCAGCGCGAAAAAGAGGAGGGTGAATATTCCCCCCATTTCCAATTGCCGTTTGAGGTCGCTTTGCCCTTTATAAAAGTAAAAAAGAGGAACCATAAGAAGGAGTAAATACATATAAGCAACATATCCAAACGCATAGACATTTGCTGTGGCAAAACCAGCTCCATAACTTCCTATAATAGAAGCATCACCAATAACGGTTGCTATCCCCAAATAAAACAGCAGCCCAAAGCCACCAATAAAAAATACATCGCGTAAAATAGGAGATCCTTAAGATTAAAAAGTAGTGTGGATTATAACAAAAAAAGGGAAATTAACCCTTTTTATTGCATTTTGCTATAAATATTTAACGAGTGATAGTTGAGAGACTTTTGAAATACTAGATAGCATCGCTTGATAATTAAGACTTAATTGCTGCATTTTTAGGTTTGCTTCTGCAGCATCGGTATCAATCACATCTGATCGCAACATTTTGGCACTTACAATAAGTAAGTCACTTCGATCACTTGAAGCTTGGAGAACTTGAGAATAAGAGCCTGATTGTGTTTGTAGGCGACTGATATGATTGCTCAAGTCATCAAGCATTTGGATTGAATTTTGAATCCCAATATTCCGCGGATCAGTAGTGTCGGTGCCATCTGCTCGTGTTTTTCCTTCTTCGACTGATTTAATCATTTGATCGATTTGCGCAAAAAAATCAGTTTTAGGATCACGGATACTAAGCGCATTATTGGCATTGAAGGTTAATGCGCTACCTGTAACACTTGTCCCAGAGGGGGGGTACGTTCCAGTCGATGAATCTGAGATGGAAAGTGAGCCCTTTGTAACAGTTTGAGTTAAATCTTCAAAAGTTATTTTTCCATCACTAGTCAAAGAGGTCTTTCCCATTTGATTGGCGGTAGCAATGTCGCTTTGTCCAGTAATTGCTACATTGACTATGTCCATTAGTTGTTGATAGGTCATATTAGCAGGAGATGTTAAATTTCCATATCCATCGCCTACGTTGCCCCCTAACGCAGATCCCCCTAATGTAACGGGGTCACTACTAAAATCAATACTCACTGCAAAGGGAGTAGTACCATCTAGTTGTGTTCCATTTATATTGAGAATTGTTGATGTAGAAAACGCACCCACATCAAAAAGCTTTGAGGAGGGGTTAGCATACGAATTGTCAGATTTTACAATTTGCGATACATTTGAGAGAAGTTTTGCCCCATTTTGTGCAAAATTGGTTTGATCATAATTAATACCTTCAATGGAATCCGTTGCCGTAGATGGGGTAAATCCACTTTTGGTAAATTCTTTAACATACAACATATTTGTGGAGGAAATGACATTGTCAAAATTATTACTACTAATCCCTCCATTATTGGAGGGCTGAAGATCACTGATATTGGTTACATCTGCGGTATCTCCAGTCGCGGGGTCAAAATTTGTAGCACCTACCATATGAAAGTCAAGTTTACTAGAACCTGTCTTTTTATCAACTATTTCGATTTGCCCATTAGGATTAATGGATACATTAACTTGATTCGCTCCATACGCGTTAGAAATACCTTGGAGTAAATTATTGACGCTGTCGGTAGCATTGAGGTCAATCTTTGTTTTAAAGGCAGTTCCATCACTCTTTGTTCCTTGAATATAAAAATGTGAAACAGCCGTTGGATTATTAGCAGCAGTATTGCCCATCAAGTCCCCGATAGTACTTGAAGAATTAATGTAGGTTTCGGTTTTATTAATACCATAAAGATCGGTAAGATTGAGCTGTGGAGTATTGGTTGTTATCGTTCGATTGACTTTAGCCTCATTCCCTAAAAAAAGCTGTGTACCTGTAATATTATATTTTTGTTTGAGCCCAGAGCCTGCAAATGCTTCCAAACTCTTATCATTTCCTTGATATATTCCATTTGCATCAATAGGCTTTTGTGTAGTAGCTGTGCCAGAAAAAATGTATTGTCCTGCAATTGAAGTATTTGCTAAACCTAATAAATTACTCTCCATCCCCCTTAGCTCTTTGGCAATTGCTTGAAGACTTGTATCTGAATGGCTACCATTTGCGGCATTAATCATCTTCATCTTCATAGAGTCAAGATTTTTTACCATATCCCCAATTGTAGTATCTGTTTGAGTAGATGTTTTATAGGCACTTTGGGCACTATTTTTGGTTTGGGTGAGGGTAGTGATCTCATCGTCAAGACGAAGTGTATTAACAAAAATACTCGGATCTTCATGGGCATACTGGATTTTTTGACCTGATGAAATTTGTTTATTAACATCAAAGAGCTGCTGGTTAATCTTATTGTTTTCACCATAAATATTATTATAGTAGGATGCAGACGTAACTCTCATCATAACTCCTTTTTCGCGAACTATTCTATATTAAGCAATAAAAGTTCCACATAAGCAAAATCGGCACAAGTTCTAAAAAAATTAGAATAATTTACTTTTACGTATTCTTAAGAAAAGCGTGCTATAATTCCACATCTTCAAACACATGCCAGTGTGGTGAAATGGTAGACACGCCGGA